>Ga0233437_1000171_pt1 | contig 158116 bp, 161 predicted proteins | sample SI_122_August201_FD_182714 | JGI IMG/M metagenome (GOLD analysis project Ga0233437, IMG submission 182714) | Seawater microbial communities from Saanich Inlet, British Columbia, Canada - SI_122_August2016_200_MG | ecosystem: Environmental > Aquatic > Marine > Inlet | place: Canada: British...
CTCGGTCTTCTTGCTTAAGGTGTGTATACGGCATCTTGTTATTGGTTTAAGGATGAAGGTTACGACTTCAACCAGCTTACCAACTCAAGATGCCTTTTGTTGCACTTCGGGCTTTAATTCACCAGTACGTGTTTGACATAACGATATATTGTGCTTAACTAATCCTTCCAGCTATTCGTGTACTTTAACTTAAGGAGAAAAAAGTGGCAGCAACCATTGAACAAGTCCGACAGGAAATCACAGAAGCAATCAAAGAGCATGGCCTCGAGGAAATAAGACAAGCTGTGTGCGCTGATTTTCAAAAGATGGTAAAAGGAACTCGCGCACGACTCAAACTAGACTTGAAAATAATTGCCATTGGATATGAACGCTTGGACCCCGACGGCCTTGAAATTGCCGTCCAGTACGTTCTCGAGGCAATGCCTGACGACCATGCTGAAAAAGACCAGCTCCAAACAGACCTCGACTATTGGAAAGAGCACCGTCGGGAAATCATGGACGACCACAATGTCACGTCATCCACGTAAAAAGCAAAACAGCTACACCCTCTCTCCTTAGGCGCCCCAATCTCACATTGAGAGCAAGGCGCTTTTTTATTTTGTACGTGTAGCCTCTAGGGGAATTGAACCCCTGTTTCCAGGATGAGAACCTGGTGTCCTAGCCACTAGACGAAGAGGCCTGATTAGACGTAAAAGATAATCCGAAATGAAAAAAATGACAAGTTTAATGAATTATCTTATTCGTATCCTTTCCAGGATCAGCTAATAAACGACGAACCACTTTCTCCATATGCATATTACGCGATCCTTTAATCAAAACAAGATCATCCATATTTAAAAAGTCATGCAGCCACTTACCAACGTCTGAGCTCTTTTCAAAATGATGAACATCCACATCTCCTGTGTCTAAAGCTGCAGCTCCTGCATGCCTCATGTTTGGCCCCACCGTAACAAACACTTCTGCTATCTCCGCGGCCCTCTCCCCTATATGCCTATGCGTCCCAATAGTCTCAGCACCCAAATCTAACATGTCACCAAGGATAGCAATCCTTCGTTTTGCCGGTAGATCCTTCAATAGATTCAATGCCGCCAACGTACTCTCCGGAGACCCGCTATAACTATCATCTAATATTTTAGCCCTGTTATATCCCTTCAATAATCTCATGCGTCCAGGCGGTGGTTGAATAGATTGTAAGCGCTCCACAGCTGAAGCAATACTCACTTTCATTGTATGAGCAACGGCTAGAGCCGCTAAAATATGTGGTATATGGTGAGCAGCCACAATATTAGGTAAATGCAATTCATAAATTTTACCGGCCACACTAACCTCACAAGCAAAACCATAAGTACCTAGTCGCTGAAACCTCACTAATTTTATTGTCGCCGTATCAGACTCACCATAAGAAACGACACTCGCCTCTATTTGATTCTGCATCGATATAACCAACGGATCATCTGCGTTTAAAATTACCACTCCACTCTTGACCGCTAACGACTTCATTTCGTGAGCTACGTACTCCTTATTCGTAAAAAGGCGAAGATGAGTCGATTGCACGTTCGTAATAACTCCAAAATTAAACGGAATATGACGCACAAAGTAATCTATGTCACCAGGTCGATCTGCTCCCAACTCCAACACCACAACGTCCGGCTCCACGGCAACAAGCTCTTTGAGTTTACTGCTTGTAAGCAACCTCACCCAATTACTCCTAATAATACTCCTGTTTATACCCAACACAGACAAAGCCACTCCCACACGAGTGTTGTAACTGAAAGGTGTACTTCTAACCTTGTAGCTACCCTCCAAGACTATGGCTATCGCATCTTTCGTTATAGTCTTCCCCGTGCTCCCAGCCACTCCAATAACTATCGGCTTATACTTTTTCAGATACTCTTTGGCACGTTGCCATAAAACGAGCTTACCTAATTGCTTCATGTAAATATTTTACATCATTGTGCGGCAAACTCAGATTAACTTATCTTCATGCTCCCGCTCCGTCACTATCTGTAACTTCATACTTGGGCGGCGCTATTGTCGAATCATAATCTGGTGGAATCTGCATGTAGTTTATTAGCTTCTCTGCAATATGATTAAACATCGGAGCTGCAGTACCAGAAGCAAATGAAAGACCAGAAGGATTATCTAATTTTATAATCATTGAGAAACGAGGATTATCTATTGGGCCAAAACCTACAAACGTTATTATCTTACGATCAGCAGAGTAACTCCCCTTTTCATCCGGCACCTGTGCAGTACCTGTTTTTCCAGCTAAATAATACCCCGGCACTCTAGCTAACGTAGCTACACCATTCTCAATAACACTAACCATCATTGCTGATACGTCACCTGCAGTACGCGATGAAATAACCTGTCTAACTGGCGTCGGTTGTTTTATCTCTTCGTCTTCATTAGTGTGACGAAGACTAGAAACAAGATACGGCTGCATCAGCACTCCGTCGTTAGCAATCACATTAACAGCATTCAATGTCTGCAACGGTGTTAACGCAACTCCTTGTCCAAATGATGTAGTCGCAACTGTTGTAATATTCCAATCACTAGGTTCTTTTAACGTACTTTGTGTTTCTCCTTCTAATTCAACACCCGTTTTTTCTCCTAATCCGAAACGTCGTAAGTAATCATACATCACTTCAGCGCCCAACTGCTGTCCCACCCAAACCATCCCTATATTGTTAGACTGCTCTAATACCTGGGTCATTGTTTGAATTCCGTGATGCTTGTTATCAAAGGTATCAATTGTATACTCAGCCACTCTCACCGGCCCGCTATCATTGAAAGTAGTTTGCGGAGTTACTAACCCCTCTTCAATAGCCGCCGACATTACAACTGGTTTCAACACTGAACCAGGCTCAAATATTTCAGATACAACAGGATTAAGCTGTACTTGAGCATTGTTTATTGCGTAATAATAGTTCGGGTCATAATTTGGGTATGTAGCCATTCCTAAAACAGCACCTGTTTGAGGATTCATAATAATAACGCTGCCTCTTTCCGCACCATACCTGGTCACACCGTCTTTAAGTTCATTCTCAATAATCGACTGCACCACACGATCGATAGTAAGAACAATATCCGTTCCATCTGCGGCTGGTTTAAACTCTCTTTTACCCACACCAATATGCTGTCCAGAAGCATCTCGCTCCACACTGAAAAACCCCATATCCCCTGCCAACATATTCTCAAAAAAACCTTCAACTCCGTAACGACCAATCTTTTTGTCGTCCTGCCATCCCACATACCCCAAAATATGAGATGCCAACGTCTTCTCTGGATACACCCGCATTTTAGTTTCCTCCAACCGTATACCTTCAATCTCATTGCTTGCTAAATAATCATAGAACTCATCATCTAAAAACTCGTAGAACTTAAGAAACGGCTCATACGGATCAGTATGCTTATTAAACTTCTGGTACAACTCATCACGCAATATAGCCTGTTTATCATCCCCTTCTTCGCCTACTTCGTTCTGCCCACCTTCAATAGATTGGCCTGTACTCTGTATAATATCTTCAATACGCTGCGTTTGACGTTGTCTAAACTCCAACAAAACAGGAGACAGTTGTTCTGCTACCGCTAATGGATCATCCATCTCTCTCGGTACAGCATACGCTATCCATGTCTTCTTATTCACAGCTACAGGAAACAATTCTGAACTCTCCTGTTCCTGAACGTAAATAGTACCTCTTGCTGGCGACAGCTCTGCCGCTCTCTGTCGCTGGCTAGTAGCTATTGCCTCAAAATAGCTTGCTCTTAATATCTGTAAATCTACTAAACGCACTATTAACCCCACTATCAATAGTGACGTGAGCAGAGTTAATATCCATAATCTTTGATTCACATTAAGCATCAAATTATCTTATTACAAAAACCCAAACACCGCACCGTATATATCGCCAGTACGTTGTGAAGTATAGATATAGTATTGTTACTGATTCAAAGCGGCAACCTTATCTGGTGTAACTTCTAGAAATGTAACTTTTGATGTTGTTGTAAGATTTAATTGCTTCACACGATCTTCAATTGTATCGATTGAACGTAATCGCGCTCCCTCAAGCTCCACCTCTGTCTGCTGCTCCTTTAGTTCAACAACCTTCTCCTCCAGTCTCTGTATGTCTGACCCCTGCGAAGCAGTTCCTAATACCTGTCCCAAGTAGAAAAAACCAAGCACTGCAACTCCACCAATAATAACCAACCCGAAAACTAATGTTAGGGTTGTGGAGTTTATACTTCCTCTTTGCCACTTAGAACTATTAAAATTCTTATGCTTTCTAAAAGCCTGTCCATACGAACGACCGCTATTCTTTTCACGATTTCTAGGTATTACATTTTGTGCTCTTTTTTGTGTCATTTGTTTGTTTTTGTTATTTGTATTTAGATTTTGTTTGCTGCTGAAGGATTAACTTCAACCCGCTCGACCCTCAGAATATTTTTAGGATTTTGTAGCTATTCTCAATTTAGCTGATCTTGATCTAGGGTTTTTCTTTATCTCAATGTCACTGGCAACAATAGGCTTCTTATTAACCGGTACTAAATTACTGTTGCGGATAAAATTCTTAACTATCCTGTCCTCTAGACTATGGAAACTAATAACCGCTAGTTTACCGTTATCACGTAAAAGTTCAGTCGCCCGAGGTAAGGCTGCAGCTAATACTTCCATCTCTCTATTTACAGCTATTCGGAAAGCTTGGAATGTACGTGTGGCCGGATTAATTCGCCCGTGCTCGTACCCTTTCGACACAGCCTCCGATACTACATTAGACAATTCCTGTGATGTCTTAGGTAACTTTCCTTTTATTACCTCTGCAATACGTCTAGCGTGTCGTTCCTCGCCGTATAACCGGATTACTTCCTCAATCTCTTCTGCTCTTAAATGCTCAATGAGCTCCGGAACATCAGGATAACTACCCAGTCTTTGCGTTAATGAATTAATAGATTTTACTGAAGACTGTGGTAATGATCCGACAGAACCGTAACGCATATTCAGAGAAGTCTGACTCGAAAAAGATATACCCGAATCAGTATCAGTAATCTGACTACTATTAAAGCCTAGATCAAATAAAATGTGAGAGAACTCTGAAGGAATATTGGTCTCAACAATTCCTCCCCCTGGTAATGAATTCTTGAGTTCTTTTTGTTGTTCCTTTTTGCGAAAGTTATTAGTTAATTCTTTAAGATTTGTGAAATTACCCTCTATATATGTCACCCTTTCTCCAAACTCTGCTAGATTCCCCTGTGCTAGCTGTATGGCCTTAGGGTCGGCGTCTATACCTACCACTCTTCCACCTGCTCGCAAATATGCTGCCGTGTGTCCACCTAGCCCAAGTGTGGCATCAAGCAAAACGTCTGTGGCTTCTGGTTGAAATATTTCCATAATTTCATCCACCAGCACTGGAATGTGTTGTTTATCATTCATAGATAGTTATTTAGATACCTAGCTCAGACATTCCCTCAGCGATTTCATCGCTATCTTCTTGTGTCTGTTGACTATACGTCTGCCAACTATCTTCATCCCATACTTCAATACGATTATACAGCCCGGCAATAATTACATGCTTATTAAGGCTGGCGTAACTCCTTAAATACTCTGGTAAAACTATTCTGCCTTGCGAATCAAGCTCGGCATCCCAAGCCCCTGCTAACATGAGTCTAGAAAATGCTCTGCTTTTCTTCTGACTTATAGGTAGAGCGGCAAGCTTACCTGCTATCTTCTCCCATTCAGGCTTAGTGTATATCCACAGGCAATGATCTAACCCACGAGTAACTACTAGCCCCTCAGATAGCTCCCCCCTGTATTTAGCGGGAACACTCACTCTGCCTTTATTATCTAAATTGTGAGCATGCTCGCCTATAAACATAATTATCTATTTTTAAATTAATTGAGTGTTATAGCTCTACTGCTATAGCTATAACAAGATAATCGCATTTTTGTTTTTGACAAGGTTCTGTTTGGCGTGATGTGGGTACAATAAGTGAGGCACCCCCTTAGATTGCCTTTTCCACATTCATACCCCACTTTTCCCCACTGTTTTCCACGCCTCTCCACAATACTACTTTAAACCCCACATAGCAACAGTCAGCAGGACCAATTTTTCCACAATTTAATGACTCAACCTAAGCATTCAATAAAGAAGAATAAAATAAGTGGATTTTTAACGAAAAAAGACCCACCTTGACTTATTAGCATTTACATGCTATTAATCAAGACAGTATCGCACTAACTAAAAAGTTCTTTTCAAGCAAGAAGGCAAAGACCATGAAAATTGGTGACATCGTAACAATTACCCTGGACTGCCTGTATCACGGAATTCTAGGAGAAGTCGTTGAGATCGTCTACGAACTCGATGGAAATATTTGCGGCCCTATCAGTGTAAAACTTATAGAGGACGCAGATCATCCAATTGATTCCAAGTGGGTAGGTAAGGTTGTTCCTTTCAGAGAAGAAAACCTGGAACTGGAAAAACCTTATGACGAAGAATTCAGCGACGAACCCGCCGAATACTCCCTACTCGTAAATGCTACAATCTTCACGCAAGCTTGCTAGCCCCCAAAGCCCTTGACCACCAATCAAGGGCCTTTTTTTAAATATTATATTCCACTCCCACAAGTTCTGAATGCACCAACAGACGTTTAAAGTTAGTCCAAAGAGGCCAACATGTGACTAAGGTAACTGTGCTCCGTTCATCGTTCGGCAAACGATCAACCTGAGTTGGCCAAACGATCTCTTTTCCATACACCCTATAACGATACTTATTGCCTAGTGTCTCTACTGTATATTCCATACCCTCCTCCAATTCAGATAGTTTTGAGAAAGCAAAACGGTAAGGACCAAACGACTTAGTACCTGAACTATGCGCAGTTACTACAACATTACCCGACTCACCAAAAGTAGTCCCCAACGGCAAAACAACAGCCCCTTCCTTTAAGTGCTCCTGAATCACCTTTTCCTCTAAAGTATCGCTATACACAAGCGGGAACGGCTCTACCAACGAAGGAAGACTTATAGTTGATACAGTCACAACTTTTACTGGATCAAGAGTAGGAACGGGAGCCACATCAACGCTACTAGTATAGTAACCAAATAAAGCGCCTATCTGGTTAGAATAACCAACTCCAATTACTGCCCCCAACACAAACACTCCCAGAATATATACTACGGTAAAAATTGACCCCGATAATTTTTTCATACCCACTAATATGGCTACTTAATCAGCAATTCTTTTATGCTCAGCAGAACCAAGTATTAATCGTACCGACAAAAATATCCCACTTCCCAAAGTATTCATCAATAAATCTAAAGGCGTATCAAGATGTTCCCCTATATAGCTTGTATCAAATAGCTGATCAATAATTAACTCAATAATTTCATTACATACTCCCGCCAACGCTGTCACTGACAAAACAAGTAATGCTGTGTAATAAGGATGGTCCTTCCAAACTTCCTGCGGTAAATATTTAGTAAAAAATATCCACACTATATATGCCAACAAAATAAATATGGCAAAATGCTCAGCTCTATTAAGAATTGGCAACCGTTCCTGGTGACCCAATAAAAGACCACCCAGACTCAAACAGTAAATAAACAAAAGAAGCGGGAAAGCAAAGGTTAAATCTATTCCTTGCGCCATAAACAAGGAATACAGTTTTTCTGCAACAAAATACAAAGTTACTAGATAAATAAACCACACAAAATGTAAGTTAGAGTGCGGGAAGTGATTAGATCTAATAGTCCACAGTGAAAAAAGGAAATAAAAGAGAAAAGCCACCCGTGAACCTATTACTAGCATGGGTGTCCCCTTTTTTGTATATATATCCGCTGGGTCTCGCATCGCTACATAATAAACACAGATAATCGTCAATGGGAAGTGCTTTTTTATAAAACATAAAAAAAGAACCCTTAACGCAACTCATAATGAGCGAGGTTCACACGAAGTCCAATGAACAGTTGTTACTGTTATTGCGCAAGTAGCTTAACAGCAAAGTAGACAGCCATGACAATGAAAATAATCGCTGCTCCGAGAGTAAACGCTCTTTTCATGCGTGCACTGTAAGTCTGCTCCACTTTTCTCTCGGTATCACCCGGAGTGTCTGTGTTCATTTCGCATGCTCTTTTCGAATCTTGCCGAGTGTAAAGCTGAAAGCCGTAAAGACTAATCCCAGCAAGTATTGATGAACACACAACGTAGAGCAAAACATCAACTAGTGCAGTAACAAAACTTTCGAACATTGGTTATTCTCCTAGTTAAAGAACATAGTTTTCAAACAACAAATGTCGTAATCGCGACTTTATATGCTGCTCTCAAAACGACGTTACGTCAATATAGTTTATTTAAGCCCTTTTATTCGTGGGCACAGAAGGGATCGAACCTTCGACTTCTACGATGTGAACGTAACGCTCTACCACTGAGCTATGTGCCCTATTTATCACCATACATGTATACAGATTCACACTCAATCAGTCCATCCGATGAGTCACGAAACTATTTTTTCCTACACTAAAGCGGATTTCTGTTCTGTTATTGGACCAGGGCTAACTTCGTGCTCAAGCTTATTAACAATAGTCTTATAAGGCTGCGTGAATATTTGACGTAAAAACATATCGTTGAAATTCCGCCTATACTTATATTCATTCAATGTTATTGGCGTATATGTTATTTCGTGACCTACTTGATGCTCAACTCTCTTCGCAAATACGTCCAACTTCTTCTCATCAATGTTACCAATTACTAATAGATCTGTTGGTGCGTTTTCAGCGTTTGTAAAGACTCCTGAAGCACAAGCAAAATGAACATCACCAATATTTTTTATATTCTTAAACAAACCATCATCAATTTGCGGTCCAGCTTTCACCATAATAGAAGTAAGCTCATCAAGTAGTATAAAATCCTGCCTCAACTCGTAATATTTTCGTCGCTTGCTATCGTACGAGCTCAACATTCCTATTTTGCTCAAAATTTCCAACTCTCTACGCACGGCATTGAGTCGCTCATCAATTGCTCGAGATATCTCACGCACATAGTATGGTCTGTTGATCCCAGTTGTGAACAAACACATCACTTTAACTCGTGTTCGAGAACCAAATATCTTTTCAATGGGAAACTGCTTAGTAGTCATAAAATCTCAGCATACTATAAAGCTTTTTTATAGCAATGTTTTTACTGTTAATATATCCCCGCTTTTGTACATCTTATAGAATATGACTGATGTAGTCTTTAAATGCAAAAATATACATTCGCAATATGCGTTTTTATATTTCACCATTTCGATCATATACTAATACATATGATTCCAGACGCCGGTGAATTAGTACTATTTGAAGGTTCACAGAATATTGGTGATACTTACGTCTTTGAACCATCCAAACGTGAGGCTGCATTAGGTGTGCTGTACGCAGTAACAGAAGTTGAAGTTCTAGATGGTATCGGAAAAGAAGTTATAGATACTGCTATTCAAGCATTACAGAAAGAATATTACCGTGATCCCAAAAGAGGCGTATTAGCAAGTTTCGAGTCAGCCCTACATCAAGCCAACCTAGTTCTTCATGATTTATCTGAACAGGGAATACGTGAATGGATGAGACACTTCAATGTTGCTGTAGGTATCTTGGCAGAAACTAAAAATAATAGCGCTCATTTGAATCAAGAAGACTCAAATGTACCAAGCATGACACTACATGCCAGCACGGCTGGTGATGGCATTGTTATGCTAGCGAGATCACACAAATTATCTACAGTATCAGCCGGCTTATCTCATTCCCCTGTTACCAACCCGCTAAGAACCTTCTCCTCTGTAGCCAGTGGCGTCGTAACTGAAAGAGACATACTATTTATTGGCACCAGTAATTTTGATCAAGTATATAGCAATGAGGACTTAGTGCGATTCGTGGTGGACCAATCAGCAGAAACAATAGCTATACACTTATCTCAACTATACGAAGATCAAAAGAAAACAGCCCCTGTGGCTGCCATCGTAGTTACGATGCTAGACAAGGAACCAACCCAGCAAGACTCCCCCGACTCATCCTTGGACAATCGTAACCCCATTGCCGTTGGCTCATCCTTAAACCCAAGAAGACCCCTAATAATAAGTAGCTCAATCGGAAAAAGAGTTTTGTCTCTGAGTGGGCAAGGACTTACATATTCATGGGGGAAACTAAAACGAGTTGTATGGCCTTTCTTAAAAGAAGGCTCACGCAAAGGAGGAAAAGCAGTTTTTGTTGCCTCCAAGTCCGCTGGCCGCAGCATACAATCTCTAGCCAACAAAAAAAATGGTCAAACCATTAACACTGAACCTGGTCTGCAAGGAGGAATATATAATGAATCAGTACCAACTAAACCTGCCACCCTATTAAACAATATTAAAAAGCTTCCTGTTTGGTTACTTCAAAAACTAACTAATAGCATTAAAACTCTACCCAAGAGCAGCAAGGTTTTCGGTGTTATTGCAATCATATTAGTTATGTTACTAGGCGTTAGCGTTGTCTTATTGCAAAAAAAGAGAGCCGCCGATGTACAGATACAACAAGCAAGCGAATTCCTACACGAAGCTAGGACCAAAAAAGAAGCTGCTGAAACAGCTCTAATTTACGACAACCGAGACCAAGCACGAGCTCTTCTTACTGATGCGCAACAGCTTGCAGACAGAGTGGAATTAACTGGTCTGTACCAAGAACAACGAACTGACCTAGTGGCAGGAATTACCATTGTTCAGGATAGACTCGACAAAGTCACTAGAGCCTCAGAGGAAATAACTAAGGAACTAGGAGATTTTTCCACCGTCATTCCTAGTGAGACACCAACCAAGATATTCCATTTAAACAATTCTGTGTATAGCTTTGATCCAAAAAGCAATGTTATCGTACGTATGGATGAAAACGGATCAGTAGAAAAAACTAGCAAATCAACCCAAGGGATTGGTTTCTTCACTCAAGGCTCTACTCATGAAGCAGACAAAAGCATTATCTTGATCACAGACGAACCCGGCCTAGCAATATTTGATGCCAAAACTGGTATCGTGCAAAAACAAGAAATTCAGATGCCTTCAGACCAAGCAGAAATAACGGCTGTCTCCACCTTCGGTAACCGTCTCTACGTGTACGACAAAACAAGTAATAATGTTTATGGGTTCAGTAAAACACTCAGAGGGTACAGTGGTGGCAGCCCCTGGATATCTGGTGACAGTTTTCCCACAGATAACATTATTGATGTTGGCGTAGATGGATACATATATACACTGCACAACGATGGTGCTATACGAAAACTACTAAAAGGAGAAGCAGTCGACTTCAAACTAGAAGCAATTGAACCCAGCATAGCAGCCAACGCCTCACTCTTAGTCAACGAAGAACTTAGACACCTATACGTATTTGATCCCGCCAACAAACGCGTTGTTGTATTCGATACCGTTGGCAATCTGACCAAACAAATATTTTTAGGTGAAGACTCAACAGCTTCAGATATCACGGTTAGCGTCGACGAAACTTCATTATATGTACTAGAAGGCACACGCGTACTGATGATCTCTCTAGAAGATTAAAAAATCCCTCATACAAATTGTACAAAGGATAAAGAGTTAAAGGAGTAACCAAACGACAAGAAAACTAAATGTCCGAGGTTTTTTCCTTACTAACGAAAAGAAAGCGACAATCTTCCATCCACCCACCACACAAACCTATATGCCGCTCATGAAGACAAGGTGGACGGCGGGAACCATTCACGGTGGTAAACGAACCTAAGGCGATAATAGGAAAACGCCATTGCAGTTCACGATACTGCGGACGAGCACCAACACACAGCAAGTCTTCAATCAAAGCCACCTCATAACCCATATCTTCTGCAGCAGCTTTCACTTGCTTGGTAGACGTTATCTTGTTGAAGCGAGCCAGGAACAGACGACGAGGGCCATGAACCGTAACCTTAAAGTATGTGTCAGTGATGTACTTACTGGGACCACTTACCTGAGATGCAAGTGTCTCAATCGTGCAGTTATCAGGAATGACGATTTCTAGTAACGTCGTCAACTCAGGATACAAGCTACTGAGACCGAGGAATCGAGCGAACTCTTCCCGTGAAGGAAGTTTTAAACGAGCCACAACTGCTTTCCTCAGTAGCGCAAAATAGCCACTGTCTAACATGGCTTGAATGTCGACAACTCCAGCGCCTGTCATCTGCTCCGCGAATTTAACAAGTTGTCCAAATGGGGTACTCATAGTACGCCCTTTCTTGAATGAGAGGGTATGTGTAGTAAATAACAAACTTACGACACACACGCCCCAGTAAAGAGAACTAACAGTGTTTTACTACCATTAGCTACTAAAGTCAATCCTTACCAAGACCTTTTAAAGCTCTTGGGTCTAACGTTATTTCTTGTCCGGGTTGTATCTCCCCTTTTACTATTCTTTGCGCCACATCATATTCTACGGTGTCCTGAATAGCACGAGTCATTGGGCGAGCACCAAACTCTGGATCATAACCGATGGTAACAAGAAAACTAATCAAATCATCTGTAATTGCCACCGTAACACCATGTTTTGCATCAAGCCGCTTATTAAGCGACTTAAGCATTAACACAGCTATCTGACGTATATGATCCACACTAAGCGGTGAATATGTAACCACTGCATCAAATCTATTAAGTAACTCTGGTCGTAATAAGTTATTGCTCAATATATGTTCTTTCAATATTTCATCAAACCCTTCTGGCACGTTCCCATCTTTAACTGATTTACGAATTAACTCAGCGCCAGCATTACTCGTCGCAATAATAATTGTGTGTCTGAAAGAAAACTTACGACCACCCGCATCAGTCAAATGCCCTTCATCAAGAACCTGTAAAAATAACTGATGCACTTCAGAGGACGCCTTTTCAAACTCATCCAACAAAAGAACCGAGAAAGGATGATCCGCTATCATCGAAGTTAAACGACCGGTTGGTTGGTTAATACTACCTATTAAACGCGCCACACCGTCTGCTCCTTGAAATTCAGACATATCCAACCTGACCATATGGTCTTCACTACCAAAATATGTCTCCGCCAACGTTTTGGCCGTCTCTGTCTTACCAACACCAGTGGGACCCAAGAAAAGAAATGTTCCAATCGGACGCTTCTTACTTCTCACTTCAGCTCGTGCCCGTATTAAGGCATGCCCTAAAGTCTTCACAGCATTACTCTGATTAACCAAACGACGATGCATAATCTCTTCCAGATTCAACAACTGTTGCCTCTCTTTAGACTTCAATTGCCCCAAATTAATACCAATCTTTCTAGATATTAGAGTTTGTATATGTTCTGTTTTTAAAGTTTTACTACGTTCGCTTTGCGCCAACACGATAGCCTCTTCAAGGAAATCATAGGCTCGCTCCGGAAATGGTATGTGCGGCAAAATAGATGTCGTATCTCTCACTAAAGTCCTCACCGTCTTGTATGGAATAAACAATCCGGAATCACGCTCTACTTTTGACAAGGTCAGCGCCACTCGCTTCATAGTAGCCTCATCAGAAAGACTCGGTACTTGCACCACCTCAAAATATTGAATAATCTCCTCGTTGCTTTTCATGCGCAAATGATAATCATCCGTTGATGACATAACTACTACGCGCACATTCGCTGACGACAAAAAAGGCATAAGTATATCAGTTAGATTCACTCTCTGTTCACCACTCTCTCCCAGCACGGAGCTTAATCCATCAATAATTACAATAACATTCCCTGCTTGCTCCATCTCATTTAATGCCTTAGAGACTAACGCCATCTGGCCTGCTCCCGTGCTCCCCTGCGCCACCAACTCACCAACGTTCACATATAGCACCCGTTGCCCATTGAGAGCATTATGTGCTTGTGACATCCTGATTCGCCTAGACAAACGTCTAATAATACCCAACCGGCCCACGCCAGGATCTCCAACCAACAACACATTACTCTGTCTTTGTCGGGCCAAAGTATTAATCAAGTCACTAACTTTTTCTTCGTGACCGTAAATAATATCATCCCAAGAATTCCCTCCGGGAATCCGAGAAAACTGATCAACAAAAGGAGTAAACCCAGATGCCCACGACATGCCAACTCCAGTAAAAGCCAACATGCTATCTTCATCCCACCAACGTTTATTATATTTCTTCACCCGACCATCTTCTGACTGCCACCAAATAGCAAATAAGACATCTTCTTCTGTTAGATCTGCAGCACGAATTTTTGTGCTAATACCCGGGTGTGTAAGGATTGCTCCCAATGCATGCTCAGGCCCTATATATTCATGCTTGAGCTTAACAGCTATATCATATGCCCTCTCGGTGAACTGTGCCCACGTGATCTTTGTCAGTACTGTCTCTTTTATACTTTCATTTAGCTTAGCCTTATTCAGCTGCAATCGCTTTAACACAAAATCTGTTTCCGACGATGCAATTAATTGCTCAACAACTGCCACTAAACTTTTTTTTGTTTTCTTCGTAGCCGCTACCCCAATAATCTGCATCAACTCAAATGTAAGAGTGGGACCAATATCTATAACCGCTTCACCCTTAAGATCTTTAACTTTTTTGGGTACCGGTAAGTACGGGTAATAAGTTCTTGCAAAGATCCATACATTTATGAATCCAGCCGCAACAAAAGATAAGATTACACAAACCGCAAAAATAATCTGATTAGATAAGAAAAAGACAAACACTGACCAGGCCACAACAGCGGCAATTAGGAATGCAAACATACCTAATCGCATTATTGACGACGTCAGAAGCAAATATCTTCTAACAGAAGGTAGGCGAGTGTTAGTTGTAATCTTGTATTTCATCTTTCGTGCTATCTAAAAGAGAAACAAGGCAAAACCAGTCGAAACACCAACAACAACTAAGAGCGGCCACGTCACAAAAAGTAAAAACAGTACCACACTCAAAGGAATAAATATTATTTGCGTTGCCACCCAAGTTAAAATAACGGTTGCTCTAACAATAAATCCAATAACCCTTGAAATGACATTCCACATCTGAGTAGTTATATACCCTGTTATTGTCCCACCCTTCCAAGCCATAGAATCCTTATGCCAATGAGCTATCAACGTGCGCAACATAATCTTAATAGAGAAGAATCGTATGCTCGCTCGCTCTATAGTCCACAACAGTTTTAGCAACCAGTTAGGTGCTAACACAAACTGCCATTGAAAATAATCAATGATCATAATTATATTGTAGCTTGTTATGAGGTATTAGGCATTAGGACTGTATGCATAACTTCATACCAAAATATTTTACACCCTCGTATATAAAAAGCGCTCCCAAACTAAGGAGCGCCTTTTAAAAACTAAGCTGTATTATTTAAGCTCCACTGAAGCTCCAGCCTCTTCTAACTTCTTTTTCATCTCTTCAGCTTCTTCAGCTGGTACGTTTTCCTTAACGACTGCTGGGGCTTTGTCTACTAAGTCCTTAGCATCCTTAAGTCCAATTTCTGTTATTTCACGAACTGCTTTAATAACAGCAATCTTCTGTGCTCCTGCATCAGTTACTTCAATGTTATAAGAGCTCTTTGCTTCTGGCTCTTCAGCTCCACCTTCACCTGCTCCTGGAGCAGCTGCGGCTGCTGGTGCTGCTGCGGATACACCAAACTTCTCTTCTAGAATTTTAACTAGTTCAGATAAGTCTAGTACTGACATTTCTTCAATCTCGCTAACTAATTTAGCGAACTTTTTAGGAACCTCCACTGTTCCTTCTTCTTTAGTTTCTTCTTTAGTTTCTTCAGTCATATTTTTAATTAGTTATTAATTACTTTCTTTTTGATCTGCTATTGCTTGCAATACTCGTACTGCGCTGGTTTGTACACCAGACAACACGCGTACTGTGCCTTGCACTGGACCGTTAAACACACTTAACAACTGTCCGAGCAACTGCTCTCGAGTTGGTAGTGTTGCCAGAGCTTTCACTTCTTCCATTGTTAGTACATTTCCTTCCAAGGAACCGGCTAACAATTGAATCTTTTCTTCGTGTTTCTTAGCAAAGTCGTTTAATACTTTTGCTGGTGCCACTGGGTCATCGGCCCATGCGACTGCAACCTGACCTTCTAGATCCGTTGGATCTAAGCCAATCTTAATGTTGCTAAACGCGATTTTTAGAAGACGCTTCGGCATGACACGCATGTGCCCACCAGCTTCACTGAGAAGATTTCTCATCTCGGTACCCTCGGCCACAGTTAATTTATCGTATGAAATTAGTACGATAGATACTGCCGCTTTAAGGTCAGCTTCAGTCAATGCAATGACTTCCTCTTTTTGCTTACGTGTTAGTGACATAAAGTTTCGTTTCTATTTATTGATTTTCCCGTAAAAAAAACGGGTTCGTCACCCGTATCAATCTAAGCAAGTAAAGTATCGACCAGATAATTTACCTTATCTTAATTAGACTGTCATTCTACTGCGGTCTTATTAGCGTTTTTACGCCGCCACAGGTCTTGGGATAACGGTCTATTTATGCACTATTATGGCATTTAGTGCAAGTTTGACTTTAATTTGGCTTATATATTGCGCTTATAGACCCCTTGAACACTTTGTTATATAAAAAAGCCCTCAATGACACGATGTCATGGGGCTTTGGTGGAATTTGGAGCTAACAACAAATCGACTAGTCACTATATTCAACTTCACTCGGCGAGACAAGATCCTCACACTCGTTTTTCCGCTGACAATTAATACAACGAGTGGCGCAGAGCATGGCATATAGGCGTGTGAGAGGGATGCCTTTTCCACAATCCTCACAAGTACCATACAACCCCTCTTCCACCCTCTCTAGAGCATGATCAATGCGAGCGAGTTCCCTATTTTCCGCCTCTACTAATTGCGAGATTATATCTGCCTGCAACGATTCAAAAGAATCCTCGTCATCAGGTATTTTCTCGCTCGCTAAAGAGTTCCTGTTCACCTCTAAGGTTCTACACAAGATATCGCGTCTTCTGAAAAGAACCTGATTCAGATAAAGAATCGCTTCCTCTCGACTTAGACTCATGTTGCGCTCCTTATATTCAAAGGAAAAGAACCATCAAAAAACTACTGATGTTATAAAGTATTTTTATATTTTTATCAACAAACCTTCTACCTCAAGTATTTGTACTTGTTTGTATTATGCTCATCCAATGTCTTGGAAAAAATGGTTTTACCCTCCGGTGTAGATAAGTAGTAATAATTCTGTGAAGCCGCAGGTCTAACAGCAGCCTGAATCGAACGCACGCCTGGATTACTAATAGGACCAGGCGGTAAACCACGCCACTTACGCGTGTTGTACGGCGAATCTATATCTAAATCATTTACTGTTAAAGGCTTATTCCACTTACCTAACGCATAACGAACAGTCGCGTCAGCAGCTAAACCAATACCTTCATCAAATCTTTTCCATAGAACACCAGCAACCATTCCCATGTCTTCATCACTAATAACCTCACGTTCAATAATACTAGCCATAATAACTATTTGATCTAATGTGCGACCTTGCGCCACTGCCTCATCCCTAAGCTCCTGACTAAATTTTCCGTTAAATACAGTCAACATACGTTGAATAACATCCTTAGGCTCATCATCAACAAAAACCCGATACGTATCAGGAAACAAATACCCCTCCAAATCACGTTGTGCAGGAATTCCTTTTAGAATAGGGAACTGAGATACGTAATTACTTGGCTGAGCATCAGCCTTAAACGTTGCAGCTGTTCCGATTCCAGTCGAAGCAGTCCGTGCCGCTATTTGCTCTAAAGTAAATCCCTCCGGATAAGTAATTGATAATTCTTCACTTGAAGAATCACCAGATACAAAACGAGCTATAAGGCTACGAACATGTTCTCCCTTTGTCATATCATAACTACCAGACTTCAAATCGTTAGAAGCCTCAAGACGCCAACTATAATAGTAGAGTGGTAAAACATTTTCGAAGTAATTAAGCTCCACTAAATCAGTCCATACTTTATCCGCCGAACTACCATCAGCAATCGTAAACTCTCCATCTACAGCAATTATTGGTGAACCCCACAAAATATTAAATACCACCACTGCCACAACCGCCAAACCAACCAAACCGATTACAAAAAAACGAAAAGGCTTTGTTATTTTAATCTTGAACATAGGAGTAATAATCTAAAAACTACAGTGCGTCTGTCTTCTTCTCATCTTCCAACTTAGCAATGACCTGCTTAATATCCCCACAATCCTCTTTACTTGTCACTAAAATTGCGTCGTCAGTCACCACAATAATAGTGTCTTTAATCCCCAACACTGAAACAGTCTTCTTGGTTGTGTTGTAAACATAATTTCCATCCGAATTAACGTGAATATGATGACCTTTCGGTGCGTGGTCTCCATCTTGTCCGAATATCTCCTCCACAGTCGTCCAATAACCTACGTCTGCCCAACCATAATCTCCAGTAACCGCCATAATACGCTCTGTCTTTTCAATTAACGTGTACTCAATAGAAATTTTAGGAATTTCACCATATGCCTTTTCGACAGCATCCGCTCCTTCATCAATAGCTTTACTAAATTGTTCAATCGCTGGCTTCAACTCTGGATTCAAACGCAACAACTCTTCTATGAAATAATCCGGCTTAAGCGAAAAGTACCCTAAATTCCAAAAATAGTTCCCAGCGGATAAAAACTTCTTTGCCGTCTCTAAGTCTGGCTTCTCTTTAAAACAACTCACCTTATAAACATCATCTCTTTCAGCTACTTTCTCTCCCACCTCAATATATCCTAAGGCTGTCTCCGGCGAGATAGGGTTATGTCCAACAATAACTATATGATCGGGGTTCTGTTCTATGAGATCCGGTATTGTTCTTAAATCAGCTAGAAACTGCTCTTCATTTGTAAATACATGGTCAGCCCACATAAACGTAGTGGGAGCACTACCCTGCCCTATATTTTGTAATCGTAAAACTACCGACGCGAAAGCTGCTGTAGTATCTCTTTTCTCAGGCTCATAAAAAACGTGATCATCTTTAACCTCTGGTAGCTGCTCTTTAACGAGATCCTTGTATTGGTCGGCAGTTGCTACATATATGTTATCTATTGCAGTAAGCTCTAAAGCCCTTTTAAAAGCTCCCTGTAGGAGCGAGTGTCCGTGTCCCAAATCAATAAATTGTTTAGGTTTTGCTATTCTTGAGAGTGGCCATAAACGCGTACCGCCACCGCCAGCCATAAGGACTATGTTCATAGAAATATATGTTTAAGATTTAATACTAAGTATTTGGTATTTAACCAAGAAAAGGAAGAGCGAATTTTATATATCCAAACAAAAACAACAGTCATTGAGTTTCGGATTTTATGAGTCATGCCTCATAATTGCTTATATGGGAGTAAGCTCACAAGCTCTGCACGGAGCCAAAGTATGTTTAATACCAAGACCGGAAAATAATTATCGGCCTTTAGTTTTGAGACGCGGGCCATTAGCTATAATCTCCGGGTTAATTGTGACCGCAAAAGTACTAGCAATTGGTTTAGCTCTAATATTGCCAGCCACAGCAGAGCTATCAACCATCACCAGCTCTAGAATCATTCAATTAACAAATGAGGAAAGAATAAAAAATGGACTAGGTGCGCTGCAAGAGAACGCCAGTTTATCCAAAGCTGCTGCTGGCAAAGCAAAAGACATTATAGATAATGACTACTTCGCTCACATATCCCCATCAGGAGTAACTCCCTGGTTCTGGATACAGCAACAAGGTTACAGCTATTCAGTAGCAGGCGAAAATCTAGCAATCGATTTTGTCCAAGCCGAAGACGTAGTAAGCGCCTGGATGGCCAGCCCTGGTCATAAAGAAAATATTCTGCAACCTGATTACACTGAAACCGGAATGGCAGTGCTAACAGGAGACTTTCAAGGTGGAACTTCAACTATAGTAGTACATATGTTCGGACTACCAACCGGTGTCGTACGCCCATCACAATCCTCATTATCTGCCCGCGCACCAATAACAGAAGAAGTGGCCCCGGCTCTCCCTGAATCATCCACCCCCCCAAAGGTAATAGAGCCAGTAGCACCAACCCTGCCTGAAATTAAATTACTAGGCGACAAACAGATATTCAGAAATAGCGTTGAATTAATAATATCTGGTGACGTAAGCTCTACTATTAAAATTGCTGTTAATGGACAAGAGACGACAGCTGTAACAATAAAAGAAGGTGGCTATTTAATGCAAGAAGTAGACCTAACCGCCTTCGATGATGGCCAATTACAACTATCCGCTCACGCTGTAAACGAAAGTGGCGTAAGCAGTGCAAAAACCACAGCCATTAAAATAGGTAAAGATACTGCTGGTCCAGATATTAGCGATAAAGAATTAATGTTTATTGTTTCTCCATCAACAGATTCACCACACGTCCTAATGTTTATTCCAGCCGGAGAATACGAAAAATTATCCGTCGAACAAACAGGCACTGACTTACTATCCTTCTCATCTCCACTCCCAACTTCTATAGATTTTGAAATAGGCAACAATCCAATCGAAGTAACTGCTTATGACGAACTACAAAATCCCGGCGTCATCGGTCAGGTTAACCTGCAACCAGCGATATTCAGTGATCGCAATATCGATTATGGAAGCACAACAATTAAGATCAATAGCGCCGCTCGTCGCCTGGCTATGATTATTGGCTCACTCCTATTTATCTCTTTACTGCTCGCCATTTTAATCAAGGTTAGAATCCAACATCCACAAATGATCACTCACGCATCCCTAGTTATTCTGCTAGCTGTCGTTCTCCTCTTCATATAAGAATTCTTGCTCAAGCAGTACAGCCTGTGGAAAGCCCGAATTGAGCGTTTTTAAAAATAAGTGGTACAGTATGGGCGATGATAAAACATCTAAAAAGTTTCTTCGAAGGAGGTGTTTCATATGGAAGGTGAAGTATTAGTCGTGGCAAGTAAAGTTAGAGGCCACCTAAAAGAGCGAGGAGTAAAAATGTCCGGAGAATTAATCGGAAAATTAAACGAAAAAGTAAAAGCTTTATTGGATGACGCTGCAAGCAGAGCTCAGGGAAACAAACGCGCAACTGTCAAACCACAGGACGTGTAAGACATCTGCACTTGTATTCAAAACAAGATCAAAAATCCGCTAGTAAAGCGGATTTTTGTTTTTTTGACTTACTTTAGCTTATTTACGAAACATCAGTTCAACATACTTTCAAAGTCTAACCACACCCCTCGGTAGCACCCAAAGAATCACTTAGCCAAGTGCACTATAATCAGATATTTTTTTATTCCTATTATTTTCACTCAATACTGTTTTTAGTTGAATGAAAATGCACCTGTAACAGTAAATAGTATAGGGGATACTATCGCTTGCTATCCCCCATTTTATATTTCAGGGGATTGAGATGAATCTCTTGTAGATACTAATACGATTAGATTTATCCACCGTTTATTTAATAGAGCTGACTAATATAACGGATCTGTCAGCAGCCCTAATCCCCTAAACATTACTTGGCGTACGGTACAAGATGCGGCTCAGACACTAGCTGTATATCAAACTTATCTTTAACCGCATCCTGAATATCTCTAGCTAAAGCCAACACCTCCGTTGTCGTCCCATCAATATTTACAATGGCAAGATTATGCTGAGAAGAAACCCCCACACCACCATAACGATAACCTTTAGGAAAACCTGCCTTTTCAATTAACCATGCAGCCGGTATTTTAATTAAATCCTCAGATTTATAATTAGGAATCTCCTCATCTACTTTCGACTGCACCTCATCGAGCTTTGACTTCGAGATGATTGGATTCATAAAAAATGATCCACACGATTTTGAATTCACACTTGCCTCCTCAGATACCATTGATTTAGATCCACGAATATCCAGTACAACATTTCTAATCTGCTTAAGTGATTCAGCGCTACAATCCAGTGTTGCCACACTAGCTTCACCACCGAGACGCTCAATAATCTCTGGATATGTCACGTTAGGATGATCGCATTTTACAGTTTTAAAAATAACGCTAGTTATAGCGTATATGTCAGAAATCGACTCCTTAAAACGACTCGTCCTATAACCAAATTTACACTCTTCATGTGAAAACGTTTTTTTCTGCAAACTTGAGACGTTAATAGCATTCACTTGTGTGATCAATTGAGCCACATCTTGACCATATGCCCCTATATTTTGCACTGGCGCTGCTCCAACCAATCCTGGGATGCCTGATAGACACTCAAACCCAGCTAATCCCCTGTTTACACACTGCTCTACAATATTATCCCATGATTCCCCTGCATTAGCTGATACATACGTCACCCCATCTTTCTCGTTAAAAGATACTCCCCTATTTCCAATTTTAATTACCAAACCATCAAAACCCTTATCCGCGAAAACAGTATTACTACCACCACCTAAAATATGAACAGGTAAATCCTTTTCGCTAGCATACGACAGCGCAGACAGAACGTCTTCTTCGCTACCGCATTCAATAAACTCTTTAGCCAAACCCCCAAGACCAATAGTAGTCATTGTAGAAAGCGATATATCTTTTTGAATTTTATTTTCCATGTTCACTTTTTAAATACGAACTTATAAGAAAAGACTAATCAGGACTAAATGTCAATGAATTCAGTATATATTAACTTCAAATAATTATTCATAAAAAAGAGCACATATACTCAAATATGTGCTAAATACTTAAAGAGCCCCGAATAACAATATGTTATATAATTTACCTTTTGCACGGTGGAGACAACTTTTAACCGTACCTTCAGGCATCTTATATAACGCTGCTATTTCCTTCGTAGTAAGACCCTCCGAGTAATATGCCCATACAAGCTTACTACTCAGACTTCCCAAACTTCCAACAGCCGCATGCACAGCATCTCTTCTTTCTGCAGCCAGCAATACTTGAAGCGGTGTTTGCCCAAGGCCAGTAAACTCTACCGGTCTAGTTTCATCAGTAGTCAAATCTGTAATACAACAATCCCCTCTACGTCTCCCTTGCCTGAGCTTTTGCCTCAGATAGGTTAATGCCAAATTTCTAGATATTGCCCTGATCCAAGCCTCAAAAGATGCTGGCTTATTTAGCTTATTTAGCTTACGCAAAGCTTGCATGAAAGCTTCTTGAGCTAAATCTTCCATAACATTTTTATCTCTGACAATTTGTTCAATCGTCCGAAGCATCATTCCTATGTGCCTCTCATGCAATTGGTTTATAGCATCAGACTCACCTTTTCGTGCCAAATAAACCAATTGCGCAAGCGAAGCATGAGGTTCAATCATCGAGAACTCCTTTCCTATATATTATTGTGAGAGTACAAACCTAATATTTTATAATAATATTTTCTAGTTATGGCAACTTTTATTATATATTTTGAAGCCATATTAACCCTAACATTCCCATATCAAATCACTCTAATTAACATAGAAACTACTGCTTAAGCTAATAACTTGCACCAATTCAACAAGCGGAATAAGATGACATCACCTCACAGATTCAGTATCGCTCTTTAACACTTACGCAAAGGGATTTCGCATGGCAGTCATTGCTCCAGTGAAAAACGACGTACAGGTTGTTCTAGCTCAAACTAGTATAGGCATTTCTCCTTCAATGGCATGCTGGACTCACTCACTTTTTAACCGCACTCCAATGACAATTAGATTACGTAATGTTGTCAACGGATCGCCAAAACACGCATGGATTATTCCCTATCGCTTTGAACGTAGTCTAAATGGTTCTTATCTTTTCTGGGCTTATGCACACACAGCTCAAGACAAGCTAACAGAAAACATAGAAAGCCTCTCTAGACTAAGAACACCTACCACAGCTGACCTCAATACGCATGTACAACTAGTGCTAGGAAGAATACGTTATTGCGCAGGAGGTGGTAGTTTTATAGCCCCTGATACCAATTCGATCATTCCTATATCTATCAACCGCTCATGACTATTGGATAACTTATTCCATGCATCCGAGCAAACCAACACAGGTACGTCACAACGTACCTTTTTTATATCTAATTAATCATTTTGCTTTTATATACATTGATGCTTAAAATATTTACTACTTGAGAGATTCGCACAAACTATCTTCGAGAACCACGTTCTTTACATTTGAAAGGAGAAAAAAGTGAGCATAAGAATAGATGAATCAATTATTCGTACGTCTAAAGAGGCAAAGACATACACGCATTCTCTGCCCTACACTGTTTTTCCAGCACACTGTGTAGACGCTACCAACATTCGTCACCTTTATGGTATTCCAATAAAAGTTGAATTCAGAGTCGCTAACGCACCAAACACAGAACATTTGCGTATATATGTACGTATTCAAGATTGGCAGCAACTGCAAAGGAAAATACTGAAAAACAAAACAGCCATAAGAAAGCAACGAATAAGAGACATATTAGCCTATTCACCAATATGGCTTACAGTGATTGCCCTAACGTCCTGTTTAGTTGGGCTCACTGGCGCCTTTATATACATCTCAATACGAGCTCTTTGCAATCGAAGTTTCCACTTCTTACCTGCGTGTTATTGGTCAACAGGAATTGTTGGAACAGTTTTACTCTTGCTGTACTGCTACTTTGCTTTGTCAGTAATATTCCAATCCCAACGAATAAGATATGGAAACTGTGGCTGTAATTCGAACTCAACTCCTTATTAAAAACCGTATGACATGCTCTGCGGTTATTTTTTTACCTTTATATAAACCTCTGCTTTACAATACTCGTTAATAAGTATATTTTATCTTGTGGCCATAATCGACAGTTCCTTCGTTCCGTTCTTTTTCTAAAGGAGACCAAACAATGGTGACGAAGTTAGACAAAAAGGCTGGCCCAGAACTTCGCGTCACAAAACACCCAGAAACTCAAGAAGGTGAGATCTACTACGGATACGGCGACGATGACACATTCGGCCTAAGTCCTTTTACCTCAAAACGGAAAGGAGATATACCACTTGATCAAGGAAAGCTAGTCTTAGCCCCAGACGTTCATCCAATCTTTATCCAACGCAAAGAATTGGAAAAAGCCAACTACACCATTGTCGAAGAATAACTTCTTCCCTTAACCGCAAACACACCACATGTTTGCGGTCATTTTTTTGCCTTGTTTGACTTTGCGCAACTGAAGCTTATAGTAAATTCAGCTTATTATTATAGTTCCCTCACAAAGGAGACTCTCTATGTTTTCTCTAATAAAAGTGCCTCTAGTTCTCTTTTTACTTGTCTTATTATTTACACGCGTCGTTAACTCACTTAGCACTCCATCCGATGACCACCTTGATGAGTACGACGATGAATAGCTCCATCATGTGCTTATTTCACCTCAAAGTTTAATCTACCTCGAAAGATTTGACATAGGATAAATTGGAGATATAGTAGCTCTTAGTTCATTTGTTTTCTTTGACAACTAGTACCGGAGAAAAATCATGGCCCAGACATTTGCGTGCAAATTTCACTACTCATCGCAATGGTACGATCAGGACGACGACAACTACAACCCGACATCTCATGATGGTGAGTTTACAGTTACGGCGGAAACTCTTGAAGAGGCAATAGAAAAAGCAGAAACCGAAGTCGCAAGAAGAAATCGAAGTTGCTATGCAGGTCCCGACCCTCAAATGCCAATAACATACCCCAACACCTTTTTAACTCAAGTTGGGGGATGCAATGGGAAAAGTTTTGCCAAAAATTATTTTCCGAGGGCTGCAGCCATCGAACTTCAAAACACACAAAAATAAAAATTGTCATCATTTCACCGCAAACACACCACGTGCTTGCGGTTTTTTCTTACTTTATATTCTACTCAATGCCCGCAACGATAAAGTAGCCAAGCTCAAACTTTTTTTACGACCCAGCCCACGGAGTCCCAAAGATCCCTACTCCCAGCTCCGCCCAAACTAACAAAAAGATTATCACTAATATACTGCCAATAATTATTTGTGTAATTTTCTTCATAAAAAACGAAAACCCTAAGATAACTATCTAATTTTTAAGTAGTTAATTTAGATGTCCTGAAAAGACATACGAAAAGTACTAGCTACAACAACCCAAAAAGTTTAGCATCATTCATATGGATAATGAACCAAAAAAGATTATTGTGCAGAAACCAAAGCTTCCAAGAAAGTTCGATAAGAGCAATAAAATTGAAGCAGATACTCACTATGAGCAGCTAGAACTGTCAGATTTATCATTAAACCAGCAAAAGGCAAGTCACATTAAACTAGAACAATCTCAATTTAAATCAGTCGATTTAAGTGGGGTTGAATTTAAATTCTTTCAACTAGTTAGCGTTGCAATAACCAACAGTAACATTGCTAATGCTAAATGGAGAGAAGCCAATATTAGTCGTGTCACATTTACTGAATGTCGTCTCACTGGATTTGATATAGCTGACGGAATACTAGAAAATGTTGAGTTTCTAAACTGTAAACTAAACCTTGCAAACTTTCGTTTCGCCAAACTTAAAAAAGTACGTTTTGAAAATTGCGATCTTACAGAAGCAGACTTCTTAGGAGCGGAGCTCAAGAACATCGATTTCTCAAAATGCGACTTATCCAAAGCACAACTTGCCAACACAAAAATGGGTCACGTAGACTTTAGAACATCTACAATCCACGGATTAAAAGCACAAACTGATAATCTTAAAGGAGCGATCATTAGTCCTGACCAGGCAGTAGACTTGGTTTGGTTACTAGGAGTAAAAGTTATCTAATCTTATAATAAATTAGCAGGGGTACTGGGATGATTATCGAACTTTTAAGTGGTTAAGTAAGGTAAATTTGGATGAATTAATAGGAAATGTGCGTTCGTTGGACTTGGGGACTTAATTCACTTTTCTCTAACTTGACAGGCTCTTGGTTATACAACAAGGTAGAGTGTGCCTGAAATAACTGTTTCAAGCTTTAAGAATAGTCCTCTCACAATCCAAGAAGGAGAAGGTCATGTTAGATGGTATACTCACTGGTACCGCTTCAATGATTCAACCAAATGACACAATAAGCTTTAATCGTGTCCAGCATTACATTCAATTTGATCGTAGAGGCAGCGGCTCATTACGTTTCTCAGACGGACACAAAGAGAAGGATGTGAGTAAACTGTGTTCTTCCGAGGCTGCTTTTCGTGAACTGGTAAAGTTATTGTGCTTCATACTTAATCTCAAAACGAGTGTTGAGATAGTAGAATCTGACAACTGGATTATTTATACCTTTGCCTGACTCCCACCATACCCACTTCGGTGGGTTTTTTCTTGCCTTATTTTGTACCTGTATCCGCAGGGGTGGGAGGAATCGAACCCCCGTCTCAGCTTTTGGAGAGCTACATCATACCACTAGACCACACCCCCAGTGTGTGTACTATAACCTTGTTTTTCCACCTTCTCAATCCCCTATTTCTTTCCTTTTTCTTTATGTTCTTGGTGTGCTCGACAACGCTTACAGAACTTCTTTATAGCCAGCTTTTCACTGTCCTGACGCTTTGTATTACGTGTAGTGTGATAATTGTATTCCTTGCATTCAATGCATTGTAGCCGTACTAGGGTGTCTTGACTCATAATATTTATTCTAGAAAATTATAATGTTGGCGCTTGTTAAGTAGGCAAATAATAGTAGAAAAGTGACTTTTTGTCTAATTAAACTTTATATAAGTTACTTTTCTCCAATATTCTCCTACTCAAAGTCATCTTTCAATATCCACTGATTAACCCCCTCTTCCCACTCATATAGCCGCAATGGGTTAGGTTTAGATAACCCACCACCTTGAATACTCATCCATTCTCCTGACTGATCTTCAAAACGACCCACTATCGTCCATTCAACATGCGTAATATCCTGAATATTTAACAATAAACGATGGTTCTTTTTATCATCACTAACATAATCAACAAAGATCGTATTAGGTTTATCGGTAACTATAAAACGTTGCAATTGTCCCCCATCCCGAGATATTTCAGAAAAATGCTTGTCTATAAAACCAGCAATTAAGTCATCGTCTAATTGATCTATTGCACCTGCTACTTTTGTTTTATCGTGTTGTTCAAGATGTATTAAATATGTGTGACCATCTGTATTTGGTAAATTTCCTTGCGCTTCAATGTATCCTGACTCAATATCTAAAACATGCATGCGCTGAACACTGTCGGCATGTTTTGTGTTAAAAGCTAAATACTTTCCCTGCATATCTACTCGCGCAGATTGAAACTCTCCCTGGTACTTAGCCACATGCTTATGCGTTCCATTACTTGTCTTCCAAAAAGTAAATGTATGCTTTCCTTGAACTACATATAATAACGTATCGTCTGTTATCCACTGAATATACGGCACCTGTCCTCGCACTTTTGTTTGGTTACTTGAGCCAGAACTGCTGTGTACGTATAATACGTTTTTATTCCACTTGGGTTCAACATACGCCAACGCCTGTCCAGATCGATCAATATCTACCGCCCCGCCTTCCACTAAATCGTAATTTTCTTTCCAATTAATACTTGTAAAAGGTGTTAAAAGACTGGTTGTGTGAATAGGGATAACATGAACTGCTTCTGTATTAGCATCATCTATTACGGTAGAACCAAGGAAAAATAGATGAGTGGAAGCACGATTCCATCTTGGTTTAGTCAGTACCCCATTCTTTTTAATCTTTTCAGCAACTAACTTAGTGCCGCCATCTTCTGTGCTATATATCCAAAGCTCAGTTAAACCACTATTACCACGAGCAGTACTGTCTAGCCAAAAAGCTATTTTTTGATTATCTGGACTTATATACAAACCACGAGGTTCAACCAATTCAGTTTGTTCTATTATTAGATCACTCTCATCTGAATCTATCCAGCTCCTTCTAAGCTGTATTCTCGAGACATCATTCCTATCCTTTATCGTCTGGTAGTGATACCACGACTGACCGTCAGTAACGGCAGGGCTGTTATCTGACTCTTGACTGGGCAGTGACTCACAACCCCCTGCTTCACAAGTAACAACTTGCCGATCATCCTCAGTCAATTGCAAAGCCGTTACTTTAAACTGCGGCAAAGCCGCTATTTGCTTTGGGGTTACAACTGGCGTGCTAACTGCTTCTGCTTTTGAGTCTTCCTTTATAAAAACCATCCAAACTAAAGCAGATAAAAAAGTTCCAATAAAAATTGAAATAAGTAAATTTTTGATAACATAAGAACTCATAATAGAAGCGTAGATCGCAATGCGAAAAGAGCAAAGTAATATCTTGTTTAAATTCTACTAATCGATTGAGCCGACGGGGAGAATCGAACTCCCGACCGCTCGCTTACCATGCGAGTGCTCTGCCTCTGAGCTACGTCGGCTAATACTATTTATCGCAAAGTAGCGACGTATTTAAATTACTTATTTGTCAGCAACTTGTCGAGTTCAGCTTTTTTAGCTGCAATTTCTGGTTTTGTAAAATGATCGCGAGCTGGTTTAAGTAATTCTATTAGTTCATTAGCCACAGTCGCCTTTAAGTCCATTGGATGCACCTCACCTGAAGCATAAGCCGCCTCTAAATCCTCGTATGTATCGAACTCAACATTTCCACCATGCTCTTCTTTGCGTTCAATCTTAAATGGTTCATTACGATCCCAAAACAATAGGTGCCCAGCCCAATTTAAAATTGGATTATACTGAATCTCCTTCTCTGGACAAAAAGCTCCCTTAATCTTCTGTTCAATTTCTTCCGGATTATCATGAACCCAAATAGCTGAACGTGGATCTGACTTACTCATTTTCATTTCCATAATTACGTCTTTCTGCTCTTTTCCTTCTGGTATTGGCCACGTTTGTGGTTTTTGCAAACCAATAAGTAGTGGGTGATGCAAAACAACTGGCTTAGGTTTACCCGGAGCAACTTTGTCAGCTACGTCACGCATAACTACATGAGCTTTCCGTTGATCCATTCCCGCATGAGCAATCTCTATTCCTTGAAAGAAGATATCTGCTACCTGCATGGATGGATACATAGTTTTGGCATGTTCAATGTTATCTCCAGCTTCACGACCCATAATATTTACACTACGTAACATACGAGACAAGCTAGTGTTTTGACTAACTTTAATTACATACTCCCAAAACTCCATCGGTTGTTTGGCGTACCATTTACTAGCTAAACGAATTTCTAACTTTTCAGGATCTCCTCCCACAGCCATAAAAGAAGCCTTCATAGCTTCGGCAAAGTACCCCTCTCCAATAGCTGCCGCCGTCTCTTTACTACCATCAAGTTTTTCGTTAATCCAAGTGTGCCAATCAGCTAACCATATTGTGCACTTCACTCCTAAATCAGTTAAGTCCTTTAAAACTAACGCTGTCATAAGACCAGTACCCAAATGCACATAACCGGAAATTTCAAATCCAATGTAATGGTTGATCTCCTTCTCCGAAGACAACAAAGCCCGAAGTTCCTCTTCCGTTATTATTTCGGCACTGTTTTTAATCAGGCGCTTTATTATTTCATCTTTTGACATATTCAGATTGTAACAGATGATAGAGCGATTGTGGCATTTTGTCGAATACTTCTTTTATATATGAGTCTAGATTATTGAGTTTAGCTACTTCTAATTGGCTGCACCACTGGTATTCCGTGACCTCTTCATCCTGTATAGATATTTCTCCTCTAGCTTGAGCTAAGTATGTTAAACGAACTATATGCCGATTAGTCTTAGTAATAATATCTTGCGCTGTTAATAGTATCGGTTGGTCATAAATAACAAGATTCGTTTCTTCTTTTACCTCTCTAGCTAAATTGGTAAGTAAATCGGTACCAGGCCGAATACGCCCCCCAGGAATATCCCATTGACCAGCTAAATAACCATACTTTTCCGATCGTTTAATTAAAAGAAACTGATGAGATTTGTTATATATTAGGGCTTTGGTGCCAACTTGTAATGTAGTATTTTCCATTTGTTGTATTGGATTAAGCGTAATGAAAAAACACAATTTTGGCTATAAAAAAACCATGAAGTGGATATTATTATTCCATCATGGCTTCAATTTCTTCCCAAAGCTCTTCACTACCAGGAACACACAGAGGTACAACCAGCACTTCATCTATTGACACATCTTTGAAACGACTAGCCGCAATACGGACGAGCTTCTCCGTAGGCGCCACAGCAAGGATGCTTTCACGCCAAATAGCTACATAGTTTCCACGGTATGCAACAACTAAGCCCTGACACCCAACTAACCACGCAAGGTTATCACGATGCTGCTTTTCAATTTCTTCCTGACTAAGATCACTCTCCAAGGACTCAGAAAGATCCTCACAACTGACTCATTAACAGTGGCACGCAGTTTTTCAACCATCCTTCCAATTGCCTGTGCCTGCTTGTCAATTTCAGCCAACGATACAACTGACGAGGCTTTTTTACACACAACACACCTCTTTGGAAAATGTAAAAGTTTTTGTAAAGAACTATTTCGGAGCCAGCTCCGAGATTCGAACTCGGGACCTACTCATTACAAGTGAGTTGCTCTACCACTGAGCTAAGCTGGCATTGATGGCTAACTAATGTTGACATTATACGTTAGAATATTAGTATCATATAGTCAAATTAGATATCTTTAAAAGTGGCTATTAAGGCTATTTCACAGAGAAATTCCAATTTGATAGTTATATATGGTATAAAACTAAACACCAGCGGTGGCAGAACGGCTTATGCAACGGTCTGTAAAACCGTACCAAGTAGGTTCGACTCCTACCCGCTGGACCACTATAATCAACCCCTTTCGTTTAGCTAACACCCATAATACTAGATAGCTAACTCCATTGATCAGTATCGAACTTCTTATAGCAATGAGATTCAGGACATGTTATGTTCCAACGACGCTGAATTAGATACCTTACTCGAAAATGATCGCACATTTAAAAATTCAAGGAGCTAGCCATGAAAGACAAACTTCGCCTTATTCTCTTTATTTCAGGTGGCGCTACAACTGCCCTCGAGATTATCCGCGCCTGTCAAAATGGCCGTTTAAAACACATTGACCCAGTTTGTGCACTGTGCAGCAATGAAAAAGCAGCCGGTATCGCACGAATACAGTTTGCTGGCGTTCTCGTAAAACAAGTATTGCCGTATTTGTATGATTCTCCCGACGAATTTGGTGAACACATTTTAAGAATTTGCCAAGAATATCGTGCCGACTGGATTGGCCAGTACGGTTGGATGCCAAAAACGCCAGGCAATGTCATTGAGGCATTCTCCGAACACATGGTCAATCAACACCCTGGCCCCCTTAGTCCTGGACACCTAGATTTTGGAGGTCATGGAATGTACGGTCGGCGTGTCCACGCAGCGCGGCTTTACTTTGTTAACGCTACTAAGCGGGACTACTGGACAGAAGCCACCACTCAATTCGTGGACCCAGAATTCGATCGTGGAGCTGTAATACACAAGCAAACAGTCAAGATTTTACCAGATGACGACACTGCTGACCTCCAACAACGAGTTTTGCCAATAGAACACACTGTTCAGATTGAAGCACTAGAAATGATCAGTAATGGAAACGTTGTCGCTCTTACTCGTAAAGAACAACTCGTACGTTCCAATGAAACAATTACTCTCACCGAAGCAAAACGCACTGCGAGACTCCTCTTCCCTCACGGCTAACTTCCATCTAATCTCTCAAGCTCCAATGAGTTTCCTCACTCTTCGGAGCTATTTTTTTAGCTTCAAGATTTGCAACCAAAGAAAAAACCGCACTCTTCAATGCGGTTGAGTGGATATAGACAATATCACGTTTACTCCTCCTTAACCCTATTGCCCGTTTCTGGATCACGATAGAAGGTTGGCGCATGAGAAGACTTTTCCGACTCGCCTTTATTAGCAAAAGGATAAAATAATTCTATCCGTCCATTCTTTACTCTGCATGAATACAGTGCCTTTATCAGTTTGACCCACAACAACTTGTTCTCACGAAAACCAAAAACATAAAAGTCTGCACTGGCATCGTGATCAGTTATAGAAGCTCCAGTTGCTGCCACACCTGACTCATCTTGAGCATGATTGTTCACGCTGCACGTTCCAATAATCACATCATCAATTGTTCCAATTTGCCAACTCCCCTTGTAAGTTCCCTCTTTTGACAACGTTGCGCTGAGCTGCTCAACGACTTCAGCGGGTACAACTTTCTTTTGGGACGCCATAACTGACTCCTCTCATTTTTCAATTGTTAAGATATACAAACGAACAACTTTCTAACTACTGAAAAGTACAGTAACTGCTTCAAATACTCAATAGGACGTAAAATCATCCATTTTCTATATATAAATACTATGATTTTCTTCACCCGCTGGCCGCACTTGATTAACAACCTTGGACATGATACATAAAACAATACTGAAAGCTCTTTTACCAAAACAACTCCTTTTTAAACACAGAGGTGATTAAATGTCTGACATTATATTGTTTGATCGTCGATGGACCCATAACGTTTATCAAACTAGTTTTGAAGCTCACTGGAAATGTATCCTAAGCGGACATAAAGTATATTTCGATTCATATATCATGCTATCTTGCAGTGAATATAGCTCAACCTCATTTAATGTTTTCTGGGAATTCGAAAAAGATCGCCTCATCAAAGCCTTAGGAGAAATGTCAGCAACCAGAATAGCTGCAGTTTCGTTCCTGTCACACGTTTGCGCAGCTTCCGCACGACAAGGAAACCTGTCACGTGGTTCATGTCAGGAAGAAGGTCATCTACTCATAAAAGACAAGCACTTGTATCTTCAAGCTGTTTTTCATAAATACCCAGACGACTCAGTTGAACCTGGCATGCTTGAGCTCCCCCCTTCCCTAAAAGAATCTTTAGAGGAAGCTACAGCTATAGTGGATAACGATTGGCTCTCACGCTGCCCAAGAGGTTAAACGTCTCCATGTAAGCCTCAAAACCCCAACTGCCTACACATTCTATAGGCAGTTTTTTACTACGTTTTTTTACGAAAAAGGTCGTATTTTTTACCTATTCTTTATCTTTATGCTCACCCTTATCATGTGAAGCGCAATTCCCGCATTTACCCTCTTCATTTAAATCAGCATTCTCTGCACTACACACCTTGCATGTACCTTTATATTCTTCCATACTTAACACCTCCTTAATATTAATTATTTGCTTAAACTATTAATCTTAGACCACAAACATTCCGCCGAAACAGATTAAACGCAATACTATTTATAAAATCAAAAACTATAGCAACTTCTCAACTGTCACGGCAATATAAAGCTAGTGATGATATAATATATAGAGTCTTAAATAATATAGTTTCATTTTTCACTCGCACATAAGAGATGTTTGGAATTAAAAGAAAAATACGTTTTGCAGCCTTCACCCTCATCGTATTAACAATCAGCGCAACGATTGCTAGTTGGTTGTGGTGGCAAGAAGAGATCAATGTGCCACCGGTCGTTGTACTCAAAATAGGCCAAGTAGCAAGCGCTATGAACATTCAAGGCACGATGGACGTTCAGACTCCTACCAAATTCCACAAACAAGAGCACAGTCTCAGTTGTGAAATAGCCACGTTAAAGATGGCCCTACAAACAGCAGGGATTAACGTTCCCGAAAGTGAGCTAATCGGCTTCCTGCCTTTTGATCAAACAAAAAAAGAAAATGGTATTTGGGGAAACCCCAACAAAGGTTTTGTTGGTAGTATCGATGGGAAAATGCTAGTTGATGGCTACGGTGTCTATTGGGATCCAATTGCAAAGGTGGGAATGAGATATGCCCGAACAGAGATAATAAGAAATGGCTCATTAACAGATATAACTAAACATATCGCAGCCGGACGACCAGTAATTGTGTGGGGTAACTATGGTCGACAAAAAATGTATAACTGGAAAACACCTGAAGGCGATCCCATCACTGCAGTTAACGGCGAGCACACTAGGATAGTCACCGGCTTTAGCGGTCCAGCTGAAAATCCAAGCAGCTTCTCTTTAATTGATCCGCTGTATGGCCCAATAACTTGGTCTAAGAGTAAATTTTTATCTAATTGGAGCCTCCTGGGTAATCATGGAGTTGTTGTGTTCCCCTATCCTCGTTGGATTAGAGCTAATAACGACAACAAGGTGTGGGAGATATCTTCAGACGGCCAAAAAAGACACTGGGTCAGATCCTGGAACACGTTTGCAAAACGCGGTGGTTTTAATGAAGCTATTATAGAAGTTTCTCCCAAAGAATTAAATAAATATTTACGGGGACCAGACATCATTAAATAAAGATTGACATTTTAGTATATCGATGTACAGTATCGCTTCCCATCTATGGTCAACAAAAAAACAAAATCTAAACTAGTCATTCTAGTGACAACCCTCGGGTTAGTTGCTTTGAGCCTTTGGTTTTATCGCATCTATATAGGAGACAATATAATCAACTTGCTCAGAAAAGATTTACCCACACCTATAAAATATGATGAGCTCAAAGAAACAAACACATCACCCATCACTAAAGATAATATTCAAGCACCGTTAGAAGTGAATTTAGCTGTACCATTTCAACCACAAGCACCACACGCTAACTGGGACCAGCCCTATCAGGATGCTTGCGAAGAAGCAGCCGCAATAATGGTTAGTCACTACTTAAACGGAACCTCTCTATCCGCCGACCAAATGAACAAAGAAATACTAGCTATAGTAGAGTGGGAAAATAAATTCTTTGGTTCTAGTAAAGATACGAACATAGCCGAAACCACACAGCTAGTAAACAACTATTACCCCACCTTGCAAGCCAAAGCCGTATACGATATCACCATTGAAGATATAAAAAATGAACTTGAACAAGGCAGAGCAGTAGTTGTATTGGCGAACGGACAATTACTTGGTAATCCCTACTACACTCAACCTGGGCCAGAAAAACACGCTCTAGTTATAAAAGGTTTTACTGATGGTAAATTTATAGCCAACGACCCAGGAACTAAACGTGGAGCAGATTTTGTTTATTCCACTAAGAAATTGTACGCATCGATTATTGACTACGACGGCAACAAAGCTGGTACCGGTAAAAAAGCAATGATAATAATTTCAACCAAGGTGGGTAATTAGATCTTCCTAGCGAAAACACGATTAGACCAAAGGGGTAAAAATAACATTAATAATAACGCTTGAATTCCAGTACCGATAGCAAAACCAGCGGCAATACTAGATACTCCCATGGCTGCTGATAAAATAATTGCAAAAACCACTGAGACAACAATGCCTAGAACACTTACAAACACGGGAATAAACGTGTTGTGGAGAGCATAGAAGGCGCGAGCAAGGATATGAACCAAGCTCTCGGTAGGAATAGAAAAAGTATAGATACCAAGCACAAGCGCCGTACGAGCAACAGCCTCTTGATCAAACTGACCAGTGCCAATAAAGAAAGCTACTATTTGAGTACGTAAAATATAAATCACTATTGCCGCCGGAACTACAACAGTGAGCGTACCCACTATCCCTCGCTTAAGCTGATAAAAGTATTGCTGACGAGATCGACGACTATTACTTTCCGCCAATAAAGGAAACAAAGATGTGGCAAAAGCTATACCTATCAATGAAACGGGGAAACTTTGAAAATTACGAGCCATAGAATATACCGTGACAGCGCCCTCGCCTAAAGTTGAAGCGATTGCAATGAAAGCCCACAACTGTACCTGAATAGCAGTTAAACCAATCATGCGCGGCAACATCAACAAAACAACTTTTTTAAACTCCGGTGTAATTTGAATAGATGGGAAAACCTTTATACCAGCTCGTCGAATATCTATTAGCCTGACTGTTAAGTGCAAGGCTGCGCCTATTACCGTACCTATAGCTACGCCCATGATCCCCATAGTCGGAGCTAAAAATATAACCCCAACAATTATGCCAAGATTATAAAAAGCTGGAGATAATCCATAAAAGATGAAACGTTTACTGGAAACTAAAATACTACCCAAAAGATTACTCACCAAGAAAAGAAGTGGCGACAATAACATTACGCGCGTCAAAGTAACGTGCATAGCATGCTTTTCCGGATGAAAACCTGGAGCCACAAAAGTTGTTAGCGGATCCGCAAAAATAGCCGCAAAGAAAGCTGCTGTAATTAGAACCAACAGCCCAACAGCTAGAACGGATCCAGCCAACCTTGCTGCATCATCATGTTTTTTCCGTGTAATAAGATCCGTGAAAACCGGAATAAAAGCTGTTGTTAGAGCACCGGCAATCAACAAGTTAAAAATAAAATCCGGAATAACAAAAGAAGCTTGGTACGTATCAAGTAAGTCAGAAGCACCGAAAGTTCCAGCAAGAACTCGATCACGAAGTAAACCTAATATATAGCTTATCCCCGACGTGAAGGCTAAAATAAATGCACCACGAAGCAACATACTAACAGTGTACTCTATTTTATCCCGTATTCGCTCACACCCTTCACACTACACAGCTACAACAAGAGGTGTTTATCTACTGAGTTATACTATCTAGGACTCGAGCCACACCTACCATCAACATCGCAGAGGCACCAAAGAAAAATATAGCCCACGTTATAAAACTAAATGAATTCTTTTCTTCTAACATGATCACATCCTAACATTCTTTCAATATATACAGAAGATCAGATAAAATAATACTTTTGTATTAATATATATGGCATCTCTCACGTTAACCCCATAGCATACTTAACATAAAACTAACCACGAACAATTATTGTGTTTATCTAACAGTGAATATATCAATTACAGTTACTCTCGTCTTTCCTCACAACCACATTTATCACACTACTTTGTCTTTTGTAACTGTTTCTTTCTCTAAAGTCTCCAGCTCCTCAACAAGCGATCGCTCCATTGGCTGATTATCTAGTCTGCCTGCAATTTTTATCAAACGCTTAATCACTCTTACATCCTTAGGGTTTTGATCGTGCGCCCGTTGCAATGCTTCAATAGCTTTTGTTAGATTGCCTGATTCATACGCCGCCTCACCTAAAGCCGCATAACATCCTTTCGTCTCCGGCTTCATGTGCGTCACTTGTTCAAAAATTTCCGCTGCCTCTGTCCAATTCTCAAGACTAATCGCAGCTTTCCCTAACATCATATATGCAGCCATATCTTTTGGGTGCTCGACAATGTAAGGCACTAAAATATCTTCTACCTTTTGAACCTCCGCTTGGGCTAACGCCTCCTTCGCTTGTTCTAAGGCACTCTTACCTTGTTCTTTTTTGAAAAACTTCCCGATTCCCTTCGCTGTATCTTGCTCCTCTTTCTTCAATGATATTTTCGCTTTTCCTTGCAACTGGTCCTCAGCACTCTCATTGTCTTTTTGCGCTATTTTCATAACCGGCATTTTTTCACTGCTAATCGCCACTGTTTTCTTTTTCTCTTTCGACAACTCGCTCTTTACCACTATATTTTCCTTGCTTTGTATCTCGTTTTTAGAAGTTTTATTCTTAAGACTAATAGCTGCCTCCGCAGTATACCTCTTCAAAGCACCACCGCTCCTTGTGCTTACTCCTTTTGCCTGAGTCACTAACTTCTTAAACGGATTCCTAATACGATCAGTTGGTGGTGTAATGCCCGCGACACCAACTACTGGCTCTATTACCGGTTTAGCTTCGCTACTCATCTTCATAGCCTTCTTTTCATCTTTTGTCTTCTGACGAACTTCAATCTTATTCTTTCTCCAACCTTTTGCATCAGATACGGCCTTAACTACATTCTCTTTTATGCTATGAGCTATATACGTTATTCTATTTTTAAAATTTTGAACACTTATATGGTTCGGCGCCAATATTCCAGCCAAGTCCTGCACTTTATGAAGACGACTTTTTGAAACCTGATACACATGAGACTGCAATTCCGTTGCTACCACATCACGCCGCACACGCAACACAACACGAGACACCACCAGTATGGTTCCCCCTAGTGATATAAAAAAGATTAGTGGTGGAAGGACGTTATATAGCATCCAAATAATTAATTCTATTCCTATACTATCAGGGCTCCGTGGCTGCGCCAAGTAGATTGTGGATGATTTATAAACAACTTATGCCCACCTTCAACAAAACCCACGTCTATTTGACGCGGGTTTTATATTTTTTCAACAATCCAGAGCTGCGACAAAAACTATACGACGAAACGAGTAAATTCACCAATACTAATATTCTCGCCTAATTCTCCAACCGCCTCATTTATAATATCCTCAATTGTTTTATTAGGGTCCTTAACAAAAGGTTGTTTAACGAGAGCTCTTTCTTCTTTGAATTTACCAATCTTCCCCTCAACCATCTTTTCCTGAATTTCGGCAGGCTTACCTGATTCCACAGCTTGCTCTTGCGCTAGCTTCCTCTCTTTTTCAACCATATCGCTATCTATGTCGTCAGGAGAAACTGCAACCGGGTCCATAGCTGCTACATGCAAAGCAATGTCATGAGCTAACTCTTGAAACTTCTCATTACGAGCAACAAAGTCGGTCTCACAGAGCAACGTCAAAAGCACGCCAATCTTGTTATTGCTATGAATATAAGAAATGACTAGTCCTTCTCGTGTCTCTCTTGATGCTTTTTTTTCTGCTTGCGCTTTCCCTTTCTTCCTAAGAAGAATAATAGCTTGATCCATATCATCATCAGCCTCCTGCAAAGCTTCCTTACAGTCGACAATACCGCATCCAGTGCGAAAACGAAGGTCTTTTATTTGTTCCATTGTTGCCATTTGTTTAGTCCTTATTTCTTAACTTTAGTTTTCTTAGCTTTTGTTTTTTTAGTTTTTGTTTTAGCTTTCTTAGGTTCAGTTTTCTTAGCTTTTGTTTTTTTAGTTTTTGTTTTAGCTTTCTTAGGTTTTTCTGAGCTACCCTCATTTTCCTTCGCACTAGCTGGCGGCAATTTTTCTACAGCCAAATCAGTAGATTTGCCCTGCGCCTTTAATATTGCTTTAGTGAGTGTCCTTACAACAAGATCAATTGCACGAATAGCATCGTCATTAGCCGGTATTGCGAAATCAACTAATTCAGGGTTTGCATTAGTGTCCGTTATCCCTACAACCGGAATCCCAACTCGTCTAGCTTCTCTAATGGCTAATTTTTCATCATACGAACCTACAACGATTAAGGCTGCTGGTGGTTTCTTTAAGCTTTTTGTTCCTTCAAGTACGTGTTCTAATCTCTCTATTTCTTTCGCTTGCACAGACTTTTCCTTTTTAGTCATCTTATCCATAATCTTCTTATCTTCAGTAGCGTTCTTGAGATCCTCAAGTTTCTCGATACTTTTCAGGACAGTAGAAAAGTTTGTTAACATTCCACCCAACCATCGCTGAGAAACGTAAGGCATATTTGCCGCCTCAGCATATTTCTTCACGATTTCACGTGCCTGACGCTTCGTACCAACAAATAGGATTTCTTGTGAAGGTTTTGCAGCTATTCGTGCAACAAAATTCACAGCTCTCCTTAGACCTTCTTGCGTCTTTTCAAGATCAATTATTGCCATTCGATTACGTAACATGAAAATGTTAGGATCCATTTTTGGGTTTTTCTTACTACGTTCATGCCCAAAATGAATACCTGCCTCTAACATGTCGATAAGGCTAGGAATCTCCACTGCCGTAGATTCTGTCGCTTTCTTTTTTATTATTTTCTTGGTATTTTTAGGTGTCGTCATAATGGAAAAAGGGTATACGAGATACTTGAAAAAATCAAACTTTTTATATATAATCACCAAACTTAACTAAATCGCTATTATTATGAAAAAAGACATACATCCAAAATATCACGATAAAATCACAGCTAAATGCGCCTGTGGGAACAGTATAGAGGTAGGATCAACAAAAGAGGCTATAGACGTCGAAGTGTGCTCAGCATGCCACCCCTATTACACTGGAAAGCATAAACTCGTTGACGTTGCTGGAAGAGTAGATAAATTCAAACAAAGAATTAAAAAGGCTGAAATTAGCCAAAAAGACAATAAACCTAAAGAAAGCAAAAAACCTGCTAACGACAAAAAGAAGGACGATAGCATACAGCTTAGCTAAAAGTAACGATTCGCCTATTTGAGGCAGGTAACATAATATTGGGATAAGTATGAATCTTCCAAGTGCAGATGAATTAAGAACAGAAATTGATAATTTTGTGACTCAGATGAGTGACCCGGCTATTAGCCGTGATCCCAATAAAATGAAGGAATTAACTGCTCAACATAAAATAAAGGAAGAATTGCTTAGGTACGTTACGCAAATAGATAAAATAAAGACTGAAATAACCGAAGCAGAGAGCATGATAAATGACGAAGATGATGAAATGAAGGCTTTAGCAGAAGATGACCTAGTGCGATTAAACAAAAGAGAAAACACATTAAACAAAGCCATTGAAACACTTCTAATTGAACGTGACCCTCGTGATGAACGAGACGTAATTATTGAAATTCGCGCCGGAGCAGGTGGTGATGAAGCCGGGCTATTTGCAGCTGAAATAATGCGGTCATACACAAGATATGCCGAAGATCATGGTTGGAAGATGCATATTGTCAGCACCTCTACCAACGAACAAGGAGGATACAAGGAAGTGGTAGCTGAATGTTCCGGCACCAAGGTATTCGGTGTTTTAAAATTTGAAAGAGGAGTACACAGAGTTCAACGTATTCCTGAGACGGAAAAACAAGGACGTATTCATACATCCACAGTAACTGTAGCTATTCTAGCTCAGGCGAAAGAAGTAGATATTGAAATTAAATCAGAAGATTTACGAATTGATACCTATCGCGCCTCCGGCGCCGGTGGACAACATGTCAATAAAACAGACTCCGCAGTCAGAATTACTCATCTACCCACCAATACGGTTGTAGCTGTTCAGGATGAACGCAGTCAACACAAAAACAAAGCCAAAGCCATGAGCATCCTCAGAGCCAGAGTACTAGAATCTGAAGAAGAAAAAAGAACTTCAGCAGAAGCCAGTGATAGACGGCAACAAGTTGGTTCCGGTAACAGATCCGAAAAAATTAGAACATACAATTATCCTCAAGACAGAATCACAGATCATCGAATTAAAAAATCCTGGAGCAATATTGAATCAGTTATGAGTGGACAGTGGGACCCCATATTTCATGACATGCGAGAAGCAGACAATGAGATGAGGTCCAAATGACAAAATTAAAATACTGCGACCAACAAACGCATGAAGACTTATGACTATAGGTCAGGCGTTAATCATTGCGAAAAATAAATTAGTTGGCATATCAGATTCTCCAGAGCTAGACGCCCAGTGGTTGCTACAAAAAATACTTAACAAACACGAAACCAGTTGGCTATTAGCACACGGAGAAGAAATCCTAGAAGATGATCAAGAACTAAAGTTTAAACAATTACTGAAACGCAGATCCACAGGAGAACCGCTAGCCTACATATTAGGTGCGTGGGAATTCTTTGGACGAAATTTTTACGTGGATAATAACGTACTAATCCCCCGCCCCAGCACGGAAAAGTTAATAGAACTAGCCTTACAAGCTATTCCCGACCTAAGCGCAGCAAACACGAACAAACCATTTGTAATCGCAGACATCGGCACTGGTAGTGGCTGCATAGCTATTACGCTGTGCTTGGAGCTCAATAAACGCCAACAGGCTACCAAGTTCAGTATTATTGCAACGGATATCTCTGAAGCGGCACTAAACGTAGCTAAAAAAAATGCAGCAAAACACAACGTTCGTAATCAGATCGAATTCCTAACAGGAAATTTTCTTGCTCCCCTTAAAGACAAAAATGTTAATCTGATCGTAAGCAATCCTCCATATGTGCCTTCTGCCGAGATAACACAAGCTAAGCAATCCCCTACCACCAACACACTAGGCATAACTTTTGAACCAGCTTTAGCTCTAGATGGAGGCCCAGAAGGTAAAGACTTTGTAAGCCGAATAAAAAAAAGCGGTATCCCATCCGTGGTAGAAACTATCGATGGAAAAATTGTATTATTTAATATCGAAAAAAAAATAGGGAGCGCTCGAGAAGGGGCTCCCAGAAAAATTAAATGATCGAATTCAAGCAACTACTTCCTCTTGTCACTCAAGCCTGTTAATCAAATCTTTCTTCACCTGGACAAACTTCACAACTGTACGGAAAGATTTCATCAACTTTATCTACCCTATCCGGTATTTTCCAAGAGGGTGGCATGTTTACAGTCCTACCTGCCTCCAACGTTACCTTACGCACTTTGCAACCATTACAAACCTCTACCCGCTCAATCACAGAAAACTTCGCAATTTCGGGAAGACCATCACAAATCCACGGCTTTGTGCTACTCATCTACAGCCTCCTTACAAAGTGAATCGACCAAAAAAATTTGAAAGTACAAGCTAAATTACTAAAAATTCTACGTTCATTTTTATCTCACGTCAAATATAAAGATACGCACTACTTTATCTTTAATTACAAAACACAAGGATTTTATGGTTTCGTTGTACTCTCTTCCCTATTTTGAGCTATAGCGTAAATTTATTCTTATTTAGAATCTGCGTCTTCTTTGCTTGTTTCAGTGTCCTCTGTCTTTTCCTTATCTCCCCCTTCACCTTCTTCACCTTCTTCTTCTTTATCTTCAACACCTTCAACACTTTCAACATCTTCACTGACTTCTTCCTCTAACGCTTCCATTTCCTCCTCAGTTCGAGGTGGTTGGACTAGAGCGACTGTCTCACTTGATTCATGATTCAACTGCACTTTATCAGGTAACACTAAATCTTTTACATGAATCGCTTTTTCAAAATCCGAAAGAATAGATATATCTACTTCTATGTCATGTGGTAGGTCAGTAGGTAAAGCCTCAACTTCAATTTCTTCCAAAGTTCGCACCAATACACCACCTAAATCTTTTGCTGCTGGCGCTTCTCCAATAAACTTCAAAGGTACCTGAGCAGTAATTTTCTGATCCAAACGCGGCTGATAAAAATCCACATGCAAAAATGTTCCCTGTACGGGATGCATCTGTACTGCATGTATCAACACGGTGTGTGGTTTCGCTTCTTTGTCACTTGAGATCTCTAAATCAATCAACGACGTGTGCCCAGCTTCATTAAAAATAGTAGCAAACGACCGCCTATCAACTTGTACATCGGTATTTTCTAGACCATATCCATAGAGAATAGCTGGAATTTTATCATCCCGTCGAACAACTTGAGGAGCCTCTTCTCTTATTTCCACCTTTAATTTTGCTTGTTTTGCCATTATTTGTAAAAAAATCAGGAGCTGGAATGCTCCTTATATCTATAAATTAAGAGCCAGCATTAGCTTGGCTCTTAAGGTAGTTTATTTAGACGATTTGGTCAATTGCTTAATTGCGTTTTGGTGATCCTTATTTAACATCTCATACATACTAAGGAATTCATCACTAGTAATATGTTTCTCCTTTGTGAAGCGTTTTGTATCCTCGACTGTCATGTCCGTAACCAAACCAAGGCTAACAATTCCCAGACCCGACATGGCAACTATAGCAACAATGGAGCTTTCACAATCTGAACATGTTATATAAACCATAGTGGCATCGTTTTCCTCACCAATAACCTGGGCACCATCCAAGTCGTATTCAGCGCTGCAGAAGGGGCATCGAGTGACTAGTTGCATGTTATCGTCGAAAACCATAATACCCTAATGATAGCTCATTATAACGCTGTTGTCAATGTCTGCGCTTACTAGTTAGAACAACATTGTTGTTCATTTCATCCAGAACGACTAAGTAAATTCAGTGAGCTCTGATGGAGCCTTCCTCACCCAATGACTGTAGTGCTTTACCGACTGAACTATACCTAAAAGAATCATCGTACCAACAAGATTAGACCCCCCGTAACTCACCAGTGGAAGAGGTATACCTGTAACTGGCAATAAACCCATATTCATCCCAGCGCTAATAAAAAAGCTAATAAGCAAAAGTAAAAAAATAGAAGCAGCTAAATACTGTCCAAAGGGATCTTTCGTTGACTGAGCAATTTTCATTATTCGCCATAATAAAACAGCGTATAACCCAATGATGAGACATATCCCAATAAACCCAAGCTCCTCACCAACACTAGCTAAAATAAAATCTGTATGCCTCTCAGGTAAAAACTTCAACTGTGATTGAGGCCCATGACCTAATCCCCTACCCATTAATCCACCAGATCCTAAAGCAACGATTGATTGGGTAACATTGTAACCCGCGCCTAGTGGATCACTTGTTGGATCAATAAAAGTTAATAGCCTATTTTTCTGATAATCTGCAAAGGCCCAATGCCACGCACCAAAAAATACTACCACTCCCAACAAAGCAATAATCCCTATAGTTCGCCAAGGTATTCCAATATAAACAATCAAGGAACCCCAAAGCAATAGTACAAGGGCAGCCTCCCCTACATCTGGCTCAACAGCAATCAATATAAAAGCCAACGCTACCAATACCGCACTTACCAAAAAAGTGACACGACTAACTGAGTATTTTGCAAACAACCATGACAACATAATAATAATGGCAATTTTCATGTACTCTGACGGCTGGATCTGAATACCAAACAATTCCGCACGAGACGTAGTGCCGCGAATCACCGGAGCAATCTGCCCCACGACCACCAGAGCTATTAGACCTATCGCATACATAGGAACTACATACCTCTTTAATGAATGATAAGGAAAAGATGCTATTACAAAATAGAATACGAGAGCAACACCAAAAGACATCACTTGCCTAGTAAGCCGTGATGACATAAAAGAATCTCCAGAAGAAGCACTAAATAGCATAGATACGCTAATAGTAAAAAGAAGAGCTAAAGCTCCCGAAAGAATCCAATCATATTTCCTAACAGCTACTAGCATAGTCTTAAAGATAGATAATCAATACCCAACGTCTAACCATAATATATCTCTAAAATTATCCCCAGACCAACTACAACTAGCCCTCTTCTAGAATTATTTCATCACGAAGATTTCCCGGGTCTCCAGTAACTGGTAGTACATTATCTTTTCTATAAATATTAGTATCAGGCAAAACAATTACTTTTACTGTGCCTACAAACGGTTGCGGCCACTGCAAAGTAAACTCGCGCTGTTCTCCAGCTTGCACTTCCCCGAGAAACGTTTTACTAACACCGACCACGTTATCCTTAGAATCAAAAGCAACTCCACTTACATCTACGTATCGAAATCCAAGATCACTCGTATTTGTAACAATACCTTTCTGGATCTCAACTCTCCTGTTACCTACATTTCTAATTGATCGTGTGCGTAAAAAAGAGTTAAAAGTAGGAATGAACTGCTTTGAATCAACAAAAATTGGATCTGCTGGCTGATCAACACGAACCTTATCCAGCTTCTTGCTAATTGCGACATCTAATACCGATACGTATTTCAAGCTACCCGGCAACAGATATGTTTGTTCTGAAATAGTCTCTATCTCATTTCCCTCAACGTCCAACAAAACAAACACGAGAGTATAGTCTGGCACCCCTGCCTTTGGATTTGGATTTCTAACGCGCGCCACTATATCTACAGTCCCTTCATGAGTAATAGCATCAATACTTTCTATAACTATCGATTCACGCACCGTAGGCGGCGTCGTATCTTCTTGTTGGAATAAACTGAAATAAGGCAAAACAAAGAGAAATACAAAAAGAGATATTATACCAACAACTAATGCTGCATAAGATATTTGTTTTGTGGTACGACGTATGGCAGGCATGTATATATAATAAAGAGTATTTAGCATTTAGTAACTAGCATTTTCTAACATCTATTATATTCTAGCTTGGCTAGATACAGTAATGTATACTATCTAACTAACCATTACACACACAGATGCCAGACTTTACACACCTACACGTCCACAGCCACTACTCTCTACTTGATGGCCTTGGAAAAATTCAGAACCTAGTTGACCAAACAAAAGAGCTAGGCATGGACTCTATAGCCGTAACTGACCATGGCGTCATGTACGGAGTCGTGGATTTTTACAAAACCGCCAAAGCAGCTGGTGTTAAACCAATCATTGGAGTGGAAGCCTATCTTGCTCCTCGAGGCCACAAAGAAAAAGAAGGAAAAATTGATACTAGCCCCAGACACATAACTCTGTTAGCTAGCAACAATCAGGGCTATCAAAATATGATGCAATTAACTAGCAAAGCTCATCTTGATGGCTACTACTACAAACCGAGAATTGATTATGACCTACTCAAAGAACATCAAGAAGGCCTTATAGCCTTGTCTGGGTGCATGAACGGAGGTATAGCCAGAGCTATTACAGCCAATAAAAAAGATGAGGTTAAACGACTTATTCAGTGGCATATTGAAGTATTTGGAAAAGATAGATTTTACTTAGAAGTTCAAGACCACCCCACAATAAAAGAACAAGGTGTTATTAATGATGAGTTACTCAAATACAGCCGAGAGTTTAACGTACCCGTCGTAGCTACTTGTGATGCTCACTACATAAACCCTGACGATGCAGAAGCTCAAGATGTTTTAATTTGCGTCCAAACAGGAAAAACCGTACAGGATAAAGACCGCATGTGCATGTTAGGTGAAGATTATTCCCTACAAAATCAGGAAGAAATGAAAAAAGCATGGGCAAAGCACCCCGAAGCAATCGATAACACACAAAAAATAGTTGAGATGTGCAATGTTGAGCTTGAATTTGGTGTAAACAAATTGCCACGCTACCCCCTACCAAAAAACAAAACAGCAAATGAAGCTTTAAGGGAAGTTTGTGAGAAAAAACTAAAACAAGTTTATGATAAAGAAACAACAAAAGAAGCTGTAGAAAGGCTCGACTACGAATTAGATGTTATTACGAAAACCGGTTTTGCTTCATATTTTCTTATTGTGGCAGATTTTATAAACGAAGCTAAAAAGAGAGGTATCTTAGTTGGACCAGGGCGAGGCAGCGCAGCTGGAAGCATAGTATCCTATCTAACCAATATTACGGGCTTGGACCCCTTACACTACCGCTTGCTATTTGAAAGGTTTCTAAACCCCGAGAGATTATCAATGCCAGATATCGATCTAGATTTCGCCGACGATAGACGTGACGAAATAATCGATTATGTAAGAGAAAAGTATGGACGTGATCACGTAGCTCAGATCATTACCTTTGGAACAATGGCCGCTCGTGCAGCAGTGCGTGACGCCGGACGTGCTCTCGATCTACCTTATGGATTCTGTGACACAGTAGCCAAAGCGATTCCCATGTTTACTAAGTTTGCAAAAGCACTAGAAGCAGGAACTGAATTACGCACCATGTATGATGCTGACCCACAAGTTAAACGTTTAATTGATACAGCAAAGAAATTGGAAGGTGTCTGTCGTCACGCATCCACGCACGCTGCCGGCGTAGTTATTACAGAAGAACCATTAATTGAACATGTCCCACTACAGCTAGCCTCTTCAAGTGACGATGAAAACCGACAAATTATAACTCAGTACCCAATGAACGACGTAGAAACTCTGGGTTTGTTAAAAATGGATTTTCTAGGATTAAAGAACCTCACCATTATAAAGAATACGCTGCAGCACATTGAGGCTAGCAGCGGCAAAAAAATAGATATAGACAACTTACCGCTCGACGATAAAGGCTCATATAAAATATTACAGGAAGGTAAATCTACGGGAGTTTTTCAACTAGAGTCATCGGGCATGAAACGCTACTTAAGGGAACTCAAGCCCACAGAGTTTGAAGATATTATATCCATGGTGGCTTTATACAGACCGGGACCGATGGACTCTATCCCTGATTTCATCGAATCAAAACACGGGCGCCGAGAAATTCACTACTTACACCCAATATTAGAACCTATCTTGGAAATGACATACGGCGTTATTGTTACGCAGGACCAAGTATTAGAAATAGCCAGACAATTTGCCGGCTTCAGTTACGCTGAAGCAGATATATTAAGAAAAGCTGTAGGTAAAAAGATTAGAAAGTTATTAGTAGAGCAACGAGATAAATTTATAAAAGGTGCAGTTGAGAACAAAAACATCAAAAAAGACACCGCAAAAAAAGTCTGGGATTTCATTGAACCTTTTGCCCGATACGGTTTCAACCGTGCACATGCAGCCTGCTATGCAATGATCGCCTATCAAACAGCATACTTAAAAGCTAATTGGCCCTCTGAATTTATGGCGGCCCTTCTTACTTCAGACGAAGGCAATACAGATCGACAAGCAATCGAAGTGGCAGAAGCAATTAATATGGACATTAAAGTCCTCCCACCTGATATAAATCACAGCTTGCACGACTACGCAGTTATTAAAGAAAAAGACGGCAGCAAGAGTATTCGCTTTGGTTTAGGCGCAATAAAAAATGTTGGCCAAGGAGTTGTGGAAGCTATTGTCCATGCTAGATCCAAAGACGGTGAATTCAAAGATGTATCCGACCTTTTCCGTCGCATCGAATCCAAAGACTTTAATCGTAAGTCTGTCGAAAGCATGGCCCAAGCCGGAGTTTTTGATTCTATTAGCGAACGAAATCAAATCATCCTAAACATCGATAAGCTTTTAGAATTCAATAAATCCCTTCACCGCAAAATAGATCTCGGTCAGCAAGGTTTATTTGGCGAAGAAAGCGTAAAACTTGCGGAACCAACCGTAAATCTAGATGCAGTCGAACCGGCATCGAAAGATGATCGCCTAGCCTGGGAAAAACACTTGTTAGGCCTGTACTTAACAGAACATCCTTTGAGTTCCTGGCGTAAAAAACTTAAAGATATTACCACCCCCCTAGTTAGCGTCAGTGCATCATATTCTTCCGGTAGTGAGATACGAGTTGCCGGAATTGTTACCACCATCAAAAAAATAATGACAAAAAAAAATCAACCAATGATGTTTGTTCAGTTTGAAGACATGGCTGGAAAAATAGAAGTGGTAGTCTTTCCGTCTACTCTCGAAAAAACAAGTCAATACTGGGAAGACGGCGCCAAATTAATTATTCAAGGTAAACTCGACGATAAAGATGGTGAATCTAAAATACTAGCAGACAAAATATGGGAGCTAAACGACGATACTTTAAAAACCTTAAAACAAGACCAACCCGCCCTAGCAGCTACCCGTAACAACCAAATCACAGCGTCAACAGCCAGCTGCCTAGTTATACAACTCCCCATTCATCTTGAAAAAAATAAACTTCAAGCCTTAAAAGACGAACTAACCAGATTATCCACCGACTCTGAGCAAGGATTAGATATTGAATTACAAATACAACGCAATGGGTCTATGGATACAGTAAAAACCGAATATTCTATCCCTAAAGGAGATGTAGCTATAAAATCTTTAGTAAAAATTGTCGGCGAACAATCTTTGCTGTATAAATAGGGGTTATGAAGATTTTACCCGCCACTGTGTATATAACCGTATAAGTGGCCATGCCTCAGATTATTACAATCTCAAGTCGGGTCACGACTATTGCTATATTAACCATAGTGGCAATTTCTTTGGGTGTGCTTGCTGTCATAGCTTTACCTAAGGCTACTATAGAAATTTCACCTGCAACTGAAATCAAATCAGTCAGTCAACAAATAATTATTTCATCAAATGTTAAAGACCCAGATTTTGTCCACTATAAATTACCAGCTAAAATTATTGAAAAAGAAATATCTGATCAATTAACTGTTAAACGCGGCGCCGATGCTACTTTTGACGATTTTGCTCGAGGCAAAATTACATTATTTAATAAACAACAAGAGGAACAACAACTTTTACCTAAGACTCACCTAAAACATTCCAATTCTGGCACCTTATTTCTAACCGACACGGGTATAGCTATTCCTCCCAATGGCGAGATTGGCATTACAGTCACCGCTAAAGAAAAAGGGAGCGTTGGTAACGTAGAATCTGGGCACTGGATCGTCGATAAACTACCACTCTACCTACAAGAGAAAGTGTACGGTGAAAGCACTCAAATATTTAGTGGTGGCGTAGCGGTAGAAAAACCTTTAAGCCAAAAAGAAGTAGATGCAGCGCAAGATAAACTATTTGTTAACATTGAAGAACACCTAAGAGGTCTTCTAACCGCCGAAGTGGGTGGAGCACCCCTACAGGAAGATCTGCTTAGTTTTGACAAAAGCTCAGCAGATGTATCAGTATCAATCGGCAGTAAAGCTCATGAATTTGAAGTAGCAGGAAAAGTAACCGGAAGAGCATTTATAATAGATGATAACGATTTACTAGGATTAACATTATTAAACTTAAGATCCTCAACCAGCGCCGAGCAAGAATTCATAAAATACGACCCACAAACCTTTGCAGCTACTATGATTAAACGAGACATTGAACGTGGTGAAGCAATTGTAGAAGGTTCCCTATCCGGTACCTTTGCTACAAAAATTGGTCCGACAGTGTTTTCTGGTGAAAATTTAGCCGGTCTCTCCGAACAAGAAGTACGAGAAAAATTAACACAGTTACCAGGCATAGGAGATGTTGAAGTTAGCTTTTCTCCTTTTTGGGTAAAGACAGTACCAAGTAAACCCGATGCAATTGAAATATTAGTAACTAGCAATAAGTGAGAAAATATTAACAGAGTATCACTCACTTAATTTTCTTATTCGTTATTCAATACTTGCCTATGATAGGATAGACTGGTAGAAAGATTAGTTATGAGTAAAGAAGTATCAAAAGAACAACTAGAAAACATGCGCCATACAGCTGCGCATATTTTGGCTGCGGCGTCACGAGAGCTCAAGCCTGAAACCAAACTCGGCGTTGGGCCAGCAACAGAGACTGGCTTTTTCCATGATATCGATGTCGACGAAAATTTTACGGAAGCGGATTTATCTAAACTTCGCAAGAAGATGATTGAGATCAAGAATAAGAACTTATCTATAGAGCAACGCGAAGTTAGTAAGGAGGAAGCACGCGAACTATTTAAGGATGACCCTTACAAACTAGATCTCGTTGAAGCCATTGAGAATGACAAGATCGGTATTTCAGATATGGGTGATGGTTGGTTTGTAACCCTGTGTGAAGGAGGCCACGTAGAATCAACGAGTAAAGTCGGTGAATTTAAACTTACTCACCTTTCCGGTGTGTACTGGCAAGGAGACGACAGTAAACCACAATTACAACGTATTTTTGGAGTTCTGTTTCCAAATAAGGAAGAGTTAAAACAACACCTCGCAATGCTAGAAGAAGCAAAGAAACGTGATCATAGAAAGCTAGGTCAAGAACTAGACCTATTCACCTTCTCTCCTCTTGTAGGAGCAGGGTTGCCAATGTTTACACCACGAGGCGCTGTAATCAGACAGGAATTAGAAGATTTTGTACAAGAGCTGCAGGAACCTCGAGGCTATGAACGAGTATTCATACCACACATCACCAAAAAAGAACTGTATGAAACGAGCGGACATTGGGAGAAGTTTAAGGATGATCTATTCCATGCAAAAGGTATGGGAAATGCTGAATTTGTTATGAAGCCAATGAACTGCCCACACCACACACAAATATATGCCAGCAAAAAAAGAAGCTATAGAGATTTACCTTTGCGCTACTCTGAAGTAACAACTTGCTACAGAGATGAGCAAGCAGGTGAATTACAAGGATTAAGTCGCGTACGTGCACTTACTCAAGATGATGCCCATGTGTTCTGTACCCCAGACCAGATAAAAGAAGAAATAAATTCGGTTTACGAAATAGTCGATGGATTTTATCAGGCTTTCGATTTTGAGATACAAGCACGACTGTCTTTATGGGATCCAAAAAAACCTGAAAAGTATCTAGGTAAACCAGAAGTGTGGGAAAAATCACAAACAATACTGCGAGATATTATGAAGGAAAAAGGCGTGGCTTTCATTGAAGAAGAAGGCGAGGCAGCTTTTTATGGCCCAAAGATTGACTTTAAAGCTAAGGACTCTTTAGGACGTGAGTGGCAGTTAGCCACAATCCAATTGGACTTCAATTTGCCAGAGCGATTTGGACTTTCATTTATCGATGATAAAGGAGAAGATAGTCGAGTAGTAATGATACATAGAGCGATCCTAGGTTCAGTTGAAAGGTTTATGGCTATTCTTATCGAACATTATGCAGGAGTATTACCTCTGTGGTTATCCCCTACCCAAGTCAAAGTATTACCAATATCTGATGATCAGTTTGAATATGCAGATGAAATCACGAAGGAATTAAAGCAGGCTGGAATTAGAGCTGAAATAGACAGTCGAGCCGAAAGTATTGGAAAAAAGATTCGAGAGTCTGAAATAATGAAAGTGCCGGTAATGCTAATAATCGGAGAAAAAGAACAAACGGCTAAAGAAGTCTCTATTAGAAAACGTGGTCAAGAAGACGCAGGCACTAACCGGCTACCAACCTTAATCGAAGAATTAGTCGCAGATATTAACAACCGAACTTAATTCGCAGGCTTTGTTTCAGTGTCTAGATCTGAATCTTGCTCTGACTTAATGTCTAATTCTGGTGTTACAGCTGACACAGGCCCTGGATTAGAAATAGATGCTACCGGTGTTGGAGCTGAAGGCGCAACCGCAACCGATGCCTCGCTAATACCTGAGTTCTCTTGATCTAATAATTGCTGATAAACGTGCGCAAAAGCTAGCTTGGTGACTATTGAGGTCAAGAAGACACCAACAACAAAAAATGCCATACCAAGCATATTTACAAGAATAGAAATTATAATAAAACCTAATAACTCCCACTTTACTCCGGCAGTAAGTTTTGAACTTTCTTTTAGAGCCTCAATCGGTCCTTTCTTCTTATCTACAACTAGGAATTGGTATTGGCTAAACTTAAGCGCCCAAAATACACCCGGAACTATAAACAACATCAGTCCTCCAGCTACTATCAAACCGTTTAAAATATTACTTAATAGGAACTTGAAAAAGAGATTGTAATCCGAAAACAAATCAGAAAATTGCGCCTTTTCACCTCTTGTAAGTGTTATGTAAATCTTAATTAAGCCAATACTAATCACGATACCAAAAATAAAATTGATTAGATTCAGCAACAAAGAAACTATTGCATTTTTATCACCCCCGCTCACCCCAATAGCAATTCCCAACAATATATTAGCCCCAATAATTACTGCTAGTACCGAAATCAACAATCCAATATTAGATTTAAACGACGTCCAACCAGCCTTATATGCTTCACCGATTGAAATATTTTTATTAGTCATAAAATAAAAAGTTACAAATAATTAATGGATTAAACAATCAAAACTTAAGAGGGATTTTCTCATCTCCACTCTCTTCTTTTTCCTCTACAGCATCAGACGAATCATCGGTTTGTTCATCCTTAACACCCGCCACTTCTTCACTCGACTCTTTTACATCCAACCCTAACTGACCGATCTGATCCTCAAGCGATTTGGTTAATCTATTAAACTCGGTATGAATTACTTCAAACTCCTCATATTGCTCCTGTAGATTACCCAAAGCCTCCTGTGCTAACGTAAAAGACTTAGTGGACTCCACCTTCATATCTGCCACAACCTCAACCGGTGCTTTCTCTGCATTCGTACGCACCAAATCTATACTTTTAACTAACATCTCAGCTTGCGGCAATAAAGCTGGCGCTGTTATCTCTTTTTCAATTAATTCTTTTAACCTTTGTGCATCAGTTTTTACGTATAACAAAGATAAAACTAAACGTTTTTCTTTATCCTGAATAACAAATAGCTCCACTTTTCTCTTTGCCCCCACTGCATAAGCACGCCCTTTTTCTATTGAGGTTTTTTCCTTTATCAGTGAGCTCGCAATTTCCGGAACATCAACATATTTTTGTGGTTGAAACTTTAACTCAACGATACCCGTTAACAATAAAACCGAAACAAAAGCTGCAATAAAAAGCATTAAAATCTTTGACATATGTTAATAGTAATCAGAAATGACGCTTTTTTCCAACACCGTTATTGACGACATCATTGTACTATGACTAAATAGTCTCATGAGTAATAACTTACCCAAACTAATATCTATCATCGGACCAACGGCTTCCGGTAAGACTGATGCTGGAATATATCTCGCCAGTAAAATTGGTGGCGAAATTATATCCGCTGACTCCAGACAAATCTATACAGACATGAATATTGGCACAGCTAAATCAGAAATGGAAAATGACACACTACATAATATTCATACTGCTAATAAAATAGATAACGTGAACCACTACTTATTCAATATTAGCCGTCCAGATAAACAGTTAACTTTAGCGCAATGGCAAAAGAGCGCTTTCGAAATAATTGATAATCTAATAAGCAAAGATGTTGCTCCCCTACTAGTCGGTGGCACCATGCTGTATGTAGACAGCGTAGTCTTTAATTACAACATTCCACATATCGAAGTAGACAAACAGTTACGCAATACTTTAGAAAATAAAAACACAGACATTTTATTTGCAGAATTAATCGAAAAAGATCCTCAATCAATAGAGTTTATTCAACCTCAAAACAAACGTCGAATCATCAGAGCCTTAGAGGTAATCGCTGCCACCAACCAACCCTTCTCTCAACAAAGAAAAACAAAACCACCTAAATATGACAATCAGATAATTGGAATATTCCCTGGTTGGGACGAGCTGTCAGATAGAATCAGCAAAAGAGTGCGCCAAATGATAGAAGAAGGTCTAGTTGATGAAATAAAATTATTACAAAGTAAATACGGCACCCATCTACCGCTCTTACGAACAATCAATTACAAACAAATAGCGACCATGCTAACAAATGAAATAACCAAAAAAGAAGCTATAGACGAAATGATTCGAGCAAATCACAGATATGCTCGACGCCAAATGAGTTGGTGGAGAGGCCGCAAGGATATTACCTGGATTGAATCTCCTAAACAAATCTTACGACTTCTTTAATTATTCTTCTAAAAGTTTCTGACGTATAAGCTTTATTACCATGCCCGGATTTGCTTTGCCTGAAGTCTCTCTCATTACCTGTCCCATAAGAAACTGTACTGCTGACTCTTTCCCCGCTTTTACCTTTTCCGCCACCTCTTGATTGTCTTGAATTACCTGAGAAACAACCTCCTCTAATCCCACAGCATCACTCACCTGTTCCAGGCCAAGGTTACTCAATATATGATCTGGGTCACCACCCGTACGCTGCATTTCTGACAATACTCGTGGCGTCACATTCTTACTCATTTTTCCTTGGTAGATCAACACAATCATCTCGGCAAAATTAGCAGGAGTAATTTTAATGTCTTTTGCCTCCACATCATTATCTTCAACCATTTCCCTAATATCTCTCAAAATTATATTAACAGCGTCCTTAACAAGCGGCCCTCTATCCTCTACCGACAGATCTATTTGATCATTATCTAACTGCTTAATTTCCGACACTGTATTTTCTAGGAAACCAGCCAATGTTGAATTACCAGCTAAAAGTGAGGCTTGCTGTTGCGATACTCCATACTCAGTTTTAAATCGATCCCTTTTAGCACTGGGCATTTCTGGCATTTTTTTCTCATAACCATCTAACTCCTGCTGAGAGAAAAAGAAAGGTGGTATATCTGGCTCTGGGAAATACCTATAATCGGCAGCTGCCTCTTTTGTCCGCTGCGCTGTTGTTGTGCCTGTCTTTGAATCATAACCTCTAGTAGATTCCACTTTTGGCGGCTCTCCATTTTTCCAAGCCTCAGCTTGCCTCTGTATTTCATGCTTCAACGCCTTTTCAACAAATCTAAATGAATTTATGTTCTTCACTTCTGTCTTTGGATTTAATTCATTACTCCCTTTTTCTCTCAAAGAAATATTAGCGTCACATCGCATCTGACCCTTCTCCATGTCAGCGTCTGAAATCTTAAGAGCCCGAACAACACCTTGCAACTCCTGCAGAAAAGCTTTAGCCGCTTCAGGAGATTTAATACTCGGCTTAGTAACCACCTCAACCAAAGGCGTACCGGCCCGGTTATAATCAACGAGCGTATAGTTTACTCCAGCTGGATGCGTGTTTTTAGCCGCATCCTCTTCTAAGTGAATTCTTTCAATTTCAATTACATGCGTTTCGCCATCGCTATCCACACTGAGCTCTCCTTCACCACAAAAAGGTTGATCAAACTGACTGATCTGATACCCCTTCGGTAGATCAGGATAAAAATAGCTTTTTCGATCAAACTTACTTTTCAAAGCCAATTTACAATCAAGTGCTGCCCCCAGCATTTGCGTCCACTCTATAGCCTGTGCGTTGGGCACAGGAAGCGTTCCCGGGTAAGCCAAACAAATAGGACATATAGCCGTATTTGGTTTAACATCACCAAAAATATTAGCGCACGAACAAAACATCTTACTCTTTGTTTTGAGTTGTATATGTATCTCTAATCCAATTATTACTTCCAAGTCCATAAAGCTAAGTATTTAATATATCTTGCTTGGGAGCAAGTACAACATCCGTATCTTTTATATTTTGTTTTTTTCACCTTACAATATATCCTTACTTAGATGATTTTATCTGACCGAGACATAAAAAAAGCACTCCGTGCCAAAAAAATAATAGTAAAGCCAAAACCTGACCTTAATGAACAACTTGGTAGCTCTAGTTTAGATTTACGTCTCGGCTATCACTTCCGTGTGTTTAAACACCGTAGACTGCCGTTTGTAGATCCTTTTGACTCAGAGACGACCACAGATATGACAGAAGAAATTAAGATCAGCAAAAAAGAGCCCTACGTTATTCAGCCTGGTGAATTTGTACTCGCCTCTATTTTAGAATGGGTTGAACTACCAGACGACATATCTGCACGCATTGATGGGCGCAGCAGCTTAGGACGACTAGGATTAGTCATCCACTCAACAGCTGGACATATTGATGCCGGCTTCAAAGGCTCCATTACTATGGAGATGACTAATATAGGGATGATGCCAATATTACTGTATCCAAAAATGCGCATCTGTCAGTTAGTCTTCGAACCACTATCCTCCCCCGCCGAAAGACCATACACAAAGAAACCCGGCGCTAAATATCATAGTAAAAGTAAACCCGCAGAAACCGCTATATCCTCGGAGTCACTCAAGTAATTTGTATATATATTATTAACCAACAAAAACATGATCAATTTTAATGTAAAAAAGCTGTCAGACAACGCCACCCTACCAACAAAAGAAAATCCAACCGATGCTGGCATAGATATATACACTAACGAATCACACACCTTACAGCCAGGCGAAACCCATATATATAAAACTGGCTTATCTATACAATTCCCAGAAGGCTACGTGGCGCTTCTCTGGGATCGCTCCGGACTCGGTAGCAAGGGCATACACCGACTAGCTGGCGTCATTGACTCCGAGTACAGAGGTGAATGGGGTGTTGTCTTATTAAACACCACAAAGGATGCCTATGAGATCAAGGCTGGAGATAAGGTTATTCAGTGTGTACTACAAAAGTTTGAACCGGTAGAGATTCAAGAGGTCAAAGAATTAACTGAGACTGTCCGCGGTGAAGCTGGATTCGGTAGCTCAGGGAGATAAAAAACTAAATTTTCTTTTGCACGTATTGCCAAATTTCTTCGTGGATATCTTTTATTGAACGCTGCTCGCCACCCTCATCTACGCCATCTATAACAACCCATTCCTGTTCGCTCGCTAGCTTCAAATAACTCTTACGCAAATCAATCAATCTCTGCTTATTTTCAAAATAATCTTTTTTTGTTTTATCTAAATGCTGCAAAGATATTAAAACGGGAGTATCAAGGAATATTACTAGACTGGGCTTAGGTAAAGCAGGCTCCCCTTTTAAACATAAATCTCTAATCCAGTTAAGTGTCTTCTTTCTTCTCTCTCCTGAAAGACCAATTGTCTGATACGCCATAGTGCTCGTATAAAAACGATCAAGCACAACAATATGTTTACCCTTCTTTTTCAACATCACATAAATATCCTCAACCGCAGCAAAAAAATCTTGAATATATAACAAAGCTTGCTCACGTCGTGAGAAATTACTTGTTTTATCATGCAAAAACTTATTTTCAATTACTTGCCCAGTAGCTTTATCTCTCTGATGAAAATGAAGAGAGTAAGGTTTATAACCCGTCTTTTTTAATCTCTTAAGCAGTAAATTAAATTGGGTAGTTTTACCAGCTGCGTTTATGGCTTCTAAAACTATAAGGGGATTAGACATCACTTCTTTTCTCTAGCTCTGGGAATTTAGCAACTACAGCAGTCCAAACCAACTGCGCAATCTCTTCTGCAGATAACAACTCACCTTCGTCGCAACAATCAATCCTAATAAAATGTTCGGGGTCAGAAGCAGCCATTCTCTTATACTCAGCATATATTCTCTCCTGCAGCTCTAGACCATCCGTTGCCTCGTCAGGATCTTCAAGCTCAGATTTTCGATCCTCTAACAACCTCTTCGCTATGCTCGGTGGCACATCAAGAAAAATAGACAGGTTCTCTCTTGGCATTCCATTATCCTCATACTCGTGTTCACTGGTAACCTTTAAAGCCTGCTCCCTGTCATCTGCATCCACAGTCATGTGAGCTATACTGCTAGGCACGTAACGATCATAAATCACAACACCGCCCTGTTTTAAAATATCCAAAACCTCATCTTTATGCGCCATCCTATTCAAGGCCAATAATTTCATTTTTTCTTGCCAACTAAGATCATCCCACGATCCACCAACACCTTGAAAAAGAGCTTTTAACTTTTTACCGGACGGAATCGAATAATCTGGAGTCTCAAAACGCCCAACTGTTTTACTAAAAGATAACAGTTTCTGTTCTAGATTTTTAGCTTGCGTTTCTTTTCCGGATGAATCAGTACCATCAAGAGATATTAGGAGACCCTCATTCTTGTTACTACCTAATAACATCAGTGTAGTAATTAGGATGTTGTGATGCGAATACCGGGACTCATCGTGCTTTTAATATATATTGCTTTCAAAAACTCACCTTTAGCTGAATCTGGCCTCGCTACTGTAATTGCTTGCATTAATGCTTGCACGTTACTTAATATCTTTTCATCTTCCCAACTAGCTTTTCCAATAGCTTGATGAACATTACCAAGTTGATCCATTTTAAAAGATATTTTTCCACCCAACAAGTCTTCTACAACCTTAACCGGTTCATCAGATACAGTTCCTGTTTTAGGGCTTGGCATCAATCCTTGAGGGCCTAGCACTTTTGCGATCTTTGCTACCTTAGCCATCATGCTAGGGGTTGCAATTGTTACGTCTGCCTTCAATGAACCCTTTGACTCAATTTCACCGATTAACTTTTCTCCACCAACTTGCGCTGCCCCAGCTGCTAAAATCTCTTTCTCTTGAGACTCATTATCTGTAAAAACAACAATATCTGGTTTTCCTACAGCTCCAGCCGGTAATACTGCTTGCCCTCGTACCATTTGATCGGACTTCTCATAATTCACTCCCAAACGAACATGCAATTCAATAGTTTCATCAAAAGATTTACGAGTATTTTCTTTTAACCATTTAATAGCCTCTTCTAACTCAACACTCTCTGTTGGTGCTTCTTTTTTAAGCTTAAGATATGTTTTACTTTTCATATATTTATCAGTTATTTAACCGTAATTCCCATTGATCTGGCGGTTCCCTCTATTATCTTTGCCGCCGCATCAAGATCTCTAGCAGACAAATCCACTAGTTTACGCTCAGCAATCTCTCTTATCTGATCTTTCGTAACTACTCCTACTTTGCTTGTGTTAGGTGTGCCAGATCCTTTATTCACGCCTGCAGCCTTTTTCAATAGTTCTGCGGCTGGTGGTGTCTTTAGTTTTAAATCGAAAGATCTGTCTTCATAAACTGTAACTTCAGCCGGTATAACATCCCCCATCATGTCTTTCGTCATGTCGTTAAAACGATTAACAAAATCCTGGATGTTTATTCCATGCTGACCAAGAACTGGTCCGATAGGCGGAGCCGGTGTAGCTTTGCCAGCTGGCGCTTGTATTTTAAATTGAGTAAGTATTTCAGGCATATATCTTTGTAAAAATAATTAAGCTTCTTTATTAACCTGCAAGAAATCAAGTTCGACGGGAGTTTCTCTACCAAACACATTCACCAAAACCTTCACTGTGCCTTTAGCTTCATTCACCTCAGAAATACGGCCTTCAAAATCTTTGAATGGACCATCCACGATTTTAACAGAGTCTCCTTCAGATACATCCATTTTGTATTTTGGCTCATCTTCTCCCATGCGCTTAAGCAAATGTCCGATTTCTTCCTGAGAAACAGGAGTAGGTGTAGTTCCAGAACCCACAAAACCAGTAACATTTGGAGTATTTCGCACCACGTACCATGAATCTTCCGTAACAATCATTTTAATTAAAACATATCCAGGGAAAAGACGTTCTTCTATTGTTTTCCGTTTGCCATGCTTAACTTTAATCTTTTTCTCACGTGGCACTACTACATCAATAATCTTGTCTTCCATGCCCATAGACTCAATACGTTGTCGTAAATTACGAGCAACATTATCCTCATAACCAGAGTATGTATGCAACACATACCAATGAGCTTCACTCTCTCCGTCATTTTGATCAGCTGCATCTGGAGATATTTGTCCTGGCTCAGTTAAATCCTTATTAGATTCACTGTCATTCTTGTTTGTATCTTCTTGATTCATGATTTTTTAAATTATTGATTCAAGTCCTAATTGAAATAAATAGTCAATTCCTCCAATTCCAAGTCCCACTATCACTGAAGCAATTACCACTATAATGGTGTAACGTATTGTTATTTCTCGTGTTGGCCAAGTAACCTTCTTTAGTTCATCTTTAGCTTCTCGTATAAACGTAATAACTACGTTTGGCAGACTTACAATGCTACTAATAGGTGATTTTTTCCTGTTCTTCTTGGACATACCTTTATCAACTCTAAAATTATAACAATTCCCTATTTAAAAAGCCCCCCTGGGCTTCTGTACGTAAAATATATCAATATACCGGAAAGGTCAAGTTTTCTTATATTCACCAATAATACACCCAAAAACCATCCTAAACATCCAAATTCTCTACAGTTTTAGCATGCGTCTGTATCCATTTCTTTCTTGGTGCAACCTCATTCCCCATCAGAACATCAAATACGTGATCAGCCTTCTTAGCATCATCAACTGTTACCTGCTTAATAATACGACCCTCAGGATCCATTGTTGTATCCCAAAGTTCTTGTGGATTCATTTCACCAAGACCCTTATACCTCTGAATATTTACTGTCTTATTTTTATCTTTGTATTCCTTAGTTATTTTGTCTTTTTCATCCTCGGTATACACATACTGAGCTTTCTTACCTGACTCCATTTTATACAATGGTGGCTGAGCAATATACAAAAATCCACCTTCAATAATAGGTTCAAAATAACGGAAAAATAATGTCAGCAACAATGTTCTTATGTGTGATCCATCAACATCAGCATCAGTTGCAATAATCACTTTGTGATAACGAATCTTGTCTACCTCAAACTCTTCTCCGATCCCCGTTCCCAACGCAATAATTAATGCCTTAATTTCGTTATTAGAAAGCATCTTATCCAAACGCGCACGCTCAACATTCAATATTTTTCCACGCAAAGGCAATATTGCTTGAAACCTACGATCACGACCAGACTTTGCACTTCCACCAGCACTATCCCCCTCTACAATGAATATCTCAGACGCAGCCGGATCTTTCTCAGAACAATCAGCTAACTTACCTGGCAAAGCAAAACCATCTAAAGCTCCTTTTCGCAAAACTGTGTCTCGAGCAGCCCGTGCCGCAAGACGTGCCTTAGCAGCCAAAGATACTTTATCTATAATCGCTCGTGCCTCACGAGGATGCTCTTCTAGATAGTAAGCGAAGCCATCGTTCATAACCTGCGTTACGTATCCTCGCATTTCCGGTGTACCAAGCTTCGCCTTAGTTTGTCCTTCAAACTGTGGTTCAACCAATTTCACACTTATAATCGCTGTTAACCCTTCTTTTACGTCCTCCGCTGTCAGGTTCTCATCCTTTTCCTTTATAAGGCTACTCTTCCTACCATACTCATTTAAAGTACGTGTTAAAGCCGTACGAAAACCTGTCATGTGTGTACCACCTTCAACAGTATGAATATTATTGGCAAAGGATAAGACAGTCTCTTGAAACGAATCAGTATACTGCAAAGCAATTTCCACCTGATAGTCGTGTTCGAAATCCTTATTAATATAAAATATTTCTTTATTCTTTGTTTCCTTATTCAAATTCAGCTGAACTATGTAAGACTTTATTCCACCCTCAAACCAATAATTGTAATGTCTGATCTTTTTACGCTTTCTTTCATCACTTATATTCATCCGCACACCAGGCGTCAAATATGCCTGTTGTCGCAGGTGTCGTAATATAGTTTCCCAGCTGAAAGCAACCTTATTAAATATTTCAGCATCTGGCTTGAAAGTAATAATTGTCCCTGTTTTTCTGGAATTGCCAGATTTTCGCACTGTGTTTTTTGGAATGCCACGTTCGTAACGCTGCTTATACACTCCTCCCTCTCGATGTATTTCCGCCTCTAACCACTCAGATAATGCATTTACTACTGAAACACCTACTCCATGTAGTCCTCCAGACACTTTGTACCCTCCATCACCGAACTTACCACCAGCGTGAAGTGTGGTCATAACTGTTTCCAACGCCGACTTCTTTGTCTTTTTATGTTTATCTACGGGAATACCACGACCATCATCCGAAATAGAAACAACGTTATCTGGCAGCAATCTAACTGTAATATTACTAGCATGCCCTGCCATCGCCTCATCAATTCCATTATCTACAGTTTCCCATATTAAATGATGCAATCCATCCTTACCCGTACCCCCTATATACATACCAGGACGTTTTCGTACCGGATCCAAACCCTCTAAAACGGTAATTTGCTCAGCTCCATACTGAGCCGATGCCTTAGCCTTTTCTTTATCCGACTTAGGACTACGCTGTCTGTTATTATTTTGTGTCTTTTTACTTGGCATGAATATTTTAATCGCCTTTACTAAGTTAAAAAATAGGGCATATATCCCTACTCTTATCAATAATTAGTATACTATGAAGCCTATAAAAATTAAAGCGCCTATATTGCCACTAGAATACCCGCTAGTTCTATTATCTTAAATTTTTCCCTTAATTCAACTAAGTTCTAGCTCAGGAAAAACTCCAAACTCTCATATATGGTCTCTTCGAGTATATCTTAAAGTATATCTTCTGGCATCTCTACAGGTATCTCCTCTGGTGTCTCTTCTGGTAACTCTTCTGGCATCTCTACAGGTATCTCCTCTGGTGTCTCTTCTGGAGGATCAAATGGATTAGGTACTTCCCCCGTAGATAAATATCCATCATGCCAGTCTGGTGGCTCCTCTGTATACAAAGTTGTCCATCCATTATGCCAGTCTGAAGTCAAATCGAGATGCGGATAAGGAAAGGGATCTGGTGTCTCTTCTGGCATATCTGGCTCCTCAGGTTCAGGCGTTTCTTCCATCGCTGAATCTTCAGGAGTATGCCCAATTGAAAGCACACCATCATGCTCTAAGGATGTGAACATTTCATGCGTTTGTGTAGTAGGTATCAAATGACCAAATGTTGTAACCAAATCGTGAACTATCGTACTGCTAGTGTCATGGTCTATAGATACTGCATCTTCGTGCCCATAAGAAGTATCTCCTTCATGTGAAGATGAATCATAAAAATTATGAGTGTCAGTTGTAGGCACGTCATGAATGACAGAGTTCACCAAGTCATGATTAGAAGAAGCAACGATTGAATGATCCCACGAACTAGCACTACCATGCGTTGATGTCTCATCAGCGTCATGCCAAACACTAAAACTTACATCATGTGTATTCGAAATTGCACCATCATGACCAATACTTGAAGGAGTCATATGCCCAATGCTATTTGCTGGTAAATGAGAAATGGATGTTGAAGGAGCATGAACTGCCGACAACGCCTGATCGTGCTGTTCTTCAGATTGAAACGCAGTATGCACTGTTGAAGCAGATGGTTCGTGAACACTTGAATTAGATGGCATATGACTGATTGAATTACTCACATCATGCACACCCGAAACAGAAGGTAAATGAGAGTTACTAGTTAATGGCTCATGCGAAATTGAAGTAGCAGGATTATGCTGCAAATCAGTTGGTGGCTCAAACGACGGTTGCGGTGTACTCGCTTTTAAGATAGACCCATTGTCCATCAACGACACTACAAGTATTAAGAAAACAAACACTACCCCACCAGCTATCATTTTTAAAACAGGTCCTAAATTAATCATATTACTTGTATTAATAAATAACTTTATTTATGCAACTAAGTATACTTTTTTTAAAAATAAAAAGTAAGTCATTGTCTATTAACTATAATATTGATACTTTAATATGCTACAGTTTGAACAAACATTAACATTTACATCATGATCAAAACAAAAAAAACGGATAACAAAAAACTTATCGCAAAAATAGGCGATTATTTACTATTCACTATTGCTGGCTTTGTATTAGGTCTAATTTCTATGTTAGCCATTGTAGAAAATCTAGTTCCTGGCGCAGCCCGAATGCTCAACGGCAACATACCACTAGTAAGCACAAACGAGCAGTTCGTAGAAGATATAACCAGTTCAAACATCGATTTGAGTGACATTAAGTCTGTTTGGTGGATGGTCTTTTCCCAAATACCAGAAGAGGTAACTGTATACCCAACTGAAAATTATTATTACTTCAAATTCTTTGAGGGCGGACGAGAAATCTGGGGAAACATAAGATTAGATGTTGATTTGCGCGAGAAAAAAGAAGTTAGCTTTGCCTACTTCAGTGTACTAAACAGATCAGAGAGACCATTCAATTCAAGGTCATTCACAAAACATAAAATGCTAACTGAGGAAGATGGCGTAAAACTAAAAGAAATTGACCCCCTCACATACTCAATAACTTACTTAAATAAAACAATTGTATTCCATTTAAACGACTTACCTCAAGACAAACCAGAAAACTTACAACTTAGTGAAGCTGAAAGATTTGTCTCCCGCACATTTGATGAATCTGGATGGCAATTAGCCCTACTCTTTGACGATGAAAACCCAGCCTTCAGGTTCGTTCTAGACGAAACTGCTCCGCTGCCAGATACGTTAGAACGAATTGATGAACAATTATTAGTGGGTAGAAGATCAGGTTTTGCGTTTTATGAAGACAAGGAACTAGATCGTAAGGTACTGATCGGTGTAGATTACAAAAACATTACCGTTAACAACTACTATGACGGACCATTCGATCAACTAGCAGACAACTTCGTCACTGACGATACGTTTAAAAACTATGCCATCAGAGTGTTCCCATCGTTAGAGGGAAAAATAAACGAACGCGGTGTTTTCATGGACGATAACGGTGAACCAAAAAATAGCCGTCTTTCACTCCAACCTCATACTAAATATTATTCCATTCAACAGTTACAACAGTATGTTGAAAAATGCCAAGAAGAAGCTGACGAAAGACTTGTAGTCGCGTGCTTAACTAGCGATACTAAGCAACCCAAAAAAGACAACTAAATTTATTCTCGTAATTCAGCGGTAAGTTCCTCTTGGAGCGTAGCGACAATTTCATTGTGCGCTGTCACCACTTCCTGATCCGTTAAAGTTTTTGTATCTGACTGATACGCAAGATGAAAAGCTAAACCTTTTTTATCTGAACCTTCAGGCTCGTAAGTATCAAACAGATCAACATCCAAAACTATATCCTTCCCCACTCTTTCAATAATTTCTTGCACTTGCTCTATAGTCACATCCAAACCAACCAACAAAGATAAGTCCCTATAAACAGCTGGGTATTTACTCGGCTCCATATACTGAGTCTTGTCCGTTGGCGCCTTAAGCTCAAAACTAGGTTCAACTTCCGCCCCACCTACGAGTTCATCTAAATTCAGTTCAAAATATGTTATTGTCTGACCAATTTTTTTAGATACAGAAGAATCAGGTGAAAGAATTTTTATGGAATCCATATACTTATTATCTTCACCCTTACCAAGTAACTCATTTATCTGACTAATTACTTGCGTCACTACACCTGGCCCATTATCCCCCACTACAACTCCAGCTATGTACTCCTTCTCAATAATTCCCGACACCTTGCCACCTTCTCCAACCATAAAAACATGTCCAATCTCAAACAAAGATTTTTCTGTGTTACTAAACTTCTTTGTAATCTCCGCCTTGTTCGCTACAACATTACCAACTAGTTGCGGCACCAATGACTGACGCAAGAAAGCACGCTCCGGCGCTGGCGGGTTAGTCAGCTTCACTCTCGTTTCCGGACCTGGCACTTTATCTAACTTCTGCAATATTTTCTCATCTTCAAAAGAATAATTAATTGTCTCCGTAAAGCCCCTACCCACTAACAAAACTCGAATACTCTCTCTCCACTGCACCTTGTTCGGTAATGCAACGGAAGTCTTAGCAGTAGTTGGATCTGTTGCTTCAATTTTATCTAAACCTATTGAGCGAATAATCTCTTCTGTTAAATCATGAGACCCAACTAGATCAATTCGATCAAGAGGCACTGTCACTTTCCAATTAGTGCTCCCTGTATCAACCTCACACCTAATCCTCTCCAAAGCATCCTGTATTTCAGTATCTTCAATTTCCATGCCCGCAAGACCACTAACTCTCTTTGGATCATATGATATAACGTTAACTTCAACTGGTTGCGGATAATGCTCTATAACTCCAACAGCGCTCGCATTCGCCAATTCAATCAGCAAATGTGCCGCTCGCTCAGAAGCATGCTTTACCAAGTCAGGAGATATACCTTTTTTAAATCGCATCGCACTTTCCGTCTCTATTTTTTTATTAGCGCTAGTTGCTTGCACAAGATAAGGCTTAAAATTCGCAGTTTCCAACAATATCTCTTTTGTCGACGAAGTAACTGCAGAATCCATCCCCCCCATAACCCCAGCCAAAGCTATTGGCTTATTATCACTCACAACAACTAAATCATCCTCATTCAAGTCATACGTTTCTTCATCTAAGGCCACAAAGGTTTCTTTTGCTCCAGCTCGCCTTACTCCAATCTCTTTGTCTGGCAGTTGTGCCGTATCAAAAGCGTGAGTAGGGTTCCCCATTTCGAACATTACATAATTTGAAATATCTACAATGTTATTAATTGGCTTCGCTCCCATAGCCCACAATCTTGCCTGTAACCACAATGGTGAACTAGTAATAACAACACCACTAAATAACGTCCCCTTATAACGAAGTGTATCCGTAGGGCTAAAAATATCTAATTTCCAATCCGACAATTTATCTTGAGAAACTTCCACGACTTCCGGCTCTTTTACTTTCAATTGTTTAAGAGCAGCTATCTCTCGAGCAACACCTAGGTGACTCAAACAATCGTGAGCTCTATTTGGCTCTATATCCGCCTCAAGAATCACATCATTAGTTATATAATCTGCCAAAGAAGCCCCTACAGAAACATCAGCTGGTAACAAATATATACCCCCATGCCAATCACCAAGACCAAGTTCACGCGGGGAATTCAACATACCAGCACTTTCTTCTCCGCGGATAGAAGCTTTTTTAAGCTGAAACGGCTTATCCTCCTCATCTAAAAGAGTGGTTCCTTCCGGTGAATAAGGCACAACATCTCCAACGCTAATGTTAGCGGCACCACACACAACTGTTGGTTTTATCTGCCCCGTATCAACCGTAACTAAACGCAATCTATCAGCATTAGGATGCGGTACAATCTTTATTATTTTTGCAACTGTCACCAAAGGATCAATGCTTATCTCTTCAATCACTTCCGTCTCAAAACTGTGCATAGTAAGCAACTCCGCCACTTTTTTGGGAGAATCCCACAAGTCCGGTACTAACTCTTTTATCCAATTATATGAAATACGCATAGGCTTAATAAAACTGTCTAAGAAAACGTAAATCTCCGGACAAAAATGTTCGCACATCTTTTATCCCATGTAGCAACATCGTCATACGATCTATCCCTACACCAAAAGCAAATCCTTGGTACTTCTCATAATCAATATTCATATTACTTAAAACATTTGGATGAACCATGCCTGCCCCCATCATCTCAATCCAACCAGATTTTTGACAAGTACGACATCCTTTTTGCTTACAAAAAATACACTGCATATCCACTTCAAAACCCGGCTCCACAAATGGAAAATACGCCGGTCGTAATCTAATGGAAGTTGGCTGATTAAAAAAAGTAGAGAATAAATACTCAACAATACCTTTAAAATCTGCCACACTCACACTGTCTCCTACCATTAACGCTTCCACCTGATAAAAAGTATGTTGATGTGATGCATCCGTACGCTCAGAACGAAAAACACGACCCGGGGAATACACTTTAAACGGTGGAATAAGATCATTCTCCATGACTGAGCGCAGCTGCACTGGAGATGTATGAGGACGAAGAGCTTGTCCTCCCTCTAAGTAAAACGTGTCCATCAAACCACGCGCTGGATGCTCAAGCGGAATATTTAGCATGTCGAAAGCGAATTTCGTATCTTCCGCCAACGGCCCTTCAGCTAAAGAAAATCCAAGCTCAGTAAATATACTATGAATCCTCAAGATCGCTGCCGATAAAGGGTGCAGGTGGCCTAAGCTAGACGTCTCTTCTGAAACTTCTACATTACTAGACTTCTCCTTAATTTCTATCACTGACAAACTAGACAACCTCTCGCTATACGCGCCTTCCAACTCTTGCCTCACCTTATTGGCCCGTTGTCCCGCTTCCTGTTTTGTCTCCGCAGATAGATCTTTAATTCCTCTAAGTAACATTGGCATCTTACCCTTGCGTCCAAGAATCTGAATACGCCACTCCTCTAAAGAAGGAACATCAACAGCTACTTTATCCATCACCGACTGTATATCCTTCGTCATTTCCTCCATATCTTCCAACACACCAAACCACTCTCCTTGAAGATCCCCTATCGAATCATCAAATTCCTCTCCCGACAATTTTTTATTCAAATCATTCATGGACAGTTTGTGACCTCTGATTAGACACCCGGTCAAAGCTTAAAAAAACAAGTTCAATGGATAAAAACAACACAATAACTATTATGGAAATCCACCACTGATAAAGTCTAATCAACTGTAAAAACAACACTATATTGAAAAATATACCAAGCAATACTCCCTGCCTTAACGCAACCCTAACTGCATATGCAGATAATTGCTGCGGTGTAATTATTCGCCTCACGACATAACCAACTATTCCACTTGTACTTGCCACCGCCAAAAATAAAACAAGGAAAAAAAGAAGGTAACCAAGCCAACCAGCACGTAATGGATCAAGAAATGCAACAATAGCAGCCCACATTGCCCAAGACATTACTGTCGTAACGACTGAACCCACAACAAACACTCTGACTGTCATAAAATTAGTATATATTATTTACTCACCAGTAGCTCGCTTCTAGCCCAAAAACCAGGCTAGAAACCAAACAATGACAGCTATAACAAACATCCAAAACACCGAAATTACTTCCTTTCTTTCATCTTCTATTTCGTATGGTTGTTGCATAATAATCTATTTTGTAGCGGAGGCGAGACTCGAACTCGCGACCTCGGGCTTATGAGTCCCGCGCTCTAACCAACTGAGCTACCCCGCCTTACATAACTAACACTATAAAGCTATCATATAGCATTGGACAACTGGAATATTTACTGTACTCTATTCTATACTACATTTCGATGTTTTTTAGAAGGGCTCGTAGCTCAGCTTGGTTAGAGCGTCTGCCTGTCACGCAGAAGGTCGCCGGTTCGAGTCCGGTCGAGCCCGCCCCTCATAACAACAACTTATACCACTTAATTCTTTGTTTTACTTAAAACGACTCTGTCCCAATATAGTAAAGTTGTCATCAAATTAAAAAATCACCCAAGCGGCAGTCAGTTGGCTAACAACAATTACAATCATGGCTATCAAACGCATTTCCTTCCGCGAAGTCAGGTTTATTATCCAATATGGCAACAATACTTCCCAACTTATAATAAGCGGATACCAATGACGCAATGATTCCGCAGCAATCCCTTTAAAAGCTGAAATATACAAAGCACTAGTAATCAATAGAAGAACTGGAAATAATATTTTTTTCCAACATCCAGACTGAAATAATAATATCACCGCGAGACTCATCGATATTAACATAAGATACATTTTCGATAATAAATCCAATAGCCCAACAGAGGAACTGTTAACCTCATGATCGAAGTTAAGAAAAGACCGCAAAAAGATGATTTGAAATAACCCAACAGGATCAGAAATTATAAAAGGGGCAATAATAACCGAGGTAACTCCACCAGCTACCAGGCCAGGTATTAACCTCGCTATTTTTAAGCGAAAAAATAACGCCACCCATAAAGGAGTTGATATAATTATGCCAGCGGGCCAACGAGTAAAAAGAGAAACGGCTGTAATAATTCCAAATACAGCTAAATTCAAGCGTTCAGGCTTCTTCCAAACATATAAACCATAGAGAACAAGCAAAGGATTAATCGCACCCGCTACTATGCTCGGTGGAGTCGAGCGCAACAAACTGTAGTGAAAACCTATGGTAACAAAAACTACCAACCACCAAATTTCTCGTGGATACATAAGATATGCAATCCGTGAAGCAAGCACAGCACTACTAGTAACCAAAAGGCTAACACTAAAAATCAAGGCAAACCACAACGAAACATTCAACGTATCTTTTGCTACAGCAGCTATGCTTAAGATAACTAATCCAGGACTATTGGAGTGCAAAAAATTACTTGGATCCAAAGAAGCACCACTTAAATTATCACGCTGCAAAGATACTCTTTCTAACCATATATGCTCATCTACGAATCCTCCTTGTTGCCAAACACTAATACACCAGGACAAAAGACATAAAAACGCCAAAATGCTAACTATCCCAACCCTGCTAACAAACCCCGATAAAATCATTTTATAGCAGTTACTATTAAGTGCTTACTAAAAATAGTTGTTGATGTACGACCATACAATTTAAACAAAATACGCCAAAAAATATTTAAAACTTTAACAACTCTACTCGCCAACCAATCAACAATTGTACCTCCCACATAAATATTAGATTCATACACCTTCACCTTAGAAAAACCAGCCATGCCTAAAACTTGTTTAATGCTACTAGCAGTAAAACCAATCTCATGAGTAATATCCAAATAACGACTATCTAAACCTAAAATAGGATTAGACATATTTGGAACTTTTATGATTAATTTCCCCCCTTCATTCAGCTGAACACGCATTACTTCAAGCAACTTCCACAAACGATCTTTCGACTGATGCTCCAACACATCATTCATAACTATTACATCAATCTTCTCCGTCGTGCGCTCAAGAAAACTTAGTAAGTCATTCAATGCGACCGTAATTTTCTGTTGCCGACAAAAATCAACACATTCCGCAGAAGCATCAACACCAATAATATTCTTATAACCTAAAGTTTGCACAAACCGCAAAAAATACCCCAAACCGCAGCCCAGATCAACAATTCGACTACTCTTGCTACTTGGCAAATGCGCCTTAAAATTCATCTCAAAATATTTAAGCTGTTGCTCAAGAAACTTTTTTTTCAAACGTCCTCCATGCCGAAAATGAGTGCTTACATATTGATTATAAAGTTTAGTTGAATTCATTTTATCTTCTTAGAAAATCTTAATATCTTATCATAGCGTGATGCAACATTTTGCGTATCAAAATATTCTTTAATACGCACACGAGCCCTGCTTCCCATTTCAGTAATCCGAGACGGTTGCTCAACGCAATCATCGATCGCAGCTACAAGGTTGTCTATCCGACCAACAGGTACTAGTGTTCCAGTTTTCCCCACTAACTCTCGACAACCTCCAACATCAGTTGCAATAACAGTTAACCCACTAGCCATTGCTTCCATAAGAACTCCACCAAATGATTCAAATTGTGAGGCTGAAATCAGGATAGAACTTTGCTGATAAAGTTCTATTAAATCAGAACGAGACAATCTACCATAAAAATCAATAAGCTTTTCTTTCGCAGCAAGACGCTCTAGTCTTCCTCTATCCGGACCGTCCCCCGCCACAATCAGACGATACCCCAGACTGCCAGCCCTAGAACGAACAAAAGCTGCAATAACCTGATCAACATTTTTAAAACCTTGCAATCGACCAACAACCAGAATGTTTTTGCCGTAAGTTGTTAATGGAAAATCATCTATGGTGACACTGTTGGGAATCACAACTATCTTCCGATCACTTTCCTTCACAATCAATTGAGATAAATAATCGGAAACAGTTATTACAACCGTTGCGGATCGAACCACATAAGACCAAGGTTTCCTTAGAAATTTGAAAACCCTATCAAAAGTATGATTATGACCAGGTACATCTGAGCCATGAGCAGTCACTATAAACGGCACCTTATATTGCATGCTAATCAAGACAGCAATAAGACCACTTGGAAAAATAAAAGTAGCATGAATCACATCATAATCATTATTTTTTACAAGTTTTTGAGCCTGATACCAACCAGTCACCAAATAAACTGCAGCGGAAATGATGCTACAACGATTATTGTCTTTCCTAGCAGCATAAACTCGATGAACAGTCACATTTTTAGATACCTTGCTTCTCTTTAATAATGCTGGCAAACGCATGGTTACTACATCAGCAATATAACCCTTTTTAGAAAGAGCCATTAACACCTCATATGTAGACCAACCGCCGCCGCCGCCAACGGGCGGAAACTCGTATGATAAAGCCAATATTTTCATACATTAAATCCAAACATTAAAATAATAATAACCTAATTCATACTATCTAACACAAAAAAACATACCTCAAATTAACACCTCATACCTAACAATTAATCCAAAAGACAACCCCGCCTAAAGCGGGGTTGTTGAGTCGACACGTAAAGTGTCTTAAACTCCTGTGGACTCAGTAGGTAGTTTCTCTAGAAGGATGATCTGTGTGTGGTCCCCCTCTGGATCTCCCACCGGTCAATCACAGTATTCCAATTATTAGAAGTATTACGCAATATAACTTGTACACCTATTTGTTAAAGCGTGCTGACAGTTGCATAAGAGTCAATTATCACGTACACTCCAGTGCACTGGTTCCGAATAAATATGTACAAATATCGCGGGGTGGAGAAGTAGTATCTCGCGTGGCTCATAACCACGAGATCGCTGGTGCAATTCCAGCCCCCGCTACAAATAGATTATCAATGTTAGGCGCGGACAACGTGTCAGTATATAATTGTAAGAGTTGATTCCTAATTCTTGCACCAATGAACACACTACCTAGACCACATCCTTTTTTAATGATCGTCCTTGATGGTTGGGGCATCAGTTTGGAAGGTACGGGTAATGCAATCGAATCTGCCAACACACCAAACATGGATAACTTCACCGCGCATTATCCAATCGCTTCATTGGTAGCTTCCGGTTTAGAAGTAGGCCTGCCAACAGGAGTAGCTGGAAATTCCGAAACAGGTCACAGAAATATTGGTGCCGGTAACGTGCAATATCAGATAATGGCGCACATTGATCAATCCATCAAGGATGGATCTTTCTTTAATAATGAAGTGTTAAAAAAAGCAGTGCAGCATGCATCTGCTAACGACAGCAGCATACACTTGATGGGTTTAGTATCAACTGGTGGCGTACATTCTCACATCAGACATCTTTTCTCTTTATTACAATTTCTTAATGAACAAAATTTTCGAGACAAAGTATTTATCCATATGTTTACAGACGGTCGCGATACTCCACCGAGAAGTGCACAAGTATATTTAGAACAGTTACAACGGGCCATACAAAAATTTGGAGTTGGCAAGATAGCATCCGTAACCGGCAGATTATATGCTATGGATCGTAATGAAAATTGGGAACGCACTCAAGCTACACTAGAAATGCTAACCGGCAACGCGCAAGCAATCGGAGCTCCAACAGCTGAAATCGCTATCTCTCAAGCATATACACAAAACCTTATAGACGAGAATATTCCTACCACCGTTCTCACTAGCGGCGGAAAACCCATTACCACTATAAAAGACAATGACGCAGTAATATTTTTTAACTTTAGACCCGACAGAGCCAGACAATTAACAGCCGCATTTGTCACGCCAGATAAAGTTGGTTTTAAGCCTCCTCCCCTCCAAAACATATATTTTGCCACCTTGAATGAATACGACAAAAAAATTCCAGCTCCAGCTGCTTTCAAGGAAAGTATGGCTGAATATCCGTTAGCTCGAGTATTATCTGAAGCTGGTCTTAAACAACTACATATTGCTGAAAGTGAAAAATATGCTCACATCACCTACTACCTCAACGTCGGTCATGAAAAACCTTTCCCCGGCGAAGTCCACGATTTAATTCATTCTTCAAAAACAAAAGACTGGTCTACGAAACCTAGAATGGAAGCAGAACTATTAACCAGTAAACTAATAAATGAATTAACAAAAAACAAATACGATGCATATTTTGTGAATTTTGCTAACCCTGACATGGTCGGTCATACTGGAAACTTTGAAGCCACCATGGAAGCTTGTTCTTATGTTGACGAGTGCCTTGGGAAAATACATGAAGTCGTACAAAAATTAGGAGGGACTATGCTTATTACTGCAGATCATGGCAAAGCCGAAGCCGTAAGCAAGACAGGCGCTAACCAGATGTTTACTGAACACACGGTTAATCCCGTACCACTTCTTTATATTAGAGAAGAATTAAGACTAACAACACAAAAAAGTGACGCTCAGATTTACAACAATCTATCTTCCCCTATCGGAGTCCTAGCAGATATTGCCCCTACCGTATTGGATATCTTAAACCTAAAAAAACCAATCACAATGACTGGCATCTCACTTCTTGGTTCGATTAAATAGACTTAGGAAGTTCTGGCATTTTCTGATGCCAATCGGTTGATTGCTCATAAGCATAAGCAACTTTAAAAAGACGCTCCTCTTCAAAATGCGGCGCTATTAACTGCAACCCTATAGGTAAGCTATTAATAAACCCGCAAGGAACAGATATTGATGGTACACCTGCCACACTCGCTGTAGTCGTTAACATATCTGACATATACATAGCTAAAGGATCCTGATCTCTACTACCAATAGACCAGGCGACTTCTGGCGTTGTTGGTCCAGCAATAACATCTACATCTTTAAAAGCGTTCATAAATTCTTCCTTAATCATTGTCCTCACTCTACTAGCCTGCTTATACCAAGCGTCATAATAACCAGCAGACAACGCGTACGTTCCCATTAATATTGTTCTCTTAACTTCTGGACCCAACCCTTTCCCACGCGCTTCCATATAATGATCAATTAAAGTTTTTGAATCCAGATCCATAGGACTATAACGAATAGCATCATATCGTCCCAAATTCGTTGACCCTTCAGCTTTGGCAATTAGATAATAAACCGGTATTCCAGCTGGTGTCAGCGGCAAGGATATATCTACGATCTTTGCCCCCAAACTTTCTAACTGTTTAATAGATTCTCTTACCGTTTGTGCTACCTCTGATTGCACTCCTTCTTCAAAATACTCTTTAGGTACACCAATAGTCATATCTTTAATACTTTTTACACACGCACCCGTATAATCACCCACTACTTCAGGTGATGAAGTTGCATCATATTTATCTTGCCCAGCAATTATCTCATAAAGAATTGCTGCATCCTTAACAGTTCGCGCAATTGGTCCAATCTGATCAAGACTACTTCCGTAAGCAATAGAACCAAATCTGCTAACACGCCCATAGGTTGGCTTAACGCCAACCACGTTACATAAACTAGATGGATGCCTTATTGAACCACCAGTATCAGTTCCAAGTGACACCAGAACCTCTCCACTAGCCACTGCTGCCGCCGATCCACCACTACTACCCCCTGGCACCTTTTTTGTATCCCAAGGATTCTTAGTAGTCTTAAAATCTGAATATTCTGTTGAGACACCCATCGCGAAAGCATCAAGATTAAGTTTACCAATAACAATTGCTCCAGCGTCTTTCAGTTTCTTAACAGCTGTTGCGTCATAAGGTGAACGAAAGTTCTTTAGAATATTTGCAGCGGCCGTAGTGTGACCCTCTTTTGTACATATAATATCTTTAATCCCAATTGGTATTCCGCAAAGAGGTTTAGACTCATCTGGCTTCATCTTACTCGCTGCAGCCATAGCCTCTACGCCTAACACCTCCAAGAAAGACCCTATATGCGGCTCCCACTTAGCAATACTATCTAAGGTAGCCTCTACTAACTCCGGAATTGAAAGCTCCTTATCCTGAATAGCCTTAACTGTATCTTCAAGTGTATCTGGCAAAATCATAATTATTCAAAAACAGCCTTAACTTTAACTTGCCCTTTATGTACATCTGGAGCGTTCTCTAATAATTTACCTGTACCACACAACACTTCACTATTTTCTGTATCCTCACGCACTACGTTCTTTAAACCCGTCACATCATCTGACGCTACCGTGTTAGAGGTATCAATTTTCTGAATTTTTGAAAAATGCTCCAAGGCCCCACTAAGATTTTCTGTTGCCGCAGAAATCTCATCGTCCATTAAACCAAGACGAGCGAGTTTTGCTATTCGTTCTACTTCCTCTTTAGATATATTTTTCTTTGTCATATATTATTGAATCATTTTCTTAAATTGCGCTGGTGTCAATACTGTAACATTAAGTTTTTTAGCTTTTTCCAATTTACTGCCAGCTTTTTCGCCTGAAACCAGATAAGTAACCTTATCCCCTATAGCTGCTGCAACCTTCCCTCCTTTTGCGATTACATTCTGTTTTGCCTCTTCTCTAGTTATACCCTCAAGTGACCCCGTAAATACAAACGTTTTATTTACCAATGGTCCTCCAGAAACACTTTGTTTTATCACAATCCCAGCTTTTTGGTATTTACTAATAAGTTCCAAGGTTTTTGGATCTGCTAGATAATCCACTATACCTTCAGCTAACTTCTCTCCAATACCCTCTATTTGCACTAATCTAGCAGCCTTCACCTCCATGAATCTTTTTATAGTTTTAAATTCTCGAGCCAAATCTTGAGCTGTAACAATACCCACCCCAGGGATACCTAACGCCACCAAAAAACGACTAAAGGTAATTGAGTCATGAGACTGGATTTCAGAAATAATATTTTTTGCCTTTTTCTCAGCAAATCTTTCTAGTGGAGTTAAGTCCCCTTCTTTCAAATCCCAAGCATCAGCAGCATCCTCCAATAACCCCGCTTGAATTAATTGCTCAATAATTTTATCTCCCAGACCATCTATATCGAATCCACTTTTTCCTAAAGCATGAATTATCCTCTCTCTTTGACGAGGAAAACAATCTGCGTTCTTACAACGAACTACCACTCCATCTTTATCTTGATAGGTTTCCTTTTCACAGAAAGGACAATTTTTAGGAAACCTGAAAGCCTTAGATTTATCGGGACGCATATTCAACAAAACCTCTAATACCTCCGGAATAATATCTCCAGCCTTACGAATAATAACTGTATCCCCTACCCGCACTCCCTTCCTCTTAATCTCATCTGCATTGTGTAAGGTGGCGCGCGACACTACGCTGCCTGCAATTTGTACTGGTTTTAAAACCGCCACTGGTGTTAAAGCTCCAGTGCGACCAACTTGAATAATAATATCTTCGACTTGAGTCGTAGCTTCTTCAGCTGGATATTTAAAAGCGACTGAACCACGCGGCGTCTTCCCAATCACCCCCAACCTCTTTGACGTAGCCAGTGAGTTAATTTTAAGAACGGCACCATCAATAAGAAACTTTGCTCCCTGTCTTGTCTTCTCTGTTTTTTGTAAATGTTGCCAAGCCTGTTTTAAATTACTCACCAATTTTGCTTGCGGCGGAACAGCGAAACCTAGGTCTTTGAGAGTTTCGTACTCATCTTCTCTGGTCTTAACATCAATCCCCCGCGTTATCTCCCACGCCATAAAACGCAACGGTCTATTTGCCGCTACTCCCGGATCCAATTGTCTAATAGAACCAGCAGCCGCATTTCGTGGATTAGCAAAAACTGCTTGCTCATCTTTAACGCGTCCCTTATTCAAAACATCAAAATCTTTTTTCAATATATAAATCTCACCACGAACCTCCACCGTACCTTCTACATCACGATTCAACTTTAATGGAATAGCTTCAACCGTCCGTATGTTATGCGTTACATCTTCTCCTACCCTGCCATTTCCACGAGTTAAAGCAGTTTGCAAAACTCCATCAGCATAAATTAACGCTGCTGCCACTCCATCAATCTTACTCGTAATAAAATACTCATTTACCCCCCGAATAATTTTACTATTCCGTGTTTCCCATTTAGCGAGATCCTCCTCATTAAACGCATCCAACAATGACAGCATTGGCACCTGATGTTTTTCTTGTTGAAATTTATCTAAAGGTTTACCTCCGACCCGCTGAGTTGGAGAAGATAAAACTACAAACTCCGGAAACTCCTCCTCTAAATCAAACAACTCTTTCTTTAAACTATCTAAGGCAGCATCAGAAATCTCCTGCTTATCCTGTACATGATACAAGAAACGATGATGGTCAATCTCTTGCCTAAGCTTACTTATTCGTCGTTTTGTCTCCTTTTTAGTCATATCTAAAAAATAATCTTTATTATTCAAGAAAACCAATATTATTTAAAAAATTCAAATACTAATCCTTACTTCCGTGCCAACTCAAACTATACAATAAATTCCAACAAATATGCTGGTATATCCGGAAAAAGCACGAATAGAATAGCAACCCCCGCTAAGAAAGGCCCAAAGGGAACAGCTGTTTTTAAAGTAGCCTTTTTTGATGCTAACAACACCAAACCCACACTACCGCCGAGAATAAACGATCCTAAAAGGAGTAGCACTGTATTTACCGGACCAAAGAGAAAACCAAGAGGAATCATCAGTTTAACATCACCAAGCCCTATCCCCCGACGCGCCGTAATAATCCAAAGAATTAACAAAAAACCAGCCCCTATCAAAGCCCCCACAAAAGCCAAGGCGATGGAACTTGATACTATTATCATATTCAATACTACTAACCCCGTTAACATTACGATGTAAAGATCTGGCAAAAGAAATGTACGCAAATCTATTAAGAACAAACCTATCAATATATATATGATGAAAAAATTAACCAAAGAACCTACTAAACCCACCACCCCGTTTAAATACGACATGAAAACAGTAACTGCAACAATACCAACCACCAGTTCCACTAAAAGATATTGAATAGATATTCTTTTACGACAGTTTACGCAACGACCACGTATCAATATATATGAAATTAGGGGAATAAGATCAATAGCCCTCAATTTCTTTTTACATTTCGGACAAAAAGATCTACCGGTTATAGGTTTATCTGGAAAACGAATCACTATTACATTAAGAAAGCTTCCTAAAGCAACACCAAACAGAATTACAAACAAAATACCTACGGACATACGTGCGGCGCGACAACAGGACAAACAGCTGTAACCTCTTTAAGCTCTCGACCGGCATCAATACAATAATGTTTATTAGAATCACTTTTCAAAGGCGCACTAACACAAAAACTCTGCACAGAAGTTTGCCCCACACTTATAGTGGTGGCCGCTCCATGAGCATCATCAATGTCTGCCTGCAATTTTGCATAATCAGCGGCTACAGCAGCATGAATTGCCCAATTAGTAAAATTTCCTTTCTGTGCATCGTAGGTTACTTCCGCCAACCACCTCATTTGTCTAATATCGTTCTTTATACGAACATCAGCAGCCTTACTCCGCGCACTTTTAACCGATACCACAACTAGCGCTGCGATAATGCCTAATATTGCAATCACTACTAACAATTCTATTAATGTAAAACCTTTATTAATACGCACAGTTTTTAAAGTATATCACACCTAGGTTTTATACACCAAAAACGCCCACCTGCAGATGAGCGCTTTCTTACATTCCTTAGATTACTACTACGGACATGTCACAGCTACGCATCCAGAAGTTGCGCTTGTTGTTACACCTGTGGAGTCCACACACACAAAATTGCCTGTGTCACTCTTGAGATTACTACTAATACAAAACGCTGAAGCGCTGTCAACTGCTGCAAAAGCATAACCAGTACCAACTGCTGCACTAAGATCAGCCAACAAAGTTGTAACCGAAGCTGTTGTGGACGCATCACCACACTCTGCATCAGTTGGAGTCACAAAACAGTCTGCTACAGCAATAGTTGCATTATCATAACTAGCTCCAGCTGAATCATAAATTACTTCAGCTAAAGTTCTCAACTGTCCGATGTTTGCTTTCACTCGCGCATCGTTTGCCCTATCTCGTGCATTACCTAACGCAACGAGAACTAAAGATGCTAGTATTCCAATAATAGCGATTACAACTAGCAACTCGATGAGGGTAAAACCTTTACTCTTCATATACCCTCACCTCCTTTCAAAAATATGTAATATATTCTTTTCAACATACGACCTGCAATTTATAGTAACACATAATAATCAAAACGTTACCAAGAGGACTACCTACTTCCCTGATTTCTGAGAATACGCTTCCCCCTCAGGAAGATACGGCCTCACATCTTCTTCACTTATCAAACCTGCTGCCAGCAAATCTTGAACACCCTTGGTAAATGTTTGCATCCCTAACTCCTGACTAGTCTGAATAATTCCCTCAATCTGATGCGTTTTATCTTCACGAATAGCATTCCGTATAGCTATGCTAGCAGTCATAATACCAACAGCTGGAATACGTCCTCCATTTTGTGCTGGCAAAAGACGAATAGAAATTATTCCAGACAATGAAGCAGCTAACTGTGATCGTATTTGGGACTGCTGCGTAGCCGGAAATGTATCAATTATTCTTTGTACTGTTTGCGGCGCATCATTTGTGTGTAATGAAGCTAATACCAAGTGCCCTGTCTCAGCAAGCGTCAACGCAGTTTGTGTTGATTCACGATCTCTAAGCTCTCCAATAAGAATAACATCAGGGTCTTGTCTTAGTGTGGCTCGAATTGCCTCTGGAAACGAAGCTGCATCTCGCCCTATCTCCCGCTGATCAATAATCGATTGCTCCTCCTTAAAGATATACTCCATCGGATCTTCAATGGTAATAATATGCTCACTACGTGACGAGTTTATATAACTAAGAATAGCTGCCAATGTCGTTGACTTACCTTCACCGGCAGGTCCAGTCACCAACACAAACCCTTGTTTCAATTCAGCAAATTGCAACACGCTAGCTGGCAAATTAAGTTCCTCAATAGTTTTAACTTCATTAGATATTAATCGCAGTGCTATAGCAAAGTCACCAATTCTATTGAAGGCATTAACACGGAAACGTGTTCCGTCCGGTATCTGGTAAGAAAAATCCGCCTGCAGATTATCATCCAACTCTTTTCTTGCTTTGGGGTTAGTCGCCAAAAGCTGCTTCAAAATTGTTTCAATATTTTCTTTTTTTAAAACAGAATCACCCGCTTTTTGCAATTTTCCATTTATACGAAAATATGGCTCCCTATTCACTGTGACATGAACATCTGATGCCCCAGCTACTTTTGCCTCAGCTAATAAATTATCAAAGTTATCCATACTTGAGAATCAAGGATTTATACGATCCTAACCTAACTACTACTTAGCTCCTCTTTCCGCTAGTACTTTCGTTATTTTTTCCACCACTTCTGTCGGTGTATAGTGAGCCTTTATAATATAGTCGTCTGCCCCAAGCTCAATCCCTCGTTCAACGTCTGGTTTTTGACCTAAATTTGTCAGTAGAATTACCGGTAACTCTTTTGTGAGCTTGTTTTTACGTAAATTTTCTAAAATTTCGAAACCATCTTTTTTCGGCAATACTATATCAAGCAGCAATAAATCCGGTAACGGTTCTTGCTGCAACCGCTCCTCTGCCGTCTCACCGTTATCAATTAATTCCACTTGGTATCCAAGGTTAGTTAACTTTATCTGGTACATACCAGATATGAATGAATCGTCCTCTACTAAAAGAATGGAAATATTTTGGTTAGTCATGTGTTTGTTAAAATTATTATAAGCTTAGGATGTCACTCGGACAACATCATTATATATGACAAGTCCTTGTAATGCTTTAAGTAAACCATCTTGACGGAGACTTAAGTGCCCCTCTTTCGTCGCGATACTATGTAACATGTCATAATTACCACCACTAGCCACTGCATGAGCCATATCCTTTGTCATGTGAACAACATCAAAGATAGCTATCTGTCCCTTCGTCTTTCCTTCGTGACAATCTGGACAACCAGCACTCTCATAAAATGTTAGCGGCGAGGGAATAGAATAAAACTGTTGGTACTCAGAAGGTATTATCTTCAACTCCTGCTGAACTGCTTTAACCATACTCTTCGGGATAGCTTTTGGCTTCTTACATGATTGGCATATCTTCGGAACCAAACGTTGAGATATTAGTAAACGAAGACTCGACGAAAGAACGTATGGACTAATACCAAGATCAATCAACAACGGAATACTATGCAAAGAATCTTGAGCATGAATAGTAGACAGCATTAATCGTCCAGCCAGTGCTCCTTTAGTTAACAAGTGAGCAGTCTTTGCTAGCCTTATCTCCTCCACCATGATTACATCTATATCTTGTCTTAATAAGTTTTGCAGTACACGCTCATAAGTTATTTCCTTAGTAGGCGCAATTTGTATCTGTGTTATACCAGGCACCTCGTATTCAATAGTTTCCTCTACCGTAGAAATACATGTTGAAGGTTTATTAATTGAAGACAAGATCGCATTCATGGTTGTAGATTTTCCAGAACCATCTGGACCAGCCACAATAATTAATCCTTTAGGGTCCTGTAGTTGCTCTTTCAAAACGTTAAGTACTGGCCCCATAAAACCTAAATCAGCAAAGGATGGTGCTGCTTTAGTTGTGTCTACTAGATGGAGAGTAATATTCTCACCATGTATGGTAGGCATAATAGCCACCCGAACGCTATATGCTTGCTGACTAGCCGTGAAAGTAAATCGCCCTTCCTGCAACACATTCGTCATACTAACCTGCATACTTGAAAGTATTTTCACCCGAGAGACAATCGCTTGATGAACCTCTGAAGGAAGTAACAAAGAGGTATGTAAACGTCCATGGATCCTATACCTTATCCTCAATTCCGATCCCAGCGGCTCAATATGCACGTCTGAGGCCAGTCCCTCTATCGCATGTCGCATTATAACAGCAAACACTTTGCTAACTGGAGCCCCTTCTAAAGTCTGCCTTAATTTTTTCTCATCCGTTGGAGACTCAGATGACTGTCTTATTTCTTTCCCAAAGTCCTTCAAAGCTTGTTCAATGTTTTCATGTGGTTTTGCCGTTAACGCCTGTTCAATTCCTTCTGGCGAAGCACAATATATCTCAGGTACCAAACTCTGCTTTTTAGCAATAAACCGAACTGCTTCTAATGCCTGATAATCATCCGGCTGCGCCATAGCAATCTGAAGTTTATCCTTGGATTTACTAAACGCTACAAATTTATATGTAATGGCAGCTCGATCTGCAATGTCCGCCATTGCAGTTTCATTAATTTGAACTGATTTAAGATCGACGTAAGGCACACCTAACGCCTCTGCCTTAAGCTGCGCCAATGGTTCTGGGTATACTAACTGCTCTTCCCGAATTATATCTGTAATCGACTTTTTCTGTTGCTCAGCCTGTTCCTGCACATACTCAAGTTGGCTAGGTTTTAATAGACCATGTTCCAGAAGAAGATTTTCCAGCGATGTTGCAGATTGAGGCACAGGTGAAAGATTAATTTAAAGTATTATTATTATACTACAATTTATTCAATTGGCTCGCAGCAAGTCCAACGGCCACAGTAAATAACGGACCCTTCTGAGTTAAGGACTGCTCAACACCACGCGGATAAGATAGACCAGCAAAAGGATTACTAACATTCACCGGAATCGTAAACGCCGAAGAAATTGTTTTCTTAAAGTCTGCGCTCATAGCCCCCGGCCCCAGCAAAAATATTCTTGCCGGCTGACGTCCTCCTTTTTCCACATGCTTGTTAGCAATACGATTTATTTCTGCCACTAATATGTTCGGCGCATTCACCGTGGAAGCCAAATCAATTGTCCGACTAATATATGTAGTTTGACGATCTACTATATATAGATCTGTTTCCGCTTTATCAATATTAGCAAATATTACGCTGCCGGGTCCTACTACCGGATGAATTCGCATAATCGAAAATACTGGTGCTTCAACCGCAACCAATTCCAAATTCAAAGCATTAGCAAGTTGCGTATACCAATTTATAGTATCCGCAGGAATGGCATTAATTAAAAACTGCGTAGTACTGTTTTCCTTCACACGAATCTGATTACCCGCAACCCCTTTCGCCTCAGACAAAACAACTTGGCATTTCTTACTACTTATAGCCAAAGGAACATTATGTAATGTCTCACCTGGCCTAGTAGCTGTAACAACCATTTCCTCAAGCTCAGTTGGAATAAGTTCTTGTGCTTTAAAAAATATGGCCGCTGATAACTCTTTATCAGGAATCACTGGCAACTCAATGGTAGTCGAAAATATCTGCGTACTTGATAACGAAAAAACAACCGCATCACTAGAAACAGCAGCCTGCTCCAATACACTTGATACGAATCGCGCCAACTGAATAATTGAAGTGGTATTGTTCGTAGCCAATGCATTGCGTAAGTCCGCTGGCGTATCAGCTAATGCGTAAGTAGCTAACTCAACTCTCGTCCCCCGATCGATTAGCTCAACCACACTCGTTGTCGCCTGCCCTATATTAATACCTAGGAAGGATCTTTGTTGTCCCTTAAGAGCCATAATTTAAAATCAAAACGGCAAAAACCAAATGACAAATACGTATTGCTTCTTTGGTCATGTTATTTTACCATACTAAGTGATATGGGATTATTTCTAACATTATTCATAGTCGTAGTTGCCGTAGCCGGATACGGACTGGTTGCGTACAACACACTCATCAAACAACGCAATCAAGTTAAAGAAGCTTGGAGCGATATTGATGTCCAGTTAAAGCGCAGATACAACTTGATTCCAAACTTAGTTGATACGATCAAAGGATACGCCACTCATGAACGTGAAGTCTTTGAAAACGTTACCAAAGCCAGAGCCCAAGCTATGGGAGCAGACACACCAGAAGAACATGGCAAAAGTGAAAACATGCTGTCCTCAACATTGAAATCTTTATTTGCAGTAGCTGAGGCCTACCCTGACTTGAAAGCAAACGCTAACTTCCTCGAACTACAAAAGGAGTTATCTGATACTGAAAACAAAATTCAAGCAGCCCGTCGCTTCTACAACACTAACGTCAAAGACTACAACACTGCAGTACAGCAAGTACCAAAAAATATAGTAGCTAAAATGTTTAACTTCACAGCAGAAGGATTCTTTGAGATAGAAGATGAAAAAGTAAAAGAGGTGCCCAAGGTTGATTTTGAAAAATAGTAATTCTCCTAAAGACTTTATTGAAGCAATTTTAAAAGATTGCTTTTTTTGTTAAAAAATTGAAAGTTAAATGCAATGCCCAATCTATATAAACAAATTGAATCCAATAAACGACGTTCATTAATACTAATCTTAATCGTTTTAGGCTTAGTAATAGGAGTTGTAGGACTGTACTCCTACGCAGTTAGGGGTGACTTCTTCCTACCTATAATCGCCGCAATTTTCTCTATTCCCACCTCACTCATCGGATATTTCTCAGGAGACAAAATTGCTTTAGCCTCCAACAAAGCCAAGGAGTTAAAAAAAGAAAACAATAAAGACCTACACAATATTATTGAAAACCTAGCCATCACAGCCGGTCTACCAAAACCAAAAATATATTTCATCGACTCACCTTCCCTCAACGCCTTTGCTACCGGTAGAGATCCAGAACATGCATCCATAGCTGTAACCAAAGGTTTAGTTGAACGACTAGATCAATCTGAACTAGAAGGCGTCATAGCGCATGAATTGGCTCATGTAAAAAATTACGATATTCGCTTTGCCACATTAGTCGCAATCTTTGTTGGTTTTTTAGTAATCTTATCCGATCTGTTTATGCGCGCTACTTTTTGGGGAGGCTTTAGAGGAAGAGATAACAGAGGTAGTGATGGTCGACTTGGCGCCATCCTCACCGTTATTGGTTTAGTGCTACTAATTGTCTCCCCTATTATTGCCAAGCTAATACAACTAGCTATCTCAAGACAACGAGAATTTCTAGCAGATTCAGCTGGGGTACTACTAACCAGATATCCAGATGGATTAGCTAAGGCTCTAGAAAAAATATCTCAAGGCCCACCACTTGAAACTGCCGGCCGCGGTACCGCGCATCTCTTCATAGCTAACCCTTTTAAAGCTAAGGGTTTGAGTAAGTTATTTGCCACCCACCCTCCAGTCGAAGAAAGAATAAAAAGACTTAGAGACAACCGCTAGTCATCAATCGAGCTGATTGTATTAAAAGAAAAACCACGAGCCAATAAGTAACGAGTTAGACGCTCCCGATCGTCTGCATGCTTTTGATGAGTTCGCCGCCACTTTGTTGCCGCTTCTTTAGCTAACTCATTCTCACGTCCAAAAGAATACGCTTCATCTAATACACTAGAAATAACTGACGACTCTATCCCCTTTTGCTTCAGCTTATGAGACAACCACTTAGGTCCGACTGCCCTCATTTTCAAAGTGTATTCAACAAACATTACCGCAAAATTATTATCGTTAATCAGATTTAATTTCTTTAACTTTTCCAAAGCATCATCAATCTGTTGAACAGAAAAACTTTTACGTTTCATCTTAGTCCTCACTTCAAATTCTGAGTGATCACGACGACTAAGAATTGCTTGCGCTACCCAGTAAGGATCTTTAGATTTGTTGGCCATACATAAAGCGTAACTAAAAAATTAAAAATTGACATTTGGTTTCTTTTGACAACTAGTTTTACGAGACCTCGTGGTATACAATCAACTTTCAGTTATAATAATGATGCGATTCATTTTTAACAATATGGAAAAACAATGAAAAATCCAATTCAAGACAAATTAACAAGTCGATTAAAAAACATATTAACTAAAGCCACCAAGACTTCACAAGAAATGAAGCACGCTAGGATAGGAACTGAACATATTCTCTACAGCATGACACAAGAGACTGGGTCTCTAGCTTACAGTATTTTAAAAAAGTTCAATTTAACTCCAGAGTTCATAAAAGGTGAGCTAGATAAAATAGCGCGAACAGAACACTGGAAAGAAGAACTGTCTCCTCATACAAGAACCGCTTTTGAAAAAGGTGCTCGCACTGCCTTCCAATACCATCACCGGTACATTGGAACTGAGCATGTCTTATTTGGGATCTTATCACTAAAAGACTGTGCTGGTTATAAGCTATTAGAAAAATCCCCTGTTGATTCCAAAGCTTTGTTACAACAAGTACAAATTGTTCTAAAAAGCACTTCCCACTTTCCTGACTTATCTAACTTCCTGGGTCTCCCTCCTCAGCAAGCGCCAGGACAAACACAGACAACCTTACAAAAGAAGGATCCCGGACAACCAGGACATCCCGGACAACCAATGATGGAAGAAGATGGATCACCAATGAAAAAAGCGAAAACGCCCGCCTTTGATTTCTTCACCAAAGACTTAACAGCAGCAGCAAGCGACGGTAAGTATGACCCCGTAGTCGGTCGCACAAAAGAAATTGACCGCATGATGAGTATCCTGAATCGCAAAACAAAAAACAATCCCATGCTCATCGGAGATCCAGGAACAGGTAAAACCGCTATCGCTATTGGTTTAGCACAACGCATTGCGTCTGGGGCAGTACCTCCTAAATTACAAAATAAGAAAATATTAGCCTTGGACATGGCTAGCATTTTAGCTGGAACAACATTTAGAGGAGAATTCGAAGAACGAATAAAAGAACTAATGAAGGAGTTAGAAAACGACGAAGATGCAATACTCTTCATTGATGAAATCCACACCATTGTGGGAGCCGGAGCAGCCGGAGGAAGTCTGGACGCAGCTAACATGCTAAAACCTGCTCTAACTAGAGGTGAAATAAGCGTCATCGGAGCAACAACATTAGACGAATACAGAAATCATATTGAAAAAGACGCAGCTCTTGAACGTCGTTTTCAACCCGTTCAGGTAAAAGAACCCTCCGAGGAAGAAACAATAGCAATACTTGAAGGCGCTCGCGAAGCTTATGAACAACACCACGGTTTAATTGTGAGCGATGAAGCAATAGCCGCCTCAGTTGAAATGAGTGTTCGGTATGTTCCTGATCGATTCCTGCCAGACAAAGCTTTCGATCTATTGGACGAAGCAGCTTCCACCTTACAACTAAAACTTGCCGTCAATGACGAAGCCAAAGAAACTAACCAACTAAAAAAAGACTTGGAAGTCCATCAACTCAAAAAGGAAAAAGCTATTGAAGCAGAAAATTACGAAGAAGCACTTGAAGCTAAAAAAGAAGAAGATAAATTAAGCGAAAAACTATCAGCGTATACCCGTGAACAAAGTGCCAAGAAAGGTAGTAAAAAACCAGCTATTACCAGAGAGCATGTCGCTAATATTGTTGCCGAAAGTACTGGCGTTCCAGTAACTAGACTCTTAAAATCCGAGCTTAAAAAATTATCAAAATTAGAAGATATTCTTAGAGGTCATATTGTTGGACAAGATGAAGCCATTAATACTTTATCTAGATACGTTCGTCGCAGTCGTGCTGGTATAGCTAGTCCAGACAGACCACTTGGTTCTTTTATATTTTTAGGTCCTACCGGTGTTGGCAAAACAGAAACAGCAAAGATCCTAGCTAAAGAAGTATTTGAAGACGAATCAGCTCTAATCCGTGTAGACATGTCTGAGTTTATGGAAGCCCATTCAGTAGCTCGACTAATAGGCGCGCCCGCTGGATACGTTGGTTATGAAGAAGGCGGAAAACTAACCGAGCAAGTAAGAAGACAGCCATACTCAATCGTTTTGTTTGATGAAATTGAAAAAGCACACTCCGATGTAACAAATATTTTACTGCAAATACTTGATGAAGGTGAACTTACTGACCAACACGGCAAACACGTCAACTTCCGCAACGCCATAGTTATAATGACCAGCAACATTGGATCACACGAGTTATCTCAACAAGCACGCATGGGCTTTGGAGTTGCCCAAGAAAGTGGAATGCATGATGCCGTAGAAGCACGTTACACCGAGTTAAAAGATACTGTCCTAAGAGAACTTAGAGAAAAAATGGCCCCTGAGTTGATTGGTCGTATTGATCAAGTTGTTGTGTACTCCCCCCTTCAACTCAAAGACCTACGTTCCATTACAGACTTACATGTACTTGAATTACTCACACGCCTTGAAGGTAAGAGTATAAACTTAGAAGTTTCAAAAGGAGTACGTGACGAAATTGCCCAACGTGCTTTTAAAGAAAATGCTGGCGCTAGACCAATTCGACGAATCATCCAAGAATTACTGGAAGATCCAATCGCCAACTCTGTTGTTGCTGACGAACTAACTAAAGGTCACCGCGTACAAGCTAAAAAAACAGGTGGTCAAATAAAAGTAACACCAGTAGATTCAGTAAAAAAATAAGGGCTGAAATCACTAAAATTAATTAGTTCGAGTCTGGTCAATATTTTGGCACCAGCTCGATGTATGGGCTGTCTTTGTGAAGATACCTGGCTATGCGATAAATGCCTTCATAATATTGAAACAGTTCCATTAGTTTGTATGGACTGTAAAACCAACCAACCACGTGGCCGCACGTGCCACAAATGCAAACAATCATTATCTTTAACTGGAGTAGTTAGTGTCAGTAAATATGAATCAATAGTTATTCGACGAGGAATTTCATGGTTAAAATTTAAAAGTATTAAAGACCTATCCAAACCACTAGCACACCTCCTAATTTCCCGCCTAACGATTATTGCGCCACTTATGCAGCTACATAAGGATACAGCGCTTGTCCCCGTACCGCTCTATAGAACAAGGCTGCAGAAACGTGGCTTTAATCAAAGTCTCGAATTATGTAACGTTATCAGTCACGCCTTAAAAATCCCTGTGCATGAAGCAGTTACACGCAATAAGCGAACCTGGACACAAGCAAGACTACCAACAAGTCTCCGGACCAATAACGTCAATGACGCATTTGAAATCAATGACTCAATAAATATCGAACGTTACAAAAGAATAATCATTGTTGATGACGTAACCACGTCGGGATCAACCCTCAATGCCGTTGCTAAACCTTTGTGGTCAACCAAACCTCAGGAAATATGGGGTCTAACAGTAGCCAGAGGCTAATATAATTAGCGGTTATCTACTACAGGTAAACGATTTGAATAAGTAGAAGCTTCTGCCTGGTTCCCTGAGACCTGACTACCCCATCCAGCTTTAACCGTTATATCTTCGCTATATTCACCACTAGAAGTCGTTACACCCTCAATACCTACCCAAATAATCGTTCCCATTATTAAAAGAGCTGTTACTATCGCAGCTACAGAAGATGATTTCATTTCCATAATTAATCTCTTTCTCCTTTCATACTTCAATAAGATACTGTCATACTATTAAATGCGAAAGGTTATTATGTTAAGAAACAGTGACATAAATATGCGTCACTGCTTTTATAACGATAACTAATTGCTTTTCAGAGATCCTCTAATAAACTACCCTCTAGTTATCTCTGTCCTTAAAATCCTCTTTTTTCTTATCTTTTATTCTCTGAATAATGAGATACACCAAAATTACGCCCAAAATCCCAAAAATGAATAACGTCACTGTGTTCTCTGACATACTACTAACCAAGCTTCACCGCAGTACCATACATCAAGATTTCTGAAGCCCCCTGCATAATAACTGATGTCTGCATACGCACCCCTATAATAGCATCAGCTCCCATCTCTTTCGCGTCATCAAGCATGCGCTGCATTGCCTGCTCTCGTGAATCTGCCTGTAATTTTGTATATTCACTAATCTCACCACCAACCAAAGTTTTTAAACTAGCAAAAATATCTCTCCCTACATTGCGCGCCCTCACTGTGCTACCACGTGAAATACCTAATATTTCAGTTATTTGTTTTCCCGGTATTGTCTCCCCTGTTGTCATGATCATAATAGCTTATAAATTATACGGATTATTTACCCCACGCGAACCTACTCCAGACTCGTTCGTGAAGGTAGTATATTATTATTTTTGAAATAATTTCAAGCGAACCAACTAAACCCATTATCATAAAGTCGCCCGTAAATATATATACCAGCAACATAGTATCTAGTGATGCCACCACTCTGAAAGTAATAGTTTTCACTATACTTCTTTTATGTGTATCCATGTTTTTTATTTTTGACTGGTAGCAGCTATTTCTTCCAACGCTCTAGCTTTGGTATTCCTCGCGTAAAAAACCAAGCAACAAACTTATTCATACCTTGCTCCTGCATTTTTTCTATGCAAAAAGATTGCATCTTTTCAGGGGTATCAATTTCGGAGCTGTTAAAAGCACCATTCAGATAACAAAGTGAACAGTATTTAGTACTCTTTGAACCATCCGCTTCCGTGCCACCACCTTGGGGATCTTTTGAAAAAGGCATCCCGCAACTCTGACAAAATTTATTTTGTTTTTCCATATAATTTAATTTAAAAATCAATTAATAATACTAAGTTTACCCCAAACACGAATCACTTACACGAAACAACTATAAACTGAACTTAACCATCCACTCATTAAATCTTTGCACCTTATCTTCACCAAACTTTTGTAAGCCCTCTCTAATTTCATTCACACTCTTTTCCCTTATTACTGAATCCTTACTCTTGGAAAAATACTTATCTGCACAACAAATTATTTCCTCCTCAATTGTAACTGGCCGCATGTCCCTTTTTGGTAATGGTAAGTTCCGACTCTCTATCTCCTTAATCGTTATTCCCACACCGACATGTCTTTCGCAAACCAAAGCATGTTTTAATAAACCTTCTTTTTCTACAATCTCTCTACCTAAATATCCGTGACAAATATATGGCTTCTTTCCAAAACATTTAAGATCAGGAGCGTCAGTCAAATATATGCCAATATCATGTAACATTGCTACTTCCTCTATGAACTGTAAATCCGGGTTAAGCTGCGACACCCCTTTAGCTATTTCTATAGATTTCTTTGCAACTGCCTGATTGTGCTCCACTAAAAGGCGATAGAGCTTTGAGTCTACCTCGTAGTATTTTCTGATGATTTTAGTGGGGTTCATGTTTGGTTGAGCCTAGCGTATTCCGTTACTATCTACGAACTCTTACAAGTCATTAATTACTTACAGGTGTCACCATTCTGTTTAATCATCATTCTGCTTCTTTTTTCCAAACTCCAAAACACCGCCTACCTCAAAGCCAATAGAGCCATTTGGTCCAAATGCTACGCCCGAACTATTTTCGTCGCTGAATGTTCTTATCGGACCTGAAACATTTAATTTGTCCATTGAAATAGAACCGCCGTCTTTGCCTTGAAACTTGCTTCGACGTATTTGTTGATGCGAACCACCAGTAGAATAGAACTGCACGTCTCCACCCTCCGTTTTGAATTTGTATAGCAGGTTAACTCCGTTGTCATGTACCTCAATTTTAACATTCATGTTTTTGACGGTGGTTTCGATGAGCTCTTGAAGACTATTTTCTGTATATACGTGAAAATGCTGGAGAGTTTTTTTATTAAATTTTTCACAAATTACCCCTAACTTCTTTAGTAGAGCTTGGTTTTGCTCTAGAACAACAAACAAAGCCCCCACTTGCTCCTCTAGCTTAGGAAGTTTTTCTACTTCTGGAGCAAGCTGTGATACAAGATGAGCTAGTTTTTCGACCGCTTCTTTGAGATCTAGTTTTAAAAAGTGATCTCCTGTTTTATCAATTATAGTAGCTACCGAACCAGTCCCAGGAAGAGGAACTCCTGCAATAGATATTGCAATAATATTTTTAGCAATTTGTGAAAATTCCTTCCATTTTGGAACGTTCAATGATTCTGCGATTAGGATAGCTTTTTGATTATAATCCATACGTTAGTTGTCTAATAGTGTTTTACTGCGGAGAGAGTGGGATTCGAACCCACGGACCCCTTGCGAGGTCAACAGTTTAGCAAACTGCTACTTTCGGCCGCTCAGTCACCTCTCCCAGATAATGCATTATTACCATATTTGCCAGAAGAGTAAAATACATATATAAATTGTTTACCAGCACCCGTAGCTCAGTTGGTAGAGCAGTTGCCTCTTAAGCAAACGGTCCCAGGTTCGAGCCCTGGCGGGTGCACTTAACAATTTATCGCTGGAGAGGTCGCATAGAGGCCTAGTGCGCACGCTTGGAAAGCGTGTAGGGCTTTACCGCCCTCGAGGGTTCGAATCCCTCTCTCTCCGCAAAATAAGGTAAAATATAAGTCAGCCTATGATTCAAGTGAAAAACCTCACCAAAAAGTTTGATGATCTTGTTGCTGTAAATAATATCTCGTTTGAAATAGCTAAGGGAGAAATATTCGCATTCCTCGGTCCTAACGGTGCCGGTAAATCCACAACCATCCAAATCTTAACAACCTTGCTTCAACCAACTAGCGGCACAGTAATACTTGATGGCGAAGATCCAGTTAAATCCCCCGCCAAAGTACGTCAATCATTTGGTATAGTCTTTCAGGATCCTAGCGTCGATGATGAACTAACAGCTTGGGAAAACATGGAATTTCATGGCGTGTTGTATGGTGTCCCAAAGAAACTTAGACGCGAACGTATAGATGAAATGTTGAAGTTCGTTGAATTACAGGACCGTAAAGATAATTTGGTAAAAGAATTTTCGGGCGGAATGAAACGACGACTAGAAATCGCACGTGGATTACTACACCACCCAAAAGTTATTTTTCTAGACGAACCTACCCTAGGTCTCGATCCACAAACCAGAAATCATATTTGGGGCTACCTTCAACACCTTAATAAAACAGAAGGTACTACCATTTTCTTTACAACACATTACATGGAAGAAGCTGAACGAGTAGCACAACGAGTGGCCGTCATTGATCACGGTAAAATTATTGCTCGCGGCACGCCCGCAGAACTTAAACAACAAGCCGGAACAGATAGTCTTGAAGCTACGTTTATAGATCTTACCGGTAACGACATTCGCACAGAGGAAGCTGGTCCCATGGACCGCTTGCGCTCTCAAAGACGAATGTGGAAAAAATAATATGGATTTAAAAATTGTTTACATTCTTTGGCTTCGCCAGTTAAAACGATACTTACGTTCTCGTTCTCGTATTGTTGGTTCTCTGGGTCAGCCCTTACTTTTCTTAGTAGCTTTAGGCTTTGGCTTTGGTCCAATTTACGAAAAAGCAGGCGGTGAAAATTATCTGCAATTCTTAGCTCCAGGTGTTATTGCCATGAGCGTTCTCTTCACAGCTACCTTTGCTGGTATTGAAGTTATCTGGGATCGACAATTTGGTTTCTTAAAAGAGACGTTAGTAGCTCCGGTATCTCGTTTAGATATTATGATTGGACGAACCTTAGGAGGCGCAACAGTGGCCGTATTGCAAGGAATTATCGTCTTATTAATAACCCTTATACTTGGCTTCCGTCCCGTAAGTATTGCCCTACTACCAATGGCTCTTGTTTTCATGACTCTAATTGGAATTTTCTTTACTGCTCTTGGAACCGCTATAGCCTCTAGACTAGAAAACATGCAAGGCTTCCATCTCATTATGAACTTTCTTATTATGCCTATGTTCTTCTTATCCGGTGCGTTATTCCCATTAGAAGGAATACCACCATCACTAGCGCTAATTACTAAATTAGATCCTCTAACATACGGTGTTGATGGTCTTCGCGGTACTTTGATTAACCAATCTCATCTTGGTATTAGTACAGATTTAATAGTTCTAGTTGTACTTACAGGACTAATATTATGGTTGGGATCTTATATGTTTAGTAAAATTCAAGCCTAAAATAGACAAAAGATAAATGACTACGTAAGCTAAGGTTGGTATTAAAACGTGACTTTACTCTAACCGGAGGATGGGAATATGTTTCGTTCGTTAACAAGAAAATTACTACGCATGAGTCGTGAGTGGTTAATTAAAACGTATCGCCATCTATGGCTAAAATATTATCTTCGTGGAAATGAATTTAGCCGACGACTCGATTATGAGACTAGTGAATCATACACCTATAATATGTGCCGTGATGGAATTAAGCCGACATGGAAACACCGCGCAGTTAAACTACTAGTTGCTCACGATCTAGCCTTAGAAAAAGGAGAATGACGATGAGTCGATTAACTGTTCTCAGAATCGCACAAGTAACTGTAATTAGCGTAACAGGAGCAGCTGTTTGGAATCAAAATATGATGGGCGGTGATGTGATTATTGTGATGGGAATCTGCTGTTTCGTTCTAATAGGTATAACGCCATACGGTGTCTCACGTCAGTAAATAAAATATCTCCACCCCTCAAGGGCAGACCAAAAGTCTCCCTTTTTTTATATAGAAAAAGGCCACCTAGTTTATAAAAAACTTGGTGGCCTGGGTTGGCGTCGAGTGAAATGAGTTCGTTTTTAAACGATCGTCATTTCAGGCTCTACCACTAATGTGTTTTGCTCTACCCTAATACGTGCCCCGTTACGCCGAACGTTCTTGTATTCTTGTTGCTGCGATCCCCGACGACAGTAATACTTTAAGGGATCATCCCACAAACAACCTTTACGCTTATGCATAGATTCGCGTGAAGGCAGGACGACGACCACAACCTTGAACTTGACTGCCTCGGTTCCCTGCTTACTCTTTGCCTTCACAGCCTTCGCACAAAGTTCTGCAGTCCTTGCCCTCATTCGATCAACAATAGCTTCTGATCGGACACTCACGGGTTCGCTCCTTCAAAAAAATTGTTAAGTGTGCCTCAAAAACTGAATTACGTACACACTAGCACATAACACTATATCTGTCAACCCCACTTATATAACCCTATTATTCTGTTTTTATCCCTAAAATCCCAATCTCCTAGCCAAAATATCCACCATTGGTTCTTGAATTTCCTGATCTTCATCAACATACTCCATCAAAACTTCCCGTATTTGAACTGGATCTGCATCCCCTATCTCCATATGTAAATACGGCGAAAACAATCTCTTACTTCTCAACATTACTGTTTTCGTTTCATCCGGCTCATAAATAATATTAAAAGCATCTAAATCCTCCCAATGATAAATAATCTTATTAAAAGATACGCCATCTAACATAATACGGTATCGCACAATGTCTGGATCTTGTTGCGCTATGTAATAAATAAGCCCACCAACTACGGCAAACGTAATTGCTCCAAGAATATTCACAAATACAAAAAGCATGGTAGCAACTAATAAAGTAGTGCCCGCAGCTAAAACAGCAAACCATACTGGTGATTTAGGTCTATGTTCATGTTCCTCTGCGTGCCACTCTAATAGAGTTGCTGCTTTCTCGACGTCATCATCAACTTCATCCAGATCATGTGTTTCCTGCATTTCCTTTAATTCATGCTGCCAACGCTTGTCTCCCACCTTTTCATCTACTCTCTTCTGCGCTGCCTTCTGATGCTCATTTGCCACACGACCATCCTTCCACTGCGATGAGACCACAGCTTTATTTATTTTTGAAGTCTTTCCAACTTCAACACTTCGTGATTTATGTCTACGAGGTATTCCAATCATTACCATAAAAAAAGTATACCACTTTTGGTTATAGACAAATACCGTAAATTGATGCACTCTACCCGTATTCCGGTCTCGTAGCTCAGCGGATAGAGCGTTGGCTTGCGGAGCCAAAGGTCGGAGGTTCGAATCCTCCCGAGATCACACACTAGTAAAAGACAATTCATTATGTTAGGGTGTCACGCTGTCAGTATAAGCACGATTCGTGCTTTTTCTGACTGAATTACTCGTACCTCGACAATTAAATAAAGGAGAGAAAAGTGAACAAGACATCCAAAATCCTTGCAGCCACTGAACAGTTTAGAAACGATCCTTTAAAGCTCTTGCAAGCATGCGGCGGTTACTATCAATGCCCAAAAAATGCTACCGGCAATCGTTTAGGACACCTAGTCGCTTACCGCGATCAGTATGAAGCAGGGAAACATTACATTGGCGACGTTTATGCCAATTTTTCCCAAGCCGAACAGTATCCTTTTGTTGTTAACCACTATGCAGCCTGCATAATATCTCAACTTTGCGGGACATCATTTGATGTTGATACTTTCTGTGGAGCACCAGAAGGAGGTAAGTCTTTAGCCTACAGTCTCGCCACATCCGCCCAACGAAGATACATCTACCCCGAGAAAAAAGGAGTTAACCTAATATGGAAACGACATAGCGTTGAGCCAGGTGAGCGCATAGCGATCGTAGAAGATGTTTGCAATAATTTCAGCACTACTGAAAAAATTGTAGACATGATTGTCTCTGCCGGTGGCGTTCCAGTATTCATCACCTGTTTTCTCAATCGCTCCCCTAAAATCCACGACAAATGGACAAGTGATGATTTTAACTTACCGGTCATCTCCCTGGTAAGAAAACCAAGTCCCGAATTCAAGCAGCACGATCCAAGAGTAAACGATGACGTCAAAAGAAAAAACGTCATTTGGGAAGTCAAAGAAAATTGGTCTACCCTCATGGAAGATATGGAAAAAAGATAAACCAACGGGTCATCAATTTGATCTTCCAACAAACACTAAAGCCAGTCTTTAGTGTTTTTTTTATTGCTCCTACGCAAAACTGCGGGCGTAAGCCCGTAGATGGAGACCAGCCGCTGGCATGCGAAAGCATCTGGCCAAACTTAATTGGCCAGGTTCCAGTGGCCAAGCTGTGCTTGTGTGGCAAGATGCTACGGGCGTAAGCCCGTAGAGTTTCACTATAAATTTGACTTAACATTGTCACCCTTATATATTTCATATCAATGAGTCACGCTACAACAAAAAAATATATTAAATTAAGCGCTTGGTGTTGGTCATTCCAATTTCTTTTTGCATTTCAATTATCCAACTGGCAGAAGTTGATGATAGCGCCTCAAAAAACATAACAATAATAAATTGAGACTTTATCACAAACCCCTGCCACCTTAGCGGGGTTTGTTGGTTTGTACCTTGTAAGTTTCAATTAAAGGAGTTAGCACGATGAAGACTGTAAGTCGTATTACTTTGTGCAATGGCAAACAAGTTCTCTTACTAGAAGTTGCTGGTAACAGTGATGAAGTGGAGGCGGCCATAACCGAAGCAGGACACCGTCTTGCCAAAAGCAACGATCTGGCAGAACTCATTGCCGTTGCAAAACACCTACCCACCAATAAAACTATTGTTGCTCTCGGGGAACAAGATCGATCATCACCATACACAATGGTCCCGTGCCTCGGAAGCATCAACGGAGATAACACGCGACATTTACATGGTAACTATCGAAAAAGCTCATGGCCTCCTGGAACTTTATTTGCAGCAATCGTGTAAAACAATTGCACTTTTGCTCCTTTCTTTAAAACCTCACTAATCTGAGGTTTTTTTACCCTTGATTCTACCCTATTTTCATGTTATAGTAAGGACATGTTACATCGCGTGGTCATATTGGGGGCCACCTTTTTTATACTGCTAAGCACTCCTCTTACTGCTAAAGCAGGCCTTATTGATCAAGTAAACCAAGCTTTCAGACAAATACACGGACGCACCCCTACAGTAAACGAATGGACTTATTGGGCAGGCAGAGTGCAACGAGGAGAAAAGAAAACTTTCCAGGCATTAGTTGGAGCTATTGCTTTCCAATCGGGGGGAGGAAGCAATAGCTCAATACAAAGCACTAACGTAAGTGCACCGCAAACTACCACTGCCAAAAGTTTCAAAGTAAGTAAAAACCTATACCCATCTGCTCATAATCCTAATTTCCTGCCAGATGGAACTTTAGTTAAATCCCCTACCAGTCCAGAAGTATTCTATATAAATAACGGGAAAAAGAGTTGGGTAATTCCACGAGTAATAAATGTGTGGCTTAATGAAAACCATTTTTTCAAACACGACATCGTAATTACTATTTCAGCTGATGACCTAGCCCGTTACCCACAAACTAGTTCAGTAAATAATATCTATATCGGAAAAATTCTTATCCACCCAGATGGTACTCAGTACTTCATTGACGATAAACTACGTAAACGAAAAATATCTGCCACTGTACGCACTGCCTTTCAAATGCCAGGAGGAAACTCTTACCCCACTTCCGCTATACACTTACGTGAATTTAAAACCGGCCCCACTCTCACGAGCTCAAAATATCCAGGTGGTATGGTAATTTACACCGGCGCTTGGCATGGCGGTCGCATCTGGAGAATCAAGGAAGCACCAGGCGGTCAATTGATGAAACACTTATACTTGTCAGACTATATTTACGAAGCCGATGGTAATCCCGATGAAAGTCTAAGAGCACCAGCTAACGCAACTATACTAGCCCGCCATTCTAGAGGGTCAAATATTGAAAGATACCCTGATGGTTGGGTAGTTGGATTAGGTAATAATATATATGTAGTACAAGGCAGTAAACTTAGACTCATAGCATCCCCTAGCGTATTTGCAGCTATGGGATACAAACAAAAGTATGTGCTTAAACAGTATCCTGAGTTCTTAAAAAGATATCCGCACGGATACTCAATTGGCGCTTTTAAATCAGTAGTATCAGGTAGCGCTGGTAAAGGAGTGCCCAAAGCTGCTCCCAACACTGCCTCTCATTTAACCAAGGTAAGACCTCATGTCCGCACCATAATAAACACAGTTAACGATTACTACTTAACCGCCTACGACAAAGAACCCACAACTGCTGAAAATAAATTCTGGGTAGACTACTTGTATAACGGTGAAATAAATAATGTAGCTGATTTAAAAGCAGCCATGAAGCGAGCAGCTGTAACTGGTCGTAAACCTAACCGTACTTCACGAACAGCCATTATAAGCAGCGATAAACTAAAAAGTCATTGGTTCCCCTACCTCTTCTACTTCGTCCATCAAAAAGAACCAGCTCAAGCAGATAAGGAATATTGGTACAACCGCATCAAATCTGGTGACCGAGACAGTATTGAAAAATTAGGCGGCACCCTACAATGGCTTAAAGAAAAAACTGGCGGCACCCGCAAATAAACACATTACAATTTATATCAAAGCGTGGTCGTGTTATGCTATGGACACCGTATAACATAATCCTTCAATACATACATGAGAAATAGGAAACCACGAGTAGTCGTTTTTTTTGGCGGTGATGTCGGTAGTTTTGACTTGAGTGAAGAGTCTGGCTATTGGGCGTGCCAATACATACCACGAACCAAATACGACATAACACCAGTTCGAGTAAATCATGATGGTAACTGGCAAGTACCTCTTGGTGGCTTACCACAAAGAGGACCAGTTAAAAGAATGATGAGTAAGATCTTTGAAGCAGTACCAACATTACCAGCCACACAAGGATTAGAACGACTCCTCAGAAGACCAGTTGATGCCCTACTAACGTTTGTACGCGGAGTCGGTGGAGATGACGGTTCACTGCATGGACTCGGAAGATCACTATCTATTCCAGTAATAGGATCATCATTGCCAGTATGTCAGCAAACAAGCGATAAACATGTATGCGCCCAACGTCTTCAAGAAATAGTTGCTAGCCCAGCCATGCAAAGATTTAAAAAAACTGCTAGCACTGAAGAAGTAGTAGACACCATAAGAGGACTTTATGTACCACCCTTATTCGTAAAACCTGTACACGAAGAAGGCAGCGTAGGCGTTGAGGAAATAAACAGCATAGACGAGCTAGGAGCAGCCGTACACAGAGCGCAACAAGTTGGTGATGTCCTGATACAAAAAAAAGCTACCGGAACCGAAATGAACGTCACCCTATATAATGATGTCAAAAATAGGGTTCATAAACTCGCTCCTACTGTTATCGTGCCCCAAAGAGCATCCTTCTATGACCACCTAGCAAAACGCCGCCCTGGACGAGTCACTCTTAATACTTCCGCCAGCACAGATAATTCAGTACTCAAAAAAGTGCAGTCTTTAGCAAACGATATTTATGAAGATTTAGGGTGTAATGGAGTAGTTAGCTTCGACTTCAGCGTTGATGGTGATAATACACAGTTACTGGAAGTAAACACTATCCCCACTCTCACGACTCTGACCCCTATGTTCCAACAATTAAAAGCAAGCCGCGTACACCCAGGAAATCTCTTCGGACAACAAATAGACCAAGCTCTCGCTCAGTAAAACAACTAGGTATGAATACGCGTTGATGGACCTTGTCTGTTAGACGAAGGCTTATTATTTCCTTTTGAGTATGGTTGTTGCGAACGCCCCTTATTTCTAGATCTTTGCTGTCCGCTACTCACTATTTTCTTAGCTGGCTGACCAGTTAACTTCTCTCTAGCTTTAGCAACAATATTTTTATCCGTATCGTATTCCAGCTGATTAATAGCTTCGTCAATTGGCTGCCAGATAGCATCAATTAAATACTCTTCTTTTTGCGGAGTCAGCTTCTTCTGTGAAGTAGTCATCAAAAAATAATGAACCGTTTTTCTAATTAAAGCTTCCTCTGTCTGAAACGAATAACGTGTTATTCCTAATTGCTCTTTAATAGATAGTGATGTTATGCCTGCCTCTTCTTGAACCTCTCTTACAGCTGCCTCAGGCACAGTCTCTCCTTCTTCAGGCTCAACGTGACCTTTCGGTAACACCCACACTTCACCACGCTTATGCTCCGTTTTAAGAAGAGCAACTAACCACTCTTCTCTTTCTGAACGCACTACTACACCACCAGCTGACACTTCATGTTTAACTGGTCTCCTAGATCTCTTACCAGCAGAACGTCTCTGACCTTGTGTATTGCGACCCTTAGTCTCCGCTCGTCGCGCTTGGGAGCTCTGTGGGCTTCGTCGGCTTGATTGCGGTTGTGGTGGTCTTGGTTGTGGTGGGAGTGGTGGGTTCATTCTTTGTCTTAATTAATTCTTCTTCCTTTGTATCTACTGCTTTATCTTTACTCGCATCTATTTGCACTGGACCTTCTCCGTTTGCGGCCAATACTTTTGGAAATAGTTTAGGAGACTTATAGCGACTATAAAAAGTCTTATCAATAATTACCTCATCAGCCAACGTTACTAGCTGATCAACATAAGCTTTTACTGCTCCATTTGATTGACGGTCATAAGCTATGGGCCCGGTAACTTCAACCTTGCGGTCATCATTAGTCCCCCAGAAATCAAAGGCTATCTTTGTTCCGTCAATGCGAGTCTGAATAAGTATGTATCCAGGAGTGTTATTCAGGAAACGAAGATCAGTATACGGAGGATAGATCGTCGCGTCAAGGCCCGGTTTTCCGTAATAACTCACAGCGTACGAATGGTTACGACGTTGCGTAATCTCTAGCCCAGAGTTCAAAGCAGCCCGAAATAAGGTGGTTGATACCTGACACAGCCCCCCACCATACTCTGGAGTGGTTACATTAGATTTTATAACCAATTCCGGCTTAAAACCGGTTGCCGCATTAACTGGACCAAGAAATTCATTAAACGAAAATTCAGTATTAGGTGGTATTAACAAACCATGATACTTAGAAGCACCAACAGTAATATTATGTACACGATTTTTTGGTGAACCAACAAAATCTGACTCGCCACTAGACAATTGCTCAGTTAAACCTAACTTCTCAATATCATCTATATTTGAAAATACCGGCTCTGAAATAGCTGCTACTAACTCAACTACTCGCTCGTGTTTCGCCAGCTTCGCAGCTATCGAACTAGCCGTTGCCGGTATGTCTAATGCCCGTCCTTCACTAGGAAGAGAAAATTGCTCTACCCGCTCTTCATTCAAAACAAACCTAGCGTTTTGAGCCGGCTGATCTATAACCGGAACCACAGTTGTTGTTAAGTAACTACTTAATTCAGTTGAATCAAATTTTACCCCTAATATAAAGTTATTGTGATTAGTAGGATCAACTTGCTCCACAAACCTTATTAGACGTCTAATTGTAAACGGTTTTACGGGTATTGATTCTTCACCAAAAGTCAGCTCTATCCCCTCTCTCAATATTTTGTTGGCGTATTCAAGGGCTGACGCAGTCTCGTTATCCTGAACTTCAGCAACGTCCGTCACTAAAGACAACGTTATCGGCTCATCCCAATCCTGATTAACAACCAATATATTTAAATCCGTTTTCAATCGCTCTAGATCAATAACTTCACCTGCCACACTAGGCACTAATTCAAGCTTACCCGCAGCATCAAAACGCAACGTGGCATTCTGTGGTCCGTTAATACTCTCCGTAAACGCCAAGCTTAACACTTTGCTTAGTTTTGTATCATCAATAGCTGGAATGGGTTTTATTGACGATTCTTTAGTAATAACGTCACGAAGATTATTGGCTTTAATCGTCTCTATAATTGATTCTTTATCCAATAATATACCCAACTCCTTCAACTCAAACTTAACCTCATTCTCTCCTAAGTTGAACGTAAGCACCTGACTTACAATTTCTCGCTCAAAGGCATCAATCATGCTTGGCACATCCTTATTGCTCACACCTGTCATTGTATGCATTCCAGCCTGTAATCCAGGACCAACTCGCCCAGCAAAAAGAAATGGAGTAACAACCAAAAACCCACCTACAACAACAATGCTGGTGGTGACAATCGCAATAAATATGGGCGTAATTTTCATGTACAACAATTATTGACTAATTCCGTCTTAACTATCTTTCCTAATATATTACACCAATCACAAACTATATCTGAAAATAGTTATGTACTGCAAACTCAAACTGTTTCACAAACAAATCCTTGAAAAACCGTACATTATTCTGCTCATAAAACAACAACATAGCTTTCTTGTATTCACTCTCATCAACGCTACGATACGAAAGTGAAGAATAATTATTCGCTAGAAGTAAGGCATTGCCAAGCAAACGCGCTGTGCGCTTATTACCATCCTCAAACGGTTGAATATAAGAGATCATCAACACAGACAGAAAAGCTCTAACAATAGGATTAATACTAGCTTTATTTAATATATTAATCATTTTTTCCAATGCTTCCACTATTTGAAACTCATTATCTAGCGGCCTGTATTTTGTTCCAGTAATACCAACAGCATGCTGACGTATATTTCTACTTATATCCATATCTTTAACAAGCAGCTGATGCAAATTTTCAATCTTAGCCACAGTTATATTTTTAAAATCATCCTTATTATCCAAGATATAGTCCAATGCCCTCTTATGATTCAAAATCATCACTGCCTCTTCTTTTGTGTGCCCAGGAGTCTCCTTATTCTCTTTTATAAGCATCTCCGTATCCAACAGAGAATAAGTATTTCCCTCAATCTGAGAAGATTTCCAACTAAGCTCAATACTCAACCTCTCATATTCTTTTCTTACAATTGCCGGTGAAAGCTCTTTCAATCTTTGCCGATACCCTTCATTCAACTCTTCAAGTTCACTTAACTCTGCCTCAGCAAACAGATCAGCAGTAATTAAATCAAAGACATCAAAATTAAACTCCTTAAAAGAAACCTCTCTATTATCTGGGTCAACTTCAAAATATGTTTCTGGATCTATATATGCCAATAAAGGACTTGCTACTACCTCTTGATAAACAACACCCCTCCCCTTTCCACTCTGTTTTACCAATCCGCTACTAATTAAATTTTCAATATCCCTAATAACAGTAACCCTAGAAATTGGTTTTTTCTTCGTAGATAAATAATCCACAATCTGTTTATTACTAACAGGTGCATTAGCTGTGATGTATTTATATATATTTTGCTGTCTTGAGCTTATTTTTATCATACTTCTAATTGTATCATTATTATAAGCTAATTGTATCATTATTTAACTAAAAATGATACAATTATTGTCCTACATTATTCTCTCACGACACTCCCAAAAAAATGCCATCTTCTCTATCTTTTTTTTTAAAAATATAAATACCTAAATTCAACCCTTATCTTCCCCGCTCTCAGCTGCCTTTATATCTACCGAAACCTTATCTCCAAGCTTAAGACTATTTGGTGAACCTTCTATTGGTAATCGTATAGCAAACATACTTCCCTCTCCTAGTCCTGGACTGCTAACATCCACCTCACCACGGTGCTCTTTAACTATTTGCTTAGCTACATAAAGACCCAAACCCGTTCCTTCAGTCTTAAACCTCGCATCCCCTCCAACCCGAGTAAACTTATTAAACAACTTGGCTATCCCTTCTCTCGTAAGCCCCTCACCAGTATCCGTTACCGCAAATACTAACTCTTGTCCCTCCTGATTAACTGTCACCTCTACCTTACCCTTCGCCGTATACTTAATCGCATTATCTATAAAATTAAGCAGAACCTGTCTTATTCTCTGACGATCAACCACCACTTGTGGTAGTGGCTTCTTACTCTTAACAAACTTAAAGCCTAATTGCTTAGTAATCGCATTCGGTTTTAATTCCATAATAAGCTCACTCACTACCTCTACCAGATCAGCAGACTCTAAGTTCAACTCCAATCTACCACTCTCTATACGAGAAATATCTAACAAGTTCTTTATCAATGCAATTAGTTTATTAGAACTCTTCTCTAATATCTGTATAATTGGTTTTTGTTTTTCAGTCAGTTCACCATAATCTTTCTCATTCAACATAGAGAGGTAACCTCTAATAGCAGTTAACGGTGTATACAACTGATGACTAGCGATACTCAAGAACTCACTCTTAGCTTTATCTAAATCACGTAGCTGCTCATTAGCAACAGCTAGCTCTGAAGTAGCCCGCTTAACTTCCACCTCTAATTTTTTACCAAACTCTAAAGACTCCTGATAAAGCTGTGCGTTTTGCAAAGCCGTTGCTGCCTGAGGAGCAAAAGACGAAAGAAATTCAATATCATCTTGCAAGTACGGGTCTCCAGATTTTTTATTACCCAACACTATAATGCCACTCAGCTTCTTATTAACAAATAACGGTAATACCACCGTAGCGTCTAACCAAGTTAACGACTCCTCTACTCTCTTTAATTCTTCGGCACGTTTTTCTAAGGTTGTTTGTTCCGTCTCAAAAGCTAACTCATCTTTTATAATTAGCTTCTGACTTTTCTTAATGTGCTCAATCAAATGATGATCAGCAGGAATAGTCACTTTAATATTTTTTACACCATGCGAAGCTATTGGACTAAAAACCTCACTATCCGACTTCTTAAGAAAAATAGTAGTTTTCCGCGCTCGAATAATATTCTCCGTCGTCATGATTATTGTTAATGTCACATCACGGATATTGATAGTACCCGACAACCCCCGACTAGCTTTCACTAACTCAGCCCTATAATTAATTCTTTTTTGAAATAAGAACCTATCGGTAACACGACTCAATATTTTTTGAATATATTTAGCCACAGGAATTGATACCAAGGCTGCAATAGCAGCTAAGTATTCAGCTGGAACATTAATTAGACTACTAATTATTGGTACAGCGGTGAATATAAACAAGCCATAAATTAGTAGCACGAAACCAATCAGAGCTGAAAAAGATAAACTTTTAAATATTGCAGCTCGAATATCCATTAAACGGTGACGTACAATTGCATATGTTGTTGCAATAATAAATGGCAATACGTACAACGACGAATATGGGACAAACGACGAATTATCAAAAAATATTACTGGGAAAAAAATAAAACTTAGAATCAGAAAAAACATCATGGAAGTACCCAGCAGCAAATACCTGGCCTGCAATCTTTCGACTCCTTTTAAAGTAAAATTCTTTCTAATTAAAGCATAAAGACCTAACACGATAGCAAGGATGGCAGTTGCTAGAAATATGATTATACCTAATCCAGGCACAGGCTTAGCGTCTAACCCCACCCCTTCTTTGATGTGCGTGAATAAATAAGGAGAATGCGCAGTAGCCATAGAAAAAACTGTCAAAACAGCTACCACAATCATTCTATTTTTTGGAATCGAAAATGATACGCGAGGAAAAGTATACATTAATAAAAAGAAGAAAACAGTAAGAGGTACTGCAAAAAACATAACCATTCGAATCCAAAACAGTGTATCTTCTGGAGTACTTGCGTTAATTGAAAATTCATTAGCAATACCCCAACATAAAATTGTTATCGCTAATAAAGCCAGTAACTTATTAGTGACACTCTGAGGATTACGACGATACGCAATCACACCAAGAGCCAAGTTAAGCAACAAGGCAGTAATACGTAAAAATATACCCAGCGTTATCATAAAAGCATATTAATCAAAGAAAGGCTTCTTCTTATATTAGCAGAAACTCTGACTTTCTTATCTTTTTGTCCATGTATGTTTAATACCTCTTTTAAAATGCTTTGGATCTCCATACTTACAAAGTTTAACTACAGGTTCAGAACGACCTACTCCAATAGAACTATACAATTTATTATACTCAGCGTTTACTTGCCTTAATGTCTTTATAATTACATTGATTATACCTCTCTCAAGTTCAACATTCGGAGGAGTATCACGTTTTATCTCAACATTAATCAAGAGATATTGATTATTAGTTTTTGGATGATACTCAGTTGACATAGCAAACCGACCCGTAATTTTATCACGCACTTCACAATCCTCTAGAGCCATCTTAATATTCTCTGGATAAATATTGAGCCCATACAGAGTTACGGTAAAATCACTTTTTCCATACAAATAAACAAACGGTAATTGCCAAGGTGTTAGCTTCTTATCGTATTGTTTAAGGTGTTGATCAAATTGATTTACATCCATACCCACGGCCTCAACAATCTCGCTAAAAGTCTTCACTCCACCAAAGTCATGAATGTTATATCTTATTAAAGGAATTCCCGCAGATGCAGTGAACAACAGTTCGCTATCTATTTCTTCAAAATACTTTAGCGTTGGACAGTACTGAACAAGGGTTGGCAGACGACCACACTTTTCTGCTGGAAACAATTTCTTGAATATTGAATTGTCAGATGCAGCCAAACGACGAATCGCAACAGATGTTGGTGTCTCGTGACCAACAATAGATGCATCTGCAGTACCATATATATTAATAAAACTATTAACCATATTTTTTTCTCCAACTCTTTCTGCTACATATTCACGCCATGACTCATTAAAACCTTCTCCTGCTAACAAAAACTTCATTCTATATTTTGACCAATCGATATTATGATTAATACCCTCATCAATAATATCCTTCAAGAAAGGTGGGTACCCAGCCAAAACAATTTGTTCATAATTACCAGCAATATCTTGAATTGCTTGTAATGTGTCACTGATTTCAAGTCCAGGTGTAATGATAGTTAAAGGGTATCCTTTTTGAGCCACCCTAAGTGCTGTGTTTAAAATAACAGGACCAGCAATATATAATCCCATCGCAAAAGCGTCTATATACAATGTTTTATAGCTCTTAACCTCAAAAATGTCATTTAAATACATCTCCTGTAAATATGTAGTTTCCATTTCAAGCAAACTACTTCTTGGCCAATAAAAAGGAACTCCTGAAGAGCCTGAACTTGTTGAGATAATATGATTAGCCTCTAATGCTCCATCCCAAGATAGTTCCGATAAAGAATATTTTCTTAAATAATTATCCTTATTTATCCAAGGTACTTTTTTAAAATTCTCAATACTTTTAACTTTTCTGGCATTAACATTATTTTCTTTCAAGAATTTCTTATATGCAGGTACACGCTCTGCTGCTTCCCTAAAAAGGGATAACGCCATTTGCTCCCCCGCTTTTTGCCAATACTCACTATTTTTCGTCTGAATTGCATCTACAGATTTTCCAATATCCCACTGCAAATAATCAGTAAATAGCTTCCTAGAAAATTCATTAGTGTTTTCAATCAAAGTATCTGGACCAGACACTGGCGGAACCACAGGAAGGTTAAAAAGCGCTTCTTGATAAGATTGTTTATTTTTTTGACGCCTACGCCAAGAGATCATGTATTTATAGTATAACAAAGCTATTTTTGGGGCTAACGTGTTCAGCAATTAAAAACTTCACACTATTCCACATTTAGTCTTTATACATATATTACTTGTTGTTATTGACTGTAGCTGTGTAAGATAATATTACAAAGCCTTTATTACTTTTTACACCAACACATGCCAAAACAACTAGGAATTAGAGAATTAGCGGAAAAAGCGAAGGCAGAAGGAGCTTATGATCTAGCACAAGGCGTTATTGATGCAGATTTACCAACATCACTAGTAGGATCATTTAACCAAATATCCTTAGCTAATACATCTAGGTACGACAATAAACGTGGAGTTCTAATTTATCGCGAAGCAGTTGTTGGGTATCTGCAATCTCGTGACTGGAGAGTAAGTCTAGATAGCGTAATGTCAGTAGCTGGCGCTATGGCAGGAATTACTACAGCCCTACTAACAGAATTAAAACCAGGGGCCAAAGTATTACTACCAGAACCTTTCTTTGTTTATCACAAATTACTATTGGAAACTCTTGGATTTAAAGTTGAATATTTACCAACTAAACTAGGTGAAGATTTAGATTGGAAAGAGGTTGAAAATAGAATGAATGAGGCGGATGCAATTATTATTACCACACCAGCAAATCCAACAGGGCAAGTAGCTTCAGCTACAACACTGCAACAACTAAGCAAAACAGCCAAAGAAAAAAAATGTCTTCTTGTCTTAGATGAAATGTACCGCGAGTTTATATGGGATGAAAAAGAAAGAAATGACAGTGAGTATGCGAACCTAGATCTATCTAAAACAGTAGTAGTAAGAAGCTGGTCTAAAACATTTGCCATACCAGGTTGGCGAATAGGGTTTGTAGTAACTAGCCCTGATCGAATTGAAGCTATGGCCGTAAGACATGATGCTCTATACATAGGTGGCTCAACAATAGCTCAAAATGCTATGGCTGAGGCCTTAAATGAACACTTAGATGAGCTAGATCAATATGTAGATAACTTACGGAACACCCTACTACAAAATAAGGAGATATTAGAAAAAGCGTTCACTGAGTACGGTCTTACTCCCCTACCTATTACAGCAACCTATTACACACTACTTAAACATGACCGAAATACCGACATAGCGATGGTTGAAGAATTGATTACTAAAAAAATTGTAGCCACACCAGCTAATATTTTATTCAACGACTCAACTAAAGAAACCGGATATATTCGTATTCATTTTGCAGTAGCTAGCGGCGTAGCAGAAAAAGTAGCAACTATCCTTGAAAAATAAAATCAATGACAGACGAAGAAACAAAATTTAAATTAATTCATATTGCCAATAAGAATTGGTGGCATAAGATAATTCTCTCTGTTACTCTAGCATTTCTCCTTACAGCAATTATCCACTCTTACACGACTAATAATGCTGAATTATATTTTGGAATCTTATTTAAGCTGTATTTAATCCTCTCTTTATCGACTATTTTTTCTATATTTATTAACTTTGCATTACTTCTAGTTAATCTATCTAGAAGAGAAAAAAACAAATCTTTAAGCACTTTCGGGCTTCTGGCTTTTTCAATCATCTGTTGGGTAGCTGGTACTCTTATAGATTTTTCAATAGGCCTTCTGCGTTAACAGCTTTTATTTGCCTTATTTACTATAACAACTTCCCCACTAGAACCCTTGTAACATCTGTAATATCTAGCTTAAGTAATTCGTCTTTCGTAAAGTAACCCGCCCCTGCTCCTTCTTGCACGATTATGTCCTGCCAACTTACTACTTGCGTATACTTCACCACATAAACAAGCTTATCTTTTTGTGGTCTTAGCTCTCCTAATAGTTCAAAATCCACTTCCTTTACCTTAATTCCTAATTCTTCTTCTGTTTCCCTCGCTGCACCAGTAATTGTATCTTCGTTTTCATTAAGACCACCACCAAAGAAATTCCATTTCAAAGGATTACAAAGACCTTCCGTACCATCCCGCATTTGGAGCAGATACTTTCCTTCACTGTTTTGGATGATTGTATTGACGCTTTTTTTCATAGATATTGGAAGTATAATTTTACAATTCTTAAATCTTACCCGACTATAGTATTGTCATTCACTATACTATAGCCTTTAATTAATACTTAATATTATACTTTTATGAAATTTGAGGACATTATAACCAGAGCCAAAGAAGTTAGAGCGACATACGAAAAGTATGAGAAAAAGACCTATGGAAAAACTTGGACAAGAGAGAATGTCGCCGAAGGTTTTATCGGAGATGTCGGAGATTTAATGAAGCTGATATTAGCCAAGCAAGGGATAAGACAAACAGACAAAGTTGATGAAAAAATAATGCATGAATTATCTGATTGTTTATGGTCAATCATCATTCTTGCGGAATTATATGATGTTGATATAGAGAAATCATTCATGAAAAACATGGATGAACTTGAATCTAACATCAAAGGTAAACTCGCTCTAAAATAAAAGGAGAGCGTGTGCTCTCCGTTGCAGTTAATAAAAAGCTACAATTATTATCCATCAGTCCAATTGTCTCTCCAGGGAACTTCTATAACTCTTTCCTCCTCCCGAATATTTGCCCAGTTGTATCCAGCTGCGTAATCAACTGACTCCGAGCGTACAGGATACTTGAGAACATATCGCATGAAAGTGATTTTGCCACTTGCAACCACATTGCCCACGACTATCTTACCATCATCAAGTCTAACATCCTCAGGGCTAACTCCCACCCTAGCAGCCACTTCTTGCACCTCTACTAATGTAGGTATTCTATACGAACTTCTACACCGACCTTGCTGCAATAATGGACAATTACTATCTTGGCATGCACTTTGACTATAATGTCCATAAACATCACTTTTTCCAAGAGCATACGCAATACTACATGAAGTGTTTCCGAAAAAAGCAGGATACGAAAAATAGTCTTTCTTTATGCGCTGAATCAGATATTCCCGAATACCTTGTGGCCAAAATTCACCCGCTCGAGAAAAATTAAACTGCTGCTCTTTTAACTCTGGCCAAAAAGACATCACATTATCACGAATACCATCATTCAAACGCAATCCATTAATAACTGAACAAATGGCATTGTTGGAAACAAACTCAAGAGTTTCATTAATTATTTGCGAAGTTGAATTAGCGGGCAGAAATGGACGCCAATAATGAATAGCCAATAAACCCCTCTCCTTAAGTCTGATAAAATTATGTTTTATCGTCTGAGGATCAATCCTTGGCTCAATTGAAGTGCCAGCCAAACCAGAAAAACTCATATAGAATAGTACTGGTTGCGAAATACTAACGACTACATCCATAATCTCTTCTGGAATAGACTGTTTAGTAATAAATACTACGGGATTTAAATACTCAGATTCCCCATAGCACCGCAACAACTCTGTATAATAAGCAATTGTTTGTTTTGTTGAAAAAACATCAGTTTCTGATCCATAGTTAACAGGCATCTCTCTTGTATAGGTAGGTGCTTCACATAACTTCTCAATCATCTTCTGCGAAGATATAAAAGCTTGCGGTTTTGCAGGCGTTTTTCCATCCAATTGGAAAAAACAATATTTACACCCCAACGGACACCCTACTATGCCAAGAGTTTCCCCAAGCCATGATTGAAATTGCGTATAAAGAGTTCGCTCTTTCACAAACTGCTCAGGAATAATGCCTTGCCCACGATTCAAAGGATTATTAAGAATACTCATACGTGATCTCCTGTATGTTATTGAATATACTCGTCAAAATTCACGTGATATATTTCTTTTTCAGAAAACCTTAACTTAACTTAAATTGAGAACGAGCAATCATAACTTCAACACACAAACTGCAACACACAGACAAGATATCACTTTATGATATGCAAACGATTAAATCAATATCCCGCTATTATTATTCTGCCAACTAAAGCTGACAGAATAATAACAAACTTTTTAGGATACAGTAGGTGCACTTCATCCAATTTCTTGCCATTCATAACTATTATTCTCAACCGCTACTTTTGATTATTAATGACATTTGTCTGTATTAAATGACATAATTACGCAAAAACACATTGATACCTTACGAGTTTATCAATACGATAAACCCTTGCACTTTCCCAATCAAATGCCCAAACACATAAGGAGTCTAAAAATGTCAGACAAAAACCCTAAGTGCCCAAAAGTATTTGTAATTGCAGACGACCTTACGGGAGCATGCGACACCGCACTAGAATTTTATCTTGCTGGCCTAACCACACGCGTAGAAATAGCTGAAAAATGCAAGCCAAATAGCACACAAGAGGAGGTTTTAAGCGTTAGCACAGAATCACGTAACACTACAGGTGATGCAGCGATTCAGAAAATCAACGTCTTTCTGGCAAATGCCTTGAGTCGAAACGTCACAAAGCCATTACTTTACAAAAAAGTAGACTCCACTATGCGTGGTCATATTGCGCTTGAGTCTATCACTATAGTTGAAAGACAGGGCTTTGAATGCGCCTTAATAGCTCCTGCGTTCCCACAGCAACAAAGACAGACTATTAATGGACACCAATTACTATACAATACTCCCATTAATAACAGTACTACAGGGACGAGCAGTCCCAGTACCTCTCACGTCCCATCGATGCTAGGTAGAGTATTGGGCAAAAGAGTAATTGGCCACCTCACACTTCAAGATCTAGAAAAAGATACAGACACGATAATAAGAAAGATAAAATACTTTATCCAACAGGGAAATAGATTGATTGTATGTGATGCTGCAAATCCTCAGGATCTAAGAAAAATTGCTGACACAATTAACAAATGCCAACAAAGTATACTACCAGTTGGTTCAGGTGGGCTTGCACGCGCTTTGTGTGATACCTGGTTTCGTGACACAAAACCAGCTACAAAGAAACAAGAACTTCCCGATTGCCCTACTGTAATTATTTCAGGAAGCACAACAGAAATTTCTTTCACCCAAACAAGATTACTCATTAAAGAATTAAATAATTCTTCACAACCCTACGAACTAATAAGACTTCAACCCAAAGAATTACTGCAGGCTGACAGCCTTTCATTAACACTGAAAAGAATTCACAACGCAATCTTCTCACAAAAAACAATTATAATAACAACTGCTTTAGGAGATAGCGATGTCAGAAATACTTATACTCACGCAAAACAACTTGGACTAAACAAGGCTTCGGTCAACAGTCTAATCCAACAAACCATTCTTGTCCTTGTTAGAGAGATAGCAAGCAAAATCACAGCAAAAACTATTGTTTGTGGTGGTGCTACAATAAGGTCCATGCTTGATGCAATCGACACACATTCTTTAATCGTAAAAAATGTTGTTGAGCCATCCGTTCCATTACTTCAAACTGTGACCCCAGAAAACAGATGCTGGTGGATCATATCTAAGTCTGGTGGTTTTGGCGACCCCAACACGCTCCTACGATCGTTCCATTATCTAAAACACTAAAACCAATGCAAAAAGAGCCAAGGAGAATAAAATGCCTACTCTCAACACGCAAGTCACTGGCATCATTCTTGCGGGCGGAAAAGGATCTAGATTGAAATGCCTTCTGCATGGACAACAAAAAGTTCTTTATCGTATACACGGAAAACCTTTGCTCCAATTTACAATCGAGAACCTCGAACAAAATATTGTGAGCCGAATTGTCCTTGCTACAGGGAGAAATAGTGAAGATATTTCTGAGTGGGTCAACGATCTCCATATTAAACCCGACATAGTTCTTGCCCCTCCTAACGAACAAGGTATAGCACCAGCATTCACAAGCGCCATACAGCTAGCGAATACTGATACTGTAATCCTATGCAATGGGGACGAAATAAGAATTGGACTGGATCTTGAACAAGTTTTGCGCTTCCATGAATCTCACAACGCGATCGCAACCATGGTTGCAACAAGAGAAAATAAGCTATTCCGCCATAGAGTTCTCGAGATTGATCGACACAACATTCTTGTTAAGTCACAACTAAAACACCCTCAATACAAAACCACCCCGCTAGCAACTGGGTTAGTAAATGTCGGCTTTATTGTTGCGCAAAAGGACTTCCTACTCAAGATTCTTCCTTCGTGCGAAACAGGGTGGAATGACATCATAAAAAAACTCATGCAAACCAAAAGACTTTACGTATTTCCCCAGGAATCTTTAAGATACTTTAATGTGGGAACTACAGACGAGCTTGCGGAAGCAACTTCTTTTGTTGCTAATTACTAGCAAATTAAAACACACTAACCTTCTTTTCCGAAAGAAGGTTATTTTTTATCAAGTAATAAAAAACCAGAAACTAAAAGGGCACTAAGAACTGAACTTATAACCCATTTACCTTCTTTTATCTCTTTTTTTACTTCTTCTTGCGTAAGAAAACGAAAGTCTTTTATATTTTCTGTTACCTCTAGAGACTGCTCACTGTTCATCTCTATATTTTTTGCACAAACAACATGTACCCGATGAAGATCCTTAGTAGGATACTCATACAATATGCTCACAGAAGTAATATCTTCGCTCGTATACCCTGTTTCTTCACTTAACTCCCTCCTCGCTGCGTCTACATCGGTCTCATCCTCTTCAAGATGACCCGCAGGCAATGTGTTGAGCACCTTATCTGCAGCATATTTATACTCACGAAAAACTAATAACTTATTATCAGGTGTAGTGGCAACAATCATGACAATGCTTGGCTTCTTTATTAAAGTATAATCATCAATTATTTTTCCATTTGGCAACATAACAGTGTCCTCAAACACAGTAAGAAACATTGAATTTAATATTTCCTTTCGATTAATTTTTTTCCAATTGTTATTAGACATATTTATCATTCACCCCCATCACCCACTTAGACAAACCCTCCACAATAACTTCTCATTTCTTGCTTTTTACAAAAATCCTTTGTTTTGTTACGACGCCTAGGCCAAGAGATCATGTATTTATAGTATAGCAAAGCGTTTTTTGGGGCTAGATGGAAGTGATTTTATGGGCGACTCGTAGCAGCTCGTTGTGAAAAGTGAAATTTAATATATTGATTATTTAATCAACACAGTATTAATTGTACTGATGTGACTCGTACTCCTTTAAATGCAAGGCATTGCTGTATTGCTTTTGTAATTTGAAGTCGGAGTGCGGAATAACCATATCGCTTATAAGCCCCAAACCTTGATATCTATGCCGACGGCCATTCATTGTACCAATGCCTGACTGAGCAAGAACTATTGCACCAGCGCTAATGCCGATGATGGCTTCGATGTTTGGATGTTCTTTAATTTTTTGAGCGAAATTCTTTTTTCGAAGAGTATCGAGTAAGTAAGCAGTATTTCCACCGGATAAAATAATCAGATCATGCTTAAACATATCGCTATATTCTGTGCTGGTAATTAAGTCTGCGTCAGTTACACCAAGTGCCCAAAATGTATGCTTTAGTTTGTCAAAGTTACTGGTAATTAATGTGAGTAATTTTTCGTCTGTTTCGGCTGCGATCGCCACATATGCCACTGATTTATCCTGAAAAATGCCTGTACTCGCAATATTCTTTAGAACCCGCTCAATGTCAGCTCCCCCACCTGATAAAATGATGATTTGATTTTGATTAGATTCTTGTATTTTCTCTTTTGCTGAGTCTGTTGTCATAGAGAGTTATTTAATGATCTCAAGTTGTTATTAGTGCTCCGAATTTTATAGTATAGCAAAGATATTTTTAGGGCTACTGGATAGTTGAAAAATTATTTACTAAAAAACAACACTCAACTTAAAAAATCGAGTGTTGCATAACTTATAACCTTAAGCTGTTATTTACCCATTGATAATCCATTTAAATTCTGCCATTGCATAGCACCTAGCAATGCGTCCCATGCAGACATCTTCATAGATATTGTCGCCTACCATAATGCAATCCTCTGCCTTTGAACCAACAACTTTAAGACATTCTTCATAAAAATTATCTGACTTTTTATTGAAACCAATATCCGAAGAATAAATACGGTATTTGAAGTATTTTAATATATCCAGCTCTTCTAGCTCTCGCTCGGTGTATACACCTTGAGTATGACTAGCCACAGCAAGCACGTAATCTTTTGATAAGGCTTCCAACACTTCACGGACTCCTTCATAAAGCACTAAGAACCCACGACTTATTTTCCTGAACTCATAAAGGAGATCACTCATTTCTGCTTCTAATAAAGTGAGACCGTATTCCCTGCTAAATATATTGGAAAGAATCACTGAGAAATTATGCTGAAATAATCCTTGCTCATGGTCTTTGTAAAACACTACTACATCGTCGAAATAATACTGTGACACTAGGACAGCTTCTTTATCCAGTATTCCTTTTTGCTGCAAATACGGGATTATAACTTTCTCAAACCCAACCTTCCTCCCCTCTTCTTCTTTACTTGCATCAACATTAATCAATGTCTGATAAAGATCAAAAAAAATTGTTTTAGTAGGCATACAGGGTCATCAAAAAGAATTACATAATTAATTATGGAGATACCTCTACATTAATAAAAAATATTGCAATGGAATTTTTACTGCATTCGCCTTTTCAGAATACTCAAGAGGGCTTTTGGAAATTACAAGAGAATATGCAGGCTTTATTTTTTTTGCAGTTTGCATGACTTGACGATAATCTTTTCCCCCGGCACCAACCTCCACCACAATCTTCTTTGCTTCTACGCCAACCACAAAATCAGCTCCACCGCTTTTGGCATCGTAAGCAATAAACGACTGTGAAAATTGAGTTATATATTTATGAAGATACAAAATAACAATATCTTCTAGAAGCTTACCGACTATATCCTCCTTACTATCGATACTTTCCGTAAGCTGAAAAAATGACGCCCGAAAGGCTGACGCCAAAAAAACATATTTTGATGACTGTCTGGTTTGTGCAGCGTGCGAACCAGTATATGCAGGAATACGTATAAGGGTTTCTGTTTTAATAAGTGCATCAATAACATCCTTAGCGGTATGCCTGTTCACAGAAATAGGCTCCTTATCAAAAACGCTATAGGCTACTTGCTCTGCTTGCGCGATGTTATATAACATCATTGGTATCTTTCGAATAGTATCCGTATCAAAATCGTAAAGCCCAGCAATATCATCACTAATAATCCTTTTAAGTGATTGTGTAATTCTTTCGAATTTTTGCACCTCATCAGGCAAGAAAAGAAGTGCAGGCAACGAACCACTCGTAATATAATTTTTAACTTCTATCGGTAAAACTTTTGCATAATATGTTTTTATCTCCGACTCTAAAGATTTGAGCTTCTCGAAAACACCTCGTGCATCATTAGTATGCAAAATCGCATCACGTAATTTTGCTCCCAATCCTTTTTTCTCAAATATATTATTTTTGAGCTTCAAGTATTCCGTAAATGTTAATGGAAGCAATTTTTCAAAAACAGGACGCCGAACAACATCAATATTCATATTAAACTCTAAGGCTGACGAGCCAGTGGTGAATATAAAAACATTGTGAGCACGATCATAAATATCCTTAAGAGTTACTCCCCACTTCTTGTCATACTGCGCTTCATCAATAAATAAAAATAATGGCTGTTTCAATTGCTCGAATGACCCCCCAACCATCTCTTCATAAACAGTAAGCACATCAAAAAAAGTCACACCAAAAAGCTCAGTAATACGATCCACGGACAGATATAGCTTACTAACATTATTCGGAAGAGATGCATACACATACATCAACGCTGTCGTCTTACCAACCCCACGTAAACCAGTGAGTATTACCCATCGAGTATCCTTATCCCCAGACAAAAATCTACCTACATAAGATTTAAGTTTTACAATAATATTCCGCCCAGGAAGCTCCCTTCCATCTTCGTCATTAATATACGAACTAGCAACAACGTCAACATTACTCAATTGTTTTCTTAAATACTCTTCAATTTTTTGTTTATCCTCAGCATTCATAAATCTCTATTACTTATATGTATACTACATTATACATCCATCATTTCTTTCTTGTCAATTCTAATATACATAGATGATAATGTTCCCATTAACAGGCTGTACTTAGGCTTTATTTAGATAGTTTTCTTGTATTGATTTACGCACTATTTGCATTCACTGTAAATCAAAATTGCCTACAGCTTTCGCATAGCCACATAAAAATCTTCCGCTAAATCTCTTTGAAAATCTTCTTTTTGTATTTCTTTAATAGATTTCCAACGTGGCTTTTCTGATTCCAAATCATCTACGTCTTCGTCAGCAAGAAAATTATCAGTCAGTGGACTACATTTATAAAAGAAAAGAAAACTATGAAAAGCTTGATCAAGTGGCTGATAATAGAAGAAGCTTTCTTTAGTTAGCACAAGTTCCCCAACCTCTATTTCCAATCCTGTCTCTTCTTTCACTTCTCGCTTCAGTCCTTCTTCTAACTTTTCATGAATCTCTACTCCCCCACCCGGGAACCACAGCTTATCGTTACTCTTATTACTCATTACTAAAATCTCTCCATCACGCACTATAAAACCATAAGCACTTGGGCGGAAATAAAACTTGCTGGTAGGAATATCAACATCCTCCCCAAAATTATTTATACAGCGAATCGTATCAGGCGCTGTAGACATACTGTAATATCTATTCCTTCCCACCCATGTGATCAAGAAATGCTTGTATATTAGCTTCGTACTCTTTAGCGAACTCTTCCGTCAAAGCCTTACGTTCCGCAGTAGCTTCCGGCCCATCATAACCTGGAATAATCCAAGACGAGAGAGACAATACTGCCCGACTATCTATAACCGGTTGCTTAGTTAATATCTTACGCACAGCCGCCGCCACCACTACCCCATTTAACAACGCCGCTCCACCTAACTGTGGCCAAGTTGGTAATGTCTTCCCTATCTCTAGCAAAGACCTCTGCATGCGAGGCTCTATAATGTCGTAACCTAGTAACTCTTCCCCAATTATTTTCCCTAACACTGGTAAAGGAATATCTTTACCCAGCACACGCTCCGCTATATCATCCCCTGCTTTACCATGAAAAGGCTTAATGTCTTTATCTAAATCGTATCTTTCAATATCTATTACACCACTATCTCCATTATCCGTAGCCATCACAACCGGAATACCTTTCTTCTGTGCCTCTTGTCGTAACCGTATTTTTAAACTGAGGTTATCCATTTCATCTATAGCTACATCTAACCCATCCGTAAACTCATCTATATTCTCTTCCGTTACACCCTCCGTATAAAGAGTGAGTTTAGCATAAGGATCCAGCTCATAAATCTGACGAGCGGACATATACACTTTGTACTCTGTTAGTTCAGCAATACTACTTCTAATACGATTTAAATTAGTTAGCTCCAACGTATCCGGATCAGCTAATCTAAAATTCTTTCCACCACCGGTTTGCACAATAGACAAAGCACAACTATTCCCCACAGACAAACCAGCAATACCAATCGTACTGTTATAATATATCTCCTGTTCTTCCTTTGTTATTAAATTCCTATTTCGTCCCGTACGTACCTGTTGAAACCCGTTATCTTCTAAAATATGTAGCAATGAGTGTCGCCACGGTAGATACACCCAAACACCAGCCTCCCACGCTTCTCTCTTCCCATAATGTTCCTCTCGGTGCTTCATGAACTCTTTTTCTTTTTGCGGTGGGTTTAGATTTAACCACGGATTATCTAACACAAACAACTCTTCAAGTTGCGTGTTGTACGTATCAATTACGTTAATTAATGGATTTTCTTCCAGCAGTTGAGAAAGATTGTCCTGATCTTCCTTACTTGATAAATCAAAGAATACCGGCTTTGGTTCTTTGTTATCCCCTTTATTCGTTGTATTTAGTTGTTTGGATAGTTTTTTATTCATACGATGAGTATAACTTTAGTAGATATTAATATAAACTATTTTTTTAAAAAATTGTCGCCCTTGCTACAAACTATATAAGGTACATATAATTAAAACTTCAATTGTAGATCAACTATATTATGACCAAACAACTAGGAATTAGAGAATTAGCAGAAAGAGCAAAAGCAGAAGGCGCCATAGATTTAGCCCAAGGCGTTATTGATGCTGACCCACCAAAAGTTTTATTAGATACTATGCGAGAGTTACCTCTAGAAACCGTTTCCAGATACGACAACAAACGTGGAGTTTTAAAGTACCGCGAAGCTGTTCTTAATTATCTAAAATCTCGCAACTGGAATACCAACATAGACAACGTCATGTCAGTAGCCGGAGCTATGGCTGGAATTACCAGCGCCTTAGTAACAGACCTAAAACCTGGCGCCAAGGTATTGTTACCAGAACCATTTTTTATTGCCCACAAATTGTTATTAGAAGCTCTAGGATATGAGGTGGAATACCTACCCACTAAACTAGGTGACGCCTTAGACTGGGAAGCAGTAAAAACCAAAATGAGTACAGTAGATGCCGCCATAATAACCACACCCAGTAATCCAACCGGACAAGTAGCTTCAGCACAAATTCTGCAAGGACTAAGCGAAACAGCAAAAAAAGAAAATTGCTTACTAATACTAGATGAAATGTACCGCGAGTTCATATGGGACGAACAAGAAAGAAACGACGCTGAATATAGCAACCTAGACCTATCTAAAACAGTAGTGGTTAGAAGTTGGTCAAAAACGTTCGCTATACCAGGGTGGCGCATAGGCTTTGTGGTAACTAGCCCAGAACGAATAGAAGAAATGGCCACCAAACACGACGCGCTATACCTAGGTGGCTCCACTATTGCTCAACACGCAATCGCCACAACCTTAAACGAACATCTAGACGAATTAAACCAATACGTAGACGACCTACGAAAAACACTTTTAGGAAACAAAGAAATACTAGAAAAAGCGTTCACTTCATACGGTCTTATTCCCCTACCAGTCACAGCCACATATTACATGCTCCTAAAACATGACCGAGCTACCGACATGGATATGGTTGAAGAGCTAATCACAAAAAAGATCGTTACCACACCAATCAATATCTTATTCGACAACTCAACTAAAAACACTGGATATATCCGGATACATTTTGCAGTAACTAACGGGATCACACAAAAGGTTGCGGCTATTCTTGAAAAATAAAATCTAAATTTTTAGAGTTTAGTAAAGCTATTTTTGGAAATACTAAATACTTCTTTTTTTGAATTATGGCTATTAAATTATTTATTTTTCTTTGTCAGCAAAAATTGACAATATATAATTGTTGTTTTTTGACGTCTAGCTATAGTTACAAACGATTTGTTTATTCTTATATTTTAGCTGCTCTGAATGACACGGATTGTTCTTAGAAAATTAGATAAGAAATCGTAGAAACTATTGCTTTGTATAAAAAAAAGACCCGTTCGAAGTTTCTACTTAGGTCTAAGTGTGTAAATTATATAGCCTACTCAAGCACCTTTATTCTAAACCAGTCAATCGTCTTTTTAAGCCCTTCCCTCAAAGACACTTTTGGCTCCCAGTTAAGCAATTGCTTGGCCCGAGAGATATCTGGTTTTCGAACCAGAGGATCATCCTCAGGAAGTGGTCTTGTAATGATTATGCGACTCTCGCTTCCAGCCAGATGTTTAATAGTTGTTGCAAGATCAGTCATAGTTACTTCAGATTGACTGCCAATATTGACGGGAAGCGTGACTTCACTTTCTGCAAGCAACAGAACTCCACGAACGAGATCTGAAATATATTGGATACTTCGAGTCTGGGACCCATCTCCAAATATCGTGATGTCTTCATTACGAAGAGCTTGTGTAATAAATGCGGGAATAGCGCGACCATCATCAACTCTCATATGCTCGCCATGCGTATTAAAGACACGAACTGTACGAACCTCTACGTCGTATTCATGCCCGTAAACCGTTAGCATCGTTTCTCCGTAGCGCTTACCTTCATCATAGACAGCACGAACCCCAGTTATACTGACGTTGCCGTGGTAGTTTTCCTTTTGTGGATGTTCAAAAGGATTACCGTACACCTCACTTGTTGAAGCGTAGATGTATCGAGCATGTTTTGTTCGTGCTAACTCTAGGAGATTATATGACCCTAAGGAACATGCTCTTAGTATAGCAATCCGTAACCGCTCTAAATCAATCGGGCTTGCCGGACAAGCAAAATTGTAAATGCAATGGATGTCTCCATCAATCTTAAGAGGTTCTGCAATATCATGATGAATAAAAGAGAAGTTAGGCCTACCTATTAGTCTACTCACGTTTTCCTGCGAACCCGTGATCATGCTATCTACACCAATAACCTTCTCTCCTTTGCGCAACAAGGCTTCAGCGAGATGCGTGCCTATAAACCCAGCGGCACCAGCAACAAGATTAATGCGATTGCTTGACATGTCTTAATCCTTCTGTTGAACGACTATGAAGTTGTGAAAGAACTATCCATGAAGGTATATACCATTAGACACCTTACAGCAAGCGACATCACCATAAAGGAGAACTTAACATGAAAGTAGTAGTTCTTGCCGGAGGTCGAGGAAAAAGAATGGGGACCTTAACTAAAAATAATCAAAAAGCAACTGTTTGCTTTGAACACAAACCTTTAATCGTTCATGTGTTGGATCAGCTACTCCAAGAACCTTTTGTGTCTGACGTTACTATTCTAACTGGATATCAAGGGATTGATGTTACTTCAGTCGTAAAAAAAACATATGGGAAATCAAGTCGATTATCTTTTCTGGATTTTCCGGAAACGACAGGAACACTTAGCCGACTAGTTTCTGCTTTCTCTTGTTTGAAAGTACGGCATGGATATTGTGTGTGCGGAATAGACAGTCTAGTCTCCCCAACAGCGTTCAAACGATTTTGTACATACGTTAATTCTCACCAAAATGACACCGTTCTCACACTTTCGCCCAGAACAAGTATAGCCCCCACTCACAAAATAGCTTACGTAAACAGTGACAAGATTACGGATCTTATCACCCAAGACTCCCTGAATAAAGAATCACGTGAGTTGCAATGGTTTACCGACGTAGGAATTAGATATTTTCCTGCTGGAATTATGGCCATGTTGCAACACAGAAGCTCCACACAAGAAAAGTACATTCCAAGCTTTGTAAAAGAGCTGCTGTTAGCTGGAACAATTGTAAGGGGATTTGTTTTTGGGGATATATGGAAACACTTTGCGACAATTGACGATTTGTATAGCACCAGGTCTCTTAAATAAGGGACCTTTTTTATACCTATGATAGCAGGCAGTGAGTTCTCTAGTGCTGCTTTATGTTATTTTTTCTAAACTATTTCTCAGTTTCTCCTTGAATTCCTGAAGTAACACCATATCTGGTTTTGTTGATTCATTGTTTCGTATGCTTTTTTCAATATTCCAAACTGTTCTTTTGGGTAGAGGGTCATTGGCGTGTCGAGGAAAGATATGCCAATGCATGTGATGATCGGTGTTGCCGAGAAGTTCATAGTTTATCTTTTTTGGTTTAAAGGTATTAAATACAGCTTCGGCAACTAAGCTCATTTCCCATAAATATTGTTTTTTAAATTCTGGATTAAGTTCGTGTAGTTCTTGTTTGTGTTCTTTACAGAGAAAGAGAGTATAGCCTTGGAAGAATTGATGGTCTCCAATAACAACATAACCTGTCTCTAATTCTGAAACAAAGTATTGATTTTTCTGCTGTTGGATTGCCTGAATCCGATCACATATTAAGCAGTCTGCATCTTTAGATTTCACGCTATTAAAGATGCCATAGTGTCCATGCGAAGTCTAATTTAATGATTTTATTAAGCAGTAATGTAAGTCAACTTAATCAAACAAGTAATCATAATGGTAGTCATGTTTGCTATCCTATTAACCATGCTTGTCAATAACGAAATTGAGGTTACTCCCTCTCATCCATATTTACGATTAGATTAAAATCACAATAATGTTCGCTCTGTTAAACTGATAACACCTAATAGAAAAGTACATGTACATCTTGAAGACAAAGTTGATACTGGTTTATGCATATTTAACCCTGCGGTGTTTCAATACCTAGAAAAAGTAGAATCAGACTGTCAGCTAGCAAAATTTGTTAGAAATTTTTTTCTAAAAAACACCGGATATATCCGGATACATTTTGCTATCCCACAAAAAACAGCCACAAAAGTGGCCGATATCTTAACCAGCTAGAAAACTAGCTAACACATTCTTCCAAGGTGCGTCTTGGTGTAGCTCTTAATTTAGAATTTGAAGCATGCCCAATACGAAGAAGTGACTGCGGATAAAGACCAGTATCTGAAATCTTACCTAAACGACTACGGAATTTATCACCAGCTTCAACGGAAGCAACCACCGGCATTGCAGCGAGTCCTGCTGCGGTAGCATTAAGCCAAACTCTTTGTAACTCTTCTCCTGCATGCAACCAATCAGTGATAGTATCTCCTTTAGTAGCAAACACCGCCAAAGCTGAAGAAGTCGCCACTTGTTGTTTTGTTTTAGGTGCTTCTTGTATGTGAATAGGAGCAACTCGCACCATTATTGGTGCCATTAATGAAAGTGGTGCTGGAATACCCATAGCATACCCTGGCATACCATCATGTTGTTGCGTCCAACTGTTACGCACCCAATGAGATAATTCTTCTTTAAAATCTTTACGTGAAAGAGTGCTGAATGTTCCCTCTTCAGATAATTTAGCAATCTCATTAATCTTTTCTTTATCTGATACAAGTTGTGTAACCTCTGTATCTGTATCAGCAAGAACTTCCTTCTGTTCTTTCTCAGATAACATCTCTTTATCAAAGTCTGAACGATTAGTATGTCGATGCTCTATGGCCGCAAAAAGCTCACCAGTTTCTGAATCATGGTTAGCATGCTCTGTACCTTCTTGAGCACTAAAAGATATTTTAACTACTGGTTTTTCCTTCCCTTCTCCTTGAGGAAAATATTTAACAGTAGTGTCACTTCCCCAATACTTAGCAGCAACCAATACATTCGTAATTGCACACCCAATACTGACGTAAAGTTGTCTTAAATCCGGGTCAGATACTTTCAAATGTCGATCCCAATCAACAAAAACCTCTAAGGTGTTAGTTGACGTACGAAACCTCCAAGGCTGCGTATTATGCGCTGAAGGGGCTAATATAGCTGATGGAATAACCTGTCTTTTCAGCGTTTCAGCCGATATTTGCTGTTTTTCCCTTATTGTAGGTAATGTTTGATTCATAGCTACTTATAAGATATAACTACTATTCCTACACCACAATCTACATTTTGTCAATAACCATTGACATTTATTGGCTTTCTAAACAAAGATAAATTTGCTTTATTTTTTACACCTTTCTCGGGTCAAATCCGGCCCCTAAAACAGCATCATTAAATGTACACATTGACGATGGTAACGCGTCTAAACTGAACCACTTCCATTCCATACATTTATCCGGTTCCAACAGCTTTTGTTCTCCTTTAACATAATCTGCCACCATAATAATACTGACATAATGCCGATCTTCCTTAGCGTTAATGTTGTTAGTAACTATACCCAAACGAATATCTGAGACGTCTAAACCCGTTTCCTCCTTTATTTCTCGCAAAGCACATTCAGCAAACTCTTCACCATATTCAAGGTGACCTCCAGGGATACACCACACCCCCGGTTCATGACTTCCCTTACGCATACCAAACAAGATCTTGTCACCTCCCCCTACCCCAACACGGGGACAATTTACCCCTTCACTCATTGGCCACTCTTCTTGTATGTTGCTTCCGCCTCTTCTTTAAGTGGACGCCACCATTGCTCATTTTGTTTGTACCACTCGACAGTTTCCTTTAACCATTCTTCAAACGTATGTTCTGGCTTCCATCCTAACTCTTCATTTATATATGACCAATCAACAGCATAACGACGATCATGACCAGCCCTGTCTTTTACGAACTCTATTCTATCTTCTCCTAAGTCCATATGACCCAAAATTAGGTTAGCAACCTCCAGGTTATTAATATCTTTAGTCATGCCACCAACCAGATACGTCTCCCCTATCTTTCCTTTAGCTATAACCGCTTCAATAGCTCGACAGTGGTCTACAACGTGTAACCAATCTCGAACATACTTGCCATCACCATAAATTTTAATATTATCTCCATCTATAAGGTTGGTAATCATACGAGAAATAAACTTTTCCGGGTGCTGGTAAGGACCAAAATTATTTGAGCAATTTGTTATAGTCACTGGCAACTCATAAGTATCATAATAAGCGCGAACTAGATGATCAGATGCAGCTTTTGATGCAGAGTACGGACTACTTGGCTGATAAGGCGTATTTTCATTAAATTTATCTTCACCATCTAAATCCAGCGCACCAAACACCTCGTCGGTAGAGATATGATGAAGTCTAGTATTATTTACTCTAGCAGCTTCAAGGATAGTGAAGGTTCCCTTGATATTCGTTTCTATAAAAGCCTCCGGACCCAGAATAGATCTATCCACATGAGATTCGGCCGCAAAGTGAACCACCATGTCCGCTTCTTTTACTAGCTTGTTAACTAACTCAGCATCAAGAATATCTCCTTTAACAAACGTGTAATTAGAATTCTCTTCAATATCTTTTAAGTTTTTGAGGTTACCAGCGTAAGTAAGGATATCTAAATTGGTAATAAAATCATCAGGATGATTCTTTAACCAATACCGAATAAAGTTAGATCCTATAAAACCTGCCCCACCTGTTATTAGTAATTTGTTCATTATAAATGGTTATCAAATTCTTCTTGCTTACATACTTTTAGTACAATAAGCCACTTCATGAGCCCCTTAACAATATGTTTATTAACAACATTGTGACTAGTTGGAATAGTGTATTTCTTTCCTGTTCTTATGTGCTCTATTTTTGTGTGCTTACTTCCCTCTTCAATAGATATTTCGCCTGTTCCTACAAGCCATCTAAACAACCTTTTTCTAAGCTTTTTGCTTTTAATATCTGCATATTTGACCATATTTTTCTTGCATATTTATGTCGTACGAAGCGCTTTTTCAGATTTACTAAATGAAATTGCTGAACTTTTTATACCAACATCCTCAAGTTTTTGCTGTTCATCACTTGAAGGGTTGTATGCCCTAGATTGTCGAACTGCATGCCGATAATCTTCAGGAACGTCATACATTGTATATACCGCATCGTTTACCATTTCTACAAATTCTTCGCCAGAACGTCCCTGAGTCATAAATTTATTTTCTTCAGCCGTAACCTCACCAATTATATATTTACCATCCCTCCGCCAATCCACCCTAATCTTACCCGGCAATCTATGTAAATAAGCATCAAAAACCTCTGGCTCTAGCCTCTTATTGGTATTTAAAACTTTATTGAAAATTGAAATTATCTTATTCATAGACACTCCTTATTTAACTCTCTATTAAAGTGTAATTATCACTAATTGTCAAGAGTTACATGCATCTCTATACATACTATCAATGTATGACTATGAATGAAACCCAAACCAATGACTACCTTTTCTAGCCTATCTATTATGCTTCGCTGTTTATTACCCCAGCTTCAACCAATTTATCGAAATGTTCAGAACTATTTTTTTGTAGATAATAAGCAACCTTACCAAAATCATTTTTGGAATAAGAAATATCGCGCTCAGCCAAAAACTGAATTAATTTCTTCTCGGCCGCTTTAACCTCTTTCACGTCTTCCACCAGAAGCTCCAACTCACCAATACTATAATTAAAATTAGTATGATCAATGTCTATGCGATACTGACCATGTTTATACGAGGTACGAGTGGTAACTAAATCAGCAAATGACTTGTAATTATTGTCTGTTAAAAGAGTGGTAATATCAGCACCCGAAAACCCCAAAGCATTTATAATATCAGGCTCTTCGGTTAGCTCCTCATAACGCCTCGCCTGGTTATCAATATTTCTTAAATCCCTGTTCGGAGGTAATTTAAGCTCAAAATTAGCATTACGTTTTCTAAGCCACCAGTCCTTAAGAGTGAGTGTGAACTCTTTGTTATCATAATAAACATCACTATTTATTTTTGTACCTATTAACTCGGCTCCTTCAATAGCCCGCTGTTCATTACCATGAAGCAGTGAAAACTTAATTTCCACTTCAATCATGTCATTTAATCCTTACGCGCAAATAAAGGTTCCTCTGGTTTTTTTACAGGTCTAGCTTCAAGAAGTTTTGTCAGCTTAATATGAGTATCAGGCAAGAAAGGAGCTAACTCCCTATTTATTGCTTCCAATGTAAAGAAAAGTCCCGTAAGTATTTGTTCAGCCTCCTCAGTTCTTCCTTCTTTAACTAACTCCCAAGGCTTAGTCTTTTCAATCAATTCGTCTGCACGAGAGATGAAAAACCAAATATCTGAAAGAGCTCTATCAAATATTAGATTCTCTATATTCCCCTCAATACCAGCCCCAAAATTCACTAGCTGCTCCTGTAACTGCTTATTTGGTTCCGCTGGATCAAAGTCCGGTATATACTGCTCAATCATATTAAGAGTACGAGAGACAAGGTTACCTAAACCATTAGCTAAATCAGCGTTGTATCTATCCTTCAAGCGTTCGTGAGAAAAATCTCCATCTTTACCAAACGGAATATCTCTAAGCAAATAATATCGGATAGTATCGGCGCCATACTCTTTCACTAACTCAACCGGATCAATAGCATTACCTAATGACTTACTTATCTTCTGACCATCAACAGTGAAGAATCCATGCGCAAAAACTTTCTTTGGCAACTCCTCCCCTATTGCATCTAAAAGAGCAGGCCAAATAACACAGTGAAATTTAAGAATGTCCTTTCCAATCAAATGAGTATCTGCCGGCCAATACTTTTTAAACTTCTCTTCATCGTCGCCATACCCAATAGCCGAACAGTAATTAAAGAGTTCATCTAACCAAACGTAAATCGTTTGTTCCGTGTCCCAAGGTAATGGCAATGCAAATTTAGCTGTCCGTCGAGAAATAGCTATATCTTCTAAACCTAGATCAATCAAAGACAAAACTTCATTTCGTCTTTCTGCTGGCATTATTTCCATCTCACCACTCCTAATTTTCTTTCTCAGAAAATCTCCATAATCAGATAACTTAAAAAACCAGTTTTTTTCCTTAATTTTCTCTGGTGGCTTACCGTGGTCAGGACAGTTCCCTTTTTCATCAAGATCTCCCTCTTTAATAAATGCCTCGTGACCCACACAATACAAACCCTCATACTCTCCCTCGTAAAGCTGGCCTGTCTCCTTTAGTTTTTCAAAAAACTTAACCACCGCTTTCTCGTGACGTTTTTCAGTCGTTCGAATAAAATCGTCATACTTTATGTTCAGCACCTCCCAAGCCTTCTTGAAATGTGCCGCATTTTTATCCACAAATTTCTTCGGTGATTCCCCTGCCGCCTCTGCACTATCAGCTATTTTAGATCCATGCTCAGCAGTTCCTGTTAAAAAATGCACATCCTCTCCTTGTTGCTTGTAATAGCGAGCTAATACATCAGCCGCAATAGTAGTATAAGCCGACCCTATGTGGGGCTTATCGTTGACGTAATATATTGGCGTGGTTACATAAAACTTCATGAGCGTGAATCGTAAAGCTAAAATCAAAAAACAACAACTCTAATTACTAAAAGTTCCTTCATTTTAACAATTATACCAAGTTTTGTATTTTCTATTTCTTAAATTCTTTGGGGTCATACACAAACATACGTGAGCACTTAGGTGTATGTATTGTCTTTATAGGGTCAATATCCTTAAAAGGAAAAGCATAAACAACAACAAACCTTACATTTGGTAATTCCTGCTCAACTAAATATTTTCTCACCTTCTCCATATTATCCGGCATAAGAAACGCAAAGATAACCGTGGTTTGTGCTGGCAACTTCTTCTTATAAAAATTAGACATTTTCACCTTAATTCCTTTTTTACCTAGTATTCGCAACCAGATAACAAAAGCCATTATTGGTGAAAGCTCATACCCAATAGCCTTTGCGCCCCTACGCCTAGCTTCAAGCAAAAGCTTACCGTCCCCTGCCCCAAGATCAACAAAGACATCTTTGTCATTCAACTTTATAAAATCAAAAGATCGCTTTATAGCGGCTGCAAACGTCGGCGCATATGGCGCACCAATTTTAGCTGCGTAGGCAGTTGGTATTAAAAAAGCGAGACCAACCAATATTAGTAGCGAGAAAAGATCCATTAATTAAATTTAAAGGTAAAAGCTATAAATACAAAATCGCAAGTGAAACTCTACGGGCTTACGCCCGCAGCATCTTGCCACACAAGCACAGCTTGGCCACTGGAACCTGGCCAATTAAGTTTGGCCAGATGCTTTCGCATGCCAGCGGCTGGTCTCCATCTACGGGCTTACGCCCGCAGTTTTGCGTAGGAGCAATAAAAAAAGGCACACAGTGTGCCTAATAAGTTTGTCATTGCACGTGCTCAGAACGTTCATTATGGCCATGAAGCTCACAACCGGTCATGCACCTTTTACCTTTCTGAGAACCATGTTGGGATCTCTGATATCTACGTTGCTGTCTATTAAACTTGAGAAGCATGCTTACGCAAACCATAGCAACCAAAACCAACGTACAAACAAACAGTAGAATTGCGGGGCCTGCCTGGATCCAGTCATGAAAGCTCATCACAACAACCCTCCTAAAAAAAGAACATTAAACAAAAAACTGACAGTCTTTAGACTATCAGCTCTCACAATTTATATGTCAACAACTAACTAGCTTTTACTTTCAACTTACGGGTCATGGCCGCGTTAGCTTTTGGAATCCTTATTGTTAATATACCGTTCTTAATTTTTGCTTCAGCTCTGTCAGCATCTATTTCAACCGGTAAAATAATGGATCGTGAGAATGTACCCCAGTAACACTCTTGGTAAAAATAGTCTTCATCATCAACATCGTAGGCAAGACGACGCTCACCACGGATAGTAACCATATCGTTTGTAATAGAAACATCTAGATCATCTGGCGAGACACCAGCAATCGTGCTTTGGATTACTATGTTTGTATCATCCTGAAACACATCAACTGTTAACTGCCCTTCTTGTTCTTCCCCTTCACTATCACTTCGCACCTCATCGTTATAATCTTCTTCCGTATCACTCTCTTCTTCTTCAATCGCTTCTTCTAGATACTCCTCATCTTCTTCCTCATGATTATGATCTTCTGTTTCTGATTCCATCTCTTCCTCAACTTCTTCCTGATCACGAACCGCCACCTGTTCCGATTCATCGTCACCCATTATACGAGCGCCAGTGAGTCGTTCAAAAAATCCGGGTGCATTTATCTTTTTCATAATTATGTTTTAAATATTATCACAAAAGGTCGTTGAAGACTATACAAAGTATTTTATCACATCCAAGACTATAGTGCGTATCACTTATTAAGACTTTCTTTCAAGAAGGTCACGATTGTTTTTAAGTTCCTTAACAGTCGTTTGCATATTGGTAATATCTTTTTCCTTAGCCGTAACAGATTCCTCAGGAGCCTTACCCTTCATCCTTGATAAAGTCTCCTCTTGCTTAACAATAAGAGCCTCCAACTTAGTTATCTCACCATCTATTTTTTTCTCCGCTAATTTAAGAGTCTCTTTTGTAATAGAGTCGGAATACATTATTACGTCATTGCCGCCATCAACAGGTATAGTCAAAGCATTCTCTCTCTTAGGATCATTCTCAGTTACAATAGTAGCCCGACACATTTTCTGTAAAGCAGCCGGTAGTAGCTCTGGATTATCAACATATATTTCAACAACGTCCCCAGGCGAAATACCAACAAGAGTTCGAGCGCTTCGAATTGCCATTACTTGAGCTTGGAACACCATCACCTCTTTCACTGACTCTTCTTGTTTTTCCGTTAGCTTTGAGCTTTCCGGCCATTCACTAGTTATTAACATAGAGTCAGACTCCTCATAACTCCACAGAAGCTCCGTAATATGCGGCATAAAAGGATGTAACAACGCTAGCGTTTGTTTAAAGACTGACTGAGCCACTACTGTCGACCCCTGTTCTTTTAATATCTCAATATACCAATCGGCATAATCGTGCCAAATAAATTCATACAATTTTTGAGTTGCTTCACCCACCTTATACTGTTCCAAGTATTCAGTTACAGCCACGATTGTTTCGTTCAAACGATACTGAATCCAAGCATCTGCTACCGTCTCTTCTTCCTGCTCATCTAACGAATCTAAAAACCGCGCTATGTTCCAAAGCTTATTACCAAAATTTCGCGCTGCCTTAATATTCTCCTCATCAAACTTAATAGCCTGGTTGTCATATGCCATATGGAAAATTAAACCGAAACGAGTCGCATCAGCACCATACTGATCAATTAACCCAAGCGGATCTATACCCGTACCCAAACTCTTACTCATACGCTGACCCGTTTTTGTCAGCACAGTCGGATGAATAAACACGTGCTCAAATGGAATGCGTTCTTTTTGTTCACGATCTCCATACTTCTCATCTTTCATAAAATTAAGACCAGAAAATACCATACGCGCTACCCAAAGATAAAGAATGTCTCTAGCCGTAATAAGAACAGAGGTAGGATAAAAAGCTTCCAAATCTTTAGTGTTCTTAGGCCAGCCAAGCGTAACTAATGGCCACAAAGCGGATGAGAACCAGGTATCAAAAACATCTGGGTCTTGCTCCCAACCTTCACCATCTGGCTTTTCTATAGAAACAACATAGCTTCCCTCTTCTTGCTCCGTACCGTGCGTCCCCGCTTTCCACCAAACAGGAATTCTTTGTCCCCACCACAACTGTCTTGAAATAGTCCAATCATACACATCGTTCATCCAATCAAGAAAATTCTTCTTCCAACGAGTTGGGAAAAATTCTACAACTTCCTTCTCAGCCACCTCTATAGTCTCACCTTTAAGTTTGCCCATGTCTGCAAACCATTGACGAGATATTAAGGGCTCAATAGGTGTGTCACAACGATCGCAAAGAGTCATAGCATGTTTATGCGACTCAGTTTTCAAAAGTAGCTTCTGTGCCTCCAATGCTTCTAATATATTTTGACGCGCCTCCTTCACTGACTGTCCTGCGAACTCCTCAGCGAGCTCCGTCATGTTCCCATCCTCACCAATAACATTAATAGCTTTAAGTTTATGAGTAGCTCCGATATCCGCATCTAATGGGTCATGTGCAGGCGTCACCTTAACAGCCCCCGTACCAAACTCCTTGTCTATACGTTCATCAGCAATAACCGGTATTAACCTCTCAACTAAGGGCAACTTAACCTCTTTTCCAATTAATTCCATATACCTCTTGTCTTCTGGGTGCACAGCTACGGCCGTATCTCCTAGCATTGTTTCGGGCCGCGTTGTTGCAACTTTAATGGAACCCGAATCGTCCGCAAAAGGATACTGCAGTGTATATAGCTCACCCTCTTGATCTACTCTGTTAATTTCTAAGTCCGAGATCACAGACGCGCAACGAGGACACCAGTTAACAATACGGTTTCCTCTGTAAATAAATCCTTGCTCAAAATAACGCACAAAAGCCTCCTGCACAGCCGCCGCGTACTCTTCATCCATAGTAAATACAGATCGGCTCCAGTCACACGAACTACCCATTCTTTTCATCTGCGAAACTATCTCGTTACCAGATTTTTCACGCCACTCCCAAACTTTTTCAATAAATTTTTCCCGGCCTAAATCATGACGTGAGATATTCTGCTCACGTAAATTTTTCTCAACTACGTTCTGAGTAGCGATACCTGCATGATCAGTACCTGGCTGCCACAACGTTGGATCCCCCTTCATGCGATGATACCGAATAAGAGCATCCATAATAGTGTGCTGCAACGCATGCCCCATATGTAAGCTTCCGGTAACATTTGGTAACGGCAGCATTATACTAAAAGGTTTCTTATCTTTCCGTTTGAATGGTTTTCCTCCATTCGGCTTAAAAGCATCCGACTCCTCCCACTTTTTATATATAGCAGGCTCGTGTTTAGTTGGATCGTATTGTTTTGGTAATTCTGACATATCTTTTTTCTATACTTTTAGATTATAGGTTGTGGGCTATTAGTGGAAATTAGATCCTGCAGCCTCATATTTGGATAACTGCTCTAGCAGCTCAGATTAAACCCTGTTATATTAATTAGCTATGGTTTACCGTCTGGCAATTAGTGAAGTAAATGTTTGGGGAGACTCCTCTTCTAGTATTAATACCGATGACATTAATAATTGCAAACAAGCCAAGGGTGGGTGTAGACCCGCTTTTGTTTTTAGTGTCCCCGGACAGATTGCTTTTCGTCACTCCTTAAGTCACTTAAAAGAGTGTAACAAGAAATGCTGTCAGAGTCTCAGAAAAGAAGTTTTTGTGGGTATGCACGCCAAACTAGGCTGGCTTATGGCTGAAGGAAGATTACTGGGTTGCATCCAAATTCAACCCGTACTATACGGAGCTTCAAAGGTCACATTAAAGAAAAAGGACTTCTCTGTGGTAGCTCATCACTTAGCTAACTGTCATCAAGAAAGTTGCGCTCAATTACGCCGATCATTAATGCTTACGGTCAGGAATCAGGTTGGTCCACAGAATATTGCTCAAGATTAATTCGCGCCTGAGCATCAATATCCGACCACTTCTTCAGTCGACCCGCCTCAAAAGCCAAAACTCCAACGAAACCTATCATTGTGGCATTATCGCCACATAATTTTTTTGATGAGACACTAACAGGCAACATATTCTTTGCAGCTAATTCGCGGAAATCATTACGTAACATATCATTCGCGGCCACCCCTCCAGATAACAACAAGGTACCAGGATCTATCTCATCTATCGCTTGGCCTGTCTTAGTTATTAAGGTATCAGCTACAGCTTTTTGAAATGAAGCTGCTAAATCACTAACTAATTGATCTGAAAGTGGTTTTTCTTTTAAGTCACGAACTGCATAAAACACTTCTGTCTTAAGACCAGAAAAACTGAAATCTAAATCACCTGACTGAAGCATGGGTCGTGTAAAATCAAATGCGTTCGCATCCCCCTTTTGAGCAACTCTGCTTATAGCTGGTCCTCCCGGATACTCTAACCCTAAAAGACGAGCTGTTTTATCAAAAGCCTCTCCGGCCGCGTCATCACGAGTAGACCCAAGCACCTCATAATGCAGATTACTTTTCATTCTAATAAGCATCGTGTGACCACCCGACACAATCAGAGCAATAACAGGCCATTTAGTATTTGGTATATTAATTACTTCTTTATTTTTCTCTACCTCACTCAACAACGCTGCGTATATGTGCCCCTCTAAGTGATGTACCGGAACGATTGGTACATTCATAGCGTAAGCAAGAGTTTGCGCTGTAGTGACCCCAACTGATAAGGCTGGCATCAAGCCAGGACCAACTGTCACCGCTATTGCGCTAATGTCTTGTAAATCTATTCTACCTTCCTCAAGAACCTGCTTAACCATTGGTTGAATTACAACAGCATGCTCTCTCGCAGCAACTTCTGGCACCACTCCTCCAGTCACCTTATGGATATCTATCTGAGATGACACTTTTTCCGCTAACACCGTTATTGTTTGATCTTTTTTTTGCACAACAGCAACACTTGTTTCATCACAAGACGTTTCAATCGCAATAATTGTGCTGCTCAAACTCATCTGTTTATTCTAAATATGCATACTAGACTAACACCTTAATACTACAAAAAACCGGTTTAGTTAAGCACAATTGCACAATAGAGTGATTTTTCTCCTTGTCAGGAACGATAAATTGTTGTAAAAAAAGAGGTACAAATTGGTCCCATCGTCTAATGGCTTAGGACACTGGCTTTTCACGCCAGCAATAGGGGTTCGATTCCCCTTGGGACTACCGACAAAATTTAGTTCTTTACATGTATGGAAGTTATTTACCCAGGAAAGGCGTCGTACGGTATGGAATCGTTTCTTTTCTTTTGTGGATGGTTTTTGCTAGGATCATGCGTTGCTCTAACAATTGGCTATATAGGACCCACGGAAACCGAGGAACACCCTTAAACTCTAGCTCGCATTAAATAGCCTGTGATTATAGTAATTGCACATCACTATTTCTTGCGAATATCCTCTAAATAACAACATCTTTAGCTGCGACCCCCACAATCGCAGCTTTTTTATACAAAAAACCTTTACTGCATATGAAGTCATGCTCAAGCACCAGACACTAAATGAGTTCATCAACCTCCATCTATTTTGAGCATAGAGTACCCAATATGTGTTCAACCCACAACGCTACATAACCTTACCAAATATTATTCGGTACCAACCTGCCATGCCTCGTAATTGCCAAAAATAGCAGCCTTTTTATCACTTAGATAACAATTCGTTTCCAATTCTTATACTACTGTCACTTACATACCCCCAGGATTTACATAGTGGTGTGCATCATACTTGTTCAAAATTTCATCCACTGCCTTTAACTTACGACCAGACAAATCCAATTTTCACCACCAGAAAAACAGCATTAGTAATTTTAAGTTTATCCCTTGTTGCCTGCTACCACTTCAGGGAACTTATCCGCAGACTGATAATTAGACACAAAATTCTTTTCTCTAATAGTCTTACCATTCTGCTTTACAAATTGAGCCACTGCAGCAGTAATTGAGCCGTCTGGCCTCCTGCTAGTCACAAAAGGTCCATTAATACGAACTTCACGGTTATTCTTCTTCCCCCAAACATCAAATACTACACGTTTCCCAATTATTTTCGTCTCTAGATAAACTGGCGAGCCTGTATCATTAACGAACTTCATATCTGGAGCTGGCTGATAAACAGTAGCGTCATACCCTGGAGCACCATAATACGCCACCGGATAAGAATGATTACGCCTGTAAGTTATATTCATACCTGACTCCATAGCAGCTCGAAAGGCAGTAGTCGATACTTGGCATATTCCCCCACCATACTCCGGTGTCGTAACGTTATCCTTAATAACAAGTTCAGGTAAATAACCATTAGTGGCATTCACTGATCCTAAATAATTATTAAACGAGAATTCTTCATTTGGCATAATAACCAAACCATCAAAACGCTTCGTAGCTACCTGTATATTATGAATACGGTTATTAGGGCTACCTGCAAAACTAGATTCACCACGAGCCAACTTATCCGGAAAAGATAGTTTATTGAAATCTGTTGCCGAAAAAACTGAAGGGCGGTGCTCTTTCATATAGATTGTCGCGCTAGAAGACCCTCTAACAAGCGCACTACGAATAGCTAATGACGTTTTAATACCATCTACAATCTTACCCTTGGCGCCAGGACCTATTAGGTGCAAATTTCCATCAATGTACTTAAAACGACTCTGCGTACCAAGCTGGTTAACTTTTGGTGAAACAAAGACATTTAAATAGTTATAAATTGCACTTGGTCTTAACTGTAAGAGATATGCATCATCAGCCGATCTAGACTTAAACCACTTACTTACCTCACCAGCCGACGCTGTAAATTTTCTAGTGCCATAAACAAGAGTAAACGGTCTAGACTTGGCCAATGCAACACGTGTTGAACCAACAGACACCTCCTGCACTAATACGGTGCTTGCCAACGCCGCTTCCGGCGATAAAAGCACAAGGGCAACAAGACAACTTATAAATACAATATATTTCATAATCACCTTACTTCATTTTAATACATTTTCAGGAATTGAAAATAGGTAAAAACTTTCTCTAGGTGCTGTGTTTCAATATATATAGTAAACATACTAGATGTCTTTACATAAATGGCTCCTAATACTAATACTAGCCACAAACTTTATCTTGAATATTTGGGGTCTTGATTGGGGTTTACCACAACTCTGGCATCCAGACGAGATGGTTCACAAAGCAGAAGCAATGCATGAGTATCATACCCCTGATCACGACTACCATGCCTATGGAAGCCTACCTTATTATCAAATAATACTTCTAGCAGTGTGGCCAATAGATATATGGCAAGAATCGCTTAACTGGCAATCGATTGAAATTTGGACAGTGAATACGTGGTTCGCTCGCTTCATTTCCGTGCTTATGGCAACAGGCATCGTTTGGATAGTCTACGGACTAGGTAACAAGTTGTTTGACCGTAAAACAGCACTCATTAGCGTTGGACTCATGAGTGTAACCATGGGACTTACAAATATAGCCCATTTTGCAACAGCGGATATATCCTCAATATTTTGGTCAACGTTAGCTGCATATTTTGTTATAAGAACATGGCAAAGGGGCTTAAAAAGGGACTACATATTATCAGGTGCTTTATGTGGCATAGCGGCAGCAGTGAAATACATTGGCGGCATCATGATCCTTCCCCTCCTAATCGCTCATTGGCTAAGGAAAAAAGAGGAACGTTCGTTTAACGACATATTGCTTACTGTTATTACAGCTATGCTCACGTTTATGCTTGGTAACGCATCAATGATATTTTCACCCTGCCGGTTCATGGTTGGCTTTATTAAAGAAAACTTCTTTAATGCACTAAGAAACACTGAAAACCCTCCTGCTTTCATTCCATTAATCACTGAATATGTTAATGCCACAGGATGGCCCATAGCGCTACTAAGCATGTCTAGCTTGTTTTTTACATTATGGTTAATTTGGAAACCTCGCTACAGAAAAGAAGTACTCCTTATAACATCCATGATTGTCCCTTATTACATAATTATTGGCAGAATGCATGTAAGTAATTTACGCTACGTGATCCCAATGCTGCCTTTCATTTTGCTTCTGGTTGGTAAAATGTTGAGTATTTTTATTCAACAAGAACACAGTCTTCAAAAAACGATATGGAAAACAATATTAATTGGCACCTTCATCTATTCCCTACTCTACACCGTAGTAGCAGACCTCAATTTTATAAAAGACTCACGTTATTCACTAGAGCCTTGGCTACAAGATAATGTGAATACAAATGAATCCCTAGAAATGACCTCCTATGTATCAGATGATGAAAATTATTGGCTATACAATACCTACAACGTAAACTATTGGCCTCACGACTATGCTGAATGGTCAGCAAAAAAAACCTTACAAAAGAGCTACTCGTACGAACAAACATTATACAGTGCCTATAAAATTGAAACCTGGGCTAAAAAATATGATCTGTGCCCAAAAGATATACCCACCTACACCTCTTGGCATGAAAAAGTAACGAGCAGATACCTTAAAGATAATATTGCCTCTAACACTAGCCCACAAGGTCTACTAGACAGAAACCCAGACTGGCTGATTATAAGCGATTTGTATTACAACAGATTCCTTAATGGATACAGTGGCACAGAAGCCGATTCATTCAAGCAACTACTAGCCAATGAATTGCCCTACACATTAGTCAAAGAATTAGAATATAAGGGATGGCCCGGTTTTACTCCAAGAGTTGAGTTTGTAAATCCCAGATTATTGGTTTACAAGAAACAGTAAAATATCTACTCCCAATTCTGCTCAAATTATCTCCTTATCAAAAGAATATTATTGTGCGCTATCTATGTTCAACAAACATTCTATTCCTCCTAAAAACAATCAATATCGAAGCGGTTAACGTCGTTAGATCTAATTCCAGCTAAGTCACTGGCAATTTTTTGCCACTGATTAATGCGCCCAATAAGTCTTGCCCCAAACCCAGGCGCTGACTCTTTACTAGCAAGCTTAACAGTTGCTCCTTCATCCTCTACAACAGGTTCTTCTCTCGGAAGAGTTTGCCCCGGCTTTCCATACCCAAGAACGACTACATCTACTTCTTGCCTACCAAAATCTAAAGCCTCACTAGTAGAAGGAAAATAAATATCTATACTGTTCTTATACCGTGGGTTCATACGATCTTCCACTATATACACTTCATTCCCAATCTGTAGCAATGTTCCAAACGGCAACATGTTCGTAGCCACCACTCCCGGCCTAACTCGTGTACCAGCAGCAGTAATACACGGCGTTGAATCTGTCTGATAAGGTGATGGAGCATAAGCAGTTGAATGTACCGTCAAACCACTACCTGGAGCCGGATATTTCACTACGCTACCTCTAATACCTATATAGCTTAACGCTCGACGCCAAACACTTTGAGGTTGTTCAGATTCTAGAGCACTAATATTAACTCGCACCGTAGCAGTACTATCAGAAACTTCCTCTGCCGAAGAAAACGATAGTGAGATCGTACTACCTGCTAATAAAACTAATAAGAGGAATATATTTAGCTTAGTCATAGTTAATCATTACATTATCTCACTTAAACAAGTTTTTTAACACCTCCCAATTTTTTTGCAGAAGCAATACACCAATGATAACAACCCCACTACGAACTATAATTCGCTCTACAAAGCTATTAGTAGTCACTCTTAACTCTTCCGGTCCAGGTGGTATTCTCACATGAAATTTCAATGGCCATAACCACGGCACCCCCCTATCCGTGAAAGTATCCAAGATGGGATGAGAGATATATCCAATCATAAAAGCTGCCCAAAGAGCATTCGCCTGGATAGTTAATTCAGAGCTAATAACATGAGCTATTATCCAATTAAAACACCATCCAATTGCTATAATCCCTAACACTGAATGTGTAAAATGACGATGCCCACCTGAGAAAACCTTAAATATATCACCCACCATATTCCCGCCTATTAGCCGGCGCCATATATTTGCAGTCGGTTGATCAAGATCAGGAGTTAAGGCTCCTACCATAACAGCTATAACAGCTAGAACTCCGAGTACGAGACCAAGAGACACAGGAAAAATAGTCAGCAAAAACAAAGCTGCTACCAATGCCACCATTTGATGAGTAGTACCAGTCATATCCAACTACACTTCTCTTTTTTCTGTAAATACCTAATAGCTTGTTTTGTTTATTACTCAAATAACACTATTGCGTCCATTATAACACTGATAATCACCTAAATATTTTTGTAAGTTTACACAAACCCCATTTATTAGATTCGTAAAATAGTTAATCCAGCCATATAATAATACATATGGCAGGAGAAGTTGGACATGTAGTTTACGCAGCGAGATTGGTGACCTTCTTAGGGGAAAAGGTCGGCAGTGTTGGATTTTGGACGGGCACCCTATTTCCAGACATTAGACACCTCGGTATTACCAGCAGACGCCAAACGCATACTGGAGATCTATCTCTAGACAAACTCGTTGGTGAAAACGATTTTGAAACCGGCATGCGAGTACACGCATGGATTGATGAAACACGTAACAAATTTTTAGAACAATCAAACATGAAAGAGTTGCTACCCTGGCACCCCTTTGTCCCCCACGCCCTAAAGCTAGTTGAAGATGAGTGGCTATATGAACACTTTGACGATTGGAACCTCATTCATCGAGCCTTAAATAAGGTGTACGAAGATGAAATACAGCTAGTACAGTCAAAAGATCACATAATCAGATGGCACGAAATTTTACAAAGTTACTTCAAAAAGAAACCAGATAATGGTAGTAGGTATAAATTATCTATGGATATTGGACTATCCAAAGCTAGTGCAGAAGAAATAAACTCGATAGTAGATAAATTAAAAGAAGAGCCTAAAACAAAACAACTGACAGACAAATTCATTTATTATCTCGAGGATATACTTAGGTAATTATTTCAACCGTCTTTACAAAGATTTTTTCATCCCAGTCCGAACTCCAATGTAACTGGATATAAATGAGCCTATCCCAATAACAACAATCGCAAAAAAGTAGTGGGGAAACGATTGCGGCGCAATCGGATAAGTAAAGATGATCGCTCCAATAACAAAATCTACTTGGTCCCACGGCATCCAAGGAGTGCCCGGCTGAATATTAAACCGACGCTTAACAAAACTCTTACACGCGTCCCCCCAAAGAGCCCCTATACTCATTCCTATTCCTAACAATAAATTACCCTGCAAAAAGCCAATTAAAGACCCAGCTATTACTCCCACGACGACACCACGAACAGTCTTATGGTCACCAAAAATGCGTTTACCTTGCCAATCTAACCTCCCATCAAGAGGTTTATTAAGTGGACGTAAGAAATTATCATGATCAGCCAACACGGGTACAATATTCGCTACCATAGCGGGTAAAAACAGATACAGTATTGAGAGTATACCGGTAAACATAAGCTTATTATTTTTCTATTTATTATTATCCATACTCATATCTTTTTCTACTCGAAATGAGCAATCAGATTTTTTTGCTCAACTTTTTTACGCAATATCAAATATTCTTTCAACTCAGGATCACTATCTAGAATTTTTTCCGCTTCACTACGCGCGAGCTTAATAGTGCCATAATCCAAAAGCGAAGCTACCTGTAAGTCACCAAAACCAGACTGAGCCTTACCATACACCTCTCCGGGACCACGGAGACTCAGATCTGCTTCAGCTATTTTAAAACCATCTATTGTCTGACTTAGTACAGAAAGCCTTTCATTACTTGCACTCTCATCGGTAGAAGGAAATAAGTAGCAAAAAGACTGATAGTCTCCCCTACCAATACGGCCACGAAATTGATGTAGCTGAGCCAATCCAAACCTCTCCGCACCCTCTATAATCATGCAAGTTGCGTTCGGCACATCAACACCAACTTCAACGACAGCAGTTGATACTAACAGCTGAATAGACCCAGCATGAAAATTATTCATAATGCTTTGCTTTTCATTTGACTTCATACGCCCATGAACGAGTTCAATTGCTATACCTGGAAAATACTGACGCATTTCGACTACTGTTTCCTCCGCTGATTTCACCTGCAATTTTTCAGATTTTTCCACTAGCGGAGATATGACGTAAGCCTGACGACCCGCATGCAATTCCTCTAAAACATGCGTAATCGCTTGTTCACGTTGCGAAGTCATAATTATTTTTGTTTTAATTGGCTGCCGGCCAGGAGGCATTTCATCTAGAACAGAAATATCTAAATCGCCATAAAACGTAAGATTCAAAGTCCTAGGAATCGGCGTTGCCGTCATGGAAAGAAGATGAGGCATAGTAGAAGCATCATTTCGATCCTGTAAGGCCTTACGCTGCTTCACACCAAAACGATGCTGCTCATCAACAATCGTTAAAGCTAAATCACGCACCGAGATATTTTCGTTTATTATGGCATGCGTTCCAACCACACAGTGCGGCTGCTTGCTACTCAGTTTTTTAAAAATATCTTCTCTTTCTTTTTTAGTGCTACTACCTATCATCAAACTAACCTTGCTACTAGAAATATGTTTAGCAAAAGACTTCGCTTGCTGACGAGCAAGTATCTCGGTTGGAGCTAAGTAAAAAACTTTATAGTTGTTTAAAAGCGCAAATTGAGTAGCCACAAGCGCCACAGCGCTTTTACCTGAACCAACATCTCCTTGTAGTAGCCTGTTCATTGGCGATGATTTATTTAAATCCAAAGTTATCTCTTTTATGGACCTTTTTTGTGCTCTTGTGAGAGAAAAAGGGAAGCTACCTATTAACTTATTAAGCTCTTTATCCGATAATTTCATCGCCATCGCCTTCTCTTTCTTACGTTTTTGACGACGAACCAAAGCAGCCAATTGAAGAAAGAATAGTTCGTCAAAACGTAACCTTGTTTGCGCTAACTCTAATTCGTCAGCATTAGTTGGAAAATGCGCTTGCTTTATCGCCTCATGAACACCCATTAGCTTATTACGCTTTATAATTTGCGCCGGTAAGTACTCTGGAATACTACCTAACAGTGGTAACAAATTTTTCACCTGATAACGAAGAAAACGAGATGTTACACCATATGTTTCTGGGTAAACAGGGATAATTCTTCCAGTATGCGTAGGGTCTTGGTTACTAGAAAACTCAATCACTGGCGACCTCATGCGATACCTTGAGATTGATGAACTTTTATCATCTTCCGCCTCACTATCCACAGTTTTAATGGGCAGTTTCTTTTGCCAACCAAGATTCTCCTCTATAGTACCTGCCACAAACATTTCCCTGCCCTGCCACAACTGCTTTTGTAAAAAACGTAGATTATACCAAGTAACATTAAGCACACCTGTATCGTCCTCTAAATCAACAAAAATACGTAACATGCGACGGCGTCCACGCCAACCATTATTTGTTACCACCTTCTTCACTTTAGCCTTAACAGTCATTTTTTTTCCAGACACAAGCTCACCTATCGGCGTTATATTAGAAAAATCATCATATCTGCGAGGAAATGTGTACAAAAAATCACGAACATGCAAAATTTTAAGCTTTTGCAAGTATTGAGCCTTAGCGGGTCCAATCCTGGACACTTCGGTGACTGGAGACGAAAGCTTTAAAGACATAGTTTATATAATGTACCCCCGGTAGGAATCGAACCTACACCTCCGGTTCCGAAGACCGGTGTGATATCCATTTCACCACGGAGGCTAATATCAATTTTATAACGTGCTACAGACTTACAACCTTTAACTTACTATCATTATATAATATTACAAAAGATCATATATTATATCTGCTTAGTAGTTTCTAACATGGAATACAAAAGAATTCCACATGAAGTCGCTACATTATGAGAATTACCAATACCCAATATAGGAATTTCGACTAAAATATCAGCTAAATCAATCAATTCTTCACGTATCCCTAGCCTCTCATGCCCTAATATTAATGTAATTGGTACTCTATACGCAGACGCTGAAAGTTTATTGTATGGAATACTAGCGTCAGTTTGTTCAAGAGCAATTATTTGATCACCTAGTTTTTTAAGATTTTTAACTAATAAAACTGGATCTTCTACATAAGACCAAGGTTGATGTGGTAAAGCGTAAACAGCAGTTTTGGCTATACGATTATTATGTCGCTCAATAATTTGCGCAGATCGCGTATCATTTAGTAGTTCCGGATAACCGGTATAACCAGTTAGATATAAATGATTAATGCGAGCTAATTCACACAATCTAAAAATCATACCAACATTGTCTAAACTACGTACATTGTCCAAAATAACGTTTATTGGTGTACGAGGCATATTAGCTAACTCTTCAGACGTTGGCCTCTCCCCTATTAAATCCTTAGTGGTCTTTTTTCTCGACATAAAACAAGTGTAATTCGTTCTTAGCAATAAATTATAATTTGTTACTTGGGGCGATTGAAGGGGATCGAACCCTCGTCGGCGGGACCACAACCCGCTGCTCTACCATTGAGCTACAACCGCCATATACATAGTGTAGAATAACATAAGTGAAAACTTGTGTTTTATCAATAGTTAAGGCAGTTTATACTATTAAGTGTCCGCCCCTGTAGCTCAGTGGATAGAGCATCGGTTTTCTAAACCGAGGGTCGTAGGTTCGATCCCTACCGGGGGCACAATAACCAAAGTAAACAAGAAAAAACCTCCGAATCTGTTAAATAAGAAGGTCTAAAAGCCCAGGCAGAGAAAGGCTTGTATTAAGCTAGCTCTTTCTTTGCGCCAATCAACATTCGTATCCGCTCGGCCAAGAGAGCCACGTCAAAAGGCTTTTTGTACATCTCATTGACAGGAGACCGGTCAAAGAAAGACGAAGAACCATTATTGGGCAGTAATGCAAATATGACAACTTCAAAAAAAGCAGGGTTGCGCCGAAGGCTTAAACAAATTTGGAGTGCCTCCGCCTGACCAATCGAGAAATCTACAACTACGCAGTCCGGCCGTAAACTCTCCACTTCAATTCCAGTTTCAGATCCCGTTGCGACTACTTTAACCTTGAAAGATCGCTCTAATGGCATCTCCCTCTTAAGATTTTCGATCAAAACTTGGTCCTGGGCCACTATCAGCACCTTCGCCATACAATCATCTTCAAGGTCTCCAAGTGGCATTCCTTGCTCTTTGAGAAACCTGATCAAGTACTCTCTTGGAATACGTCGATCTTGTGTCTCCGGAATCCTGTACCCTCTCAGCCGTCCTGAATCAAACCATTTACTGACTGTCCGAGGTGCCACTTTACAAATCTTCGCCACCTGTCCCGTAGTAAAAACCTTTCCCACAATACCATCTCCTCTTTTTTATAGTCACAACTTCTTATCCATTGCTACAAGCAAAAGACAAATCACAACATACTGACAAAGTACTATCAAGCAGACTGACACTCTATATATTACTTGTCAACCACCATCAATGATTCACTATATATTTTCAAAAAATATACCCGAAAACAAATCACTTGAAACCATTACTTAGCAGAGGAAGACGAATTTCGAAATGTGTCCCAGTACCAGGTGTTTTCTTCTTCCAAAACAACGTACCTTTAAATTCTTTTATAATTAATTTAGAAAGCGCTAAACCAATACCGACTCCGTCAGGATCATATTTAGCAGCATCCTCTCCCCTAGCAAAAGGTTTAAAAACAATGTCTGCCTCAGTCTTCTTTATACCAATGCCCCGATCCTCAACAATAATTCTAATAAACTTCTTACCCTTCACAACATCAAGACTAATCTTACCGGGCGTAAGGCTATAATGAATCGCATTTTCTAATATATGTATTATAGCAACAAGAAACAGTCTCTTATCTACTCGCACTAGAGCTTTGGGACAATGTTTTTTGAATCTAATATCAGTGTTGCGCGCAGAGGCTAACGCCTCAACTCGCTTACTTGCCTCTTCTAGCAACTGACAAATATCCTGAGACTGAATATCTTGAGAAATCTTTCCTTCCTGAGCCTGAAGAGATAGAAATACATCTCTAATATTCTCTAAAACAATACTAGATTTAGTAGACATCCTTTTTAGTTGAAGTCGCTGTTTTGAAGGCAATTTAGTAGCGTTACCAAGTATTTCCGTCAAATCATCCTGCAACACTTTCAATGGAGTAATTAATTGATGAGAAACTCGTGCAATACGACGATGAGCTTTTCTGTCGTCTAATCTAGCACGCTGCTCAGCGTAAACTATAAACAAAAGACCAAGGGCAGTAAATATTCCAGCTAAAATCGGTACGATAGGTACGAAGTTCCGTGTAAACATTGCCTCGACCAGAAAAAAAGTATCCAGAATAAGCAAAGCGCTACCACCACCATATAAGATAGCGCGAAAGGTACGACCTGGAGGAGTAAAAGGCATAGAAGAATACATTCATTGTAGCAGATTTGAATACTCTGTGGTTAAACCAAAAAAAAACAATAATGAAATTATTTTCTAACTTTAGCGATTACTCCAACTCATCTCATAAATATTAATAAAAAAAAGATCCCACAGGGATCTAGCTAAACTACTCAACGTCATGCTGCTTAAAAAAACGTTTCCTCAACCCTGGATACATATTCGATGCTTCCTCGTCCGTTAGGGGTTGTTTTATGGGTCGGCTCACGCTATGTATCTGACAATCCGGGAAAGTTATCTTAAGATAGTCTCTTAGATCACAGGAACAATTTTTACATGTAGTGCTTCGTGAACCCAAATAAGCTCCACATTCCGGGCACTTCGGTATAACAACACAAGGGTGGTCAGCAAAAGAAGCGAGGTACAAGTGTTTCTTGCAATGCCTACAAAAAACCCTTCCTTTGAATAGCTGATATATCGGGCTCAAACAATCCGTCACAAAAAACAAAAAAATTGAAAACCCACACACAACGACTATTACTGCTACCCCTATTTTCAATAGACACAACATCATAGCAACACTCCTTATTGGGGGGGGGCGAGCTAAAAAAGTAGTAAGAACAATACTCAAATACTATACATTATTTAGTATTATTGTAAAGTCTCCTATACTCTTCATTCACATATCTAGAAAAAGCCCTCTTACAAGGGCTTTTTCTAGCTTCAGATCAAATTACTACGGAGCTGGTGGTACATTCCCATCAGCAGGTACTATTTGTGTATCAGGACCTGATGCGTCGTTATTGGTATTGCCAGGCACTTGTGCACCTGGATTTGCGTTCTGCCCATTCTGAGGTATTACATTGCCATCCGCATCTAGATTTGCATCCGATTCTTGTTCTCCTTCTGCAGCATCCTGACCTTCCGCATCAAGCACCACCGGCACCACATCTATAATAATATTATTATTAGGATCAAATAAAATCGCTCTATTTTCAGTTAAGATAAGATGATCACCGTTCTCAGCACTCTTATAAAAGTCACTCGTCTCACGAAGTCGATCTACATCAATAATGGTGGCAACAGTCGGCTTTGGATCCTCTGGTATCTCCATGTGCTCTTTTAGATTATTAAGAACCTCATCAGCAACCTCTTGACCATTCCGCTCAGTTGATTCCTTTATCTCTTGTAACTGCTGTTCTGTTTCTTGAAGTTTCCCCAAAGCATCCCGTCGTTGCTGTTCTGCCCAAAAGAACAATGCCACAGCCCCAATAATACCAACAAACAATAAAAGATTTAGAATACCTGATCGTTTACGTCTTTTTTTCTGACCTGTCCCTGGCACGACTCTTTTTGGCTTAGTAGGCGCTGTTGATGATTCTTGCTGCATAGTATTTATCGTTATTTAAGTATTTATACGTCTAGTGACTCTAACACTGATGGTACACACAGCAAGGACAGTTTATACACATATCTTTCTAGCGATTTGCATACTTATGTATATAATATCTGGATATGAAAATAGACACACTATTTGGTCCCCAGACATGGTACGTGATCCTTATAGTGGGTGGCATAATTTGGTTGGGCTGGTTTCTATCCTCTGACATTAATCAGAAAATAACGAAAGACACCAACACTGACGGCCCTAAACCCACCCAAAACAGCGCTAACAATACTCCTCCACCTGAATTTGGCGTAGTGTCTCAAGTTATTGACTCATTAACAATTGTAGTCAACGAAGAGTATATAGTGAGATACCTAGGAGTAACGACACCGACAACACTAGATAAAGTAGAATGCTTTGCTAAAGAAGCATTACAAGCGAACGAATCCTTGATTGGTAAAACTGTAAGACTAGAAGAAGATCCTATTTTATCTAGAGCAACAGACAAAGCGTGGGTCAGGTATGTATGGGTAGCAGAAGATGAAAAATCCGTAGAGACTTACAATAAGGCTTTAAGCGGCGCTCCAGTTGCTGGTTTGAATATGCCACCAATAGATTCTGAGGAAAGCGTAGATGACTTAAACGAAAAAGAAGCAACTAACAATGCCAAAAACGCCCAAAATAAAGCAAAACAGACACCCCTAGAGAAAGATATACCAGACGAAGTAATAAAAATGATAGAAGACGGCAATAAAGATACGCAAAAAGACATAATAGATACAGAATCTATATCACCAGATGAAGAACAATCAGACCAAGAGCAGGTAGAAGAGGATAAAATTAAAGAGTATTTAGTAAGTGAAAGAATTATTGAAATGGGACTCGGCTTCCCCCTTCTATCCAAGGAGATGACTTATCATGAAAAGCTATCAGCGGCAGCAAGATTTAGTAGCGCCACCAAAAGAGGTCTTTGGGGAGAATGCGAAATCCAAGAAAATGAAAACGGTTTACTTATGACACAAGAAATTAATGAATGCATCATCAAAGGCATAAAATTATTAGACGGACAACAAATCTTTAGGACGCCTCAATGTAAAGGGTATAAAGATACTGTTGTTTTATTATACAAAGATGACGAGTGGCTTTGCGACGAAGAGGCGGCAATAGAAAAGGGTTATACTAAAGCGATTGATTGTTAAAAACGATAAAAAAATCTACTCAATTTCCGACAGCTTACTTCTTAATTCATCTTGATATACCCCCCAAAGAAGAAAAACAGCTCCCATCACAATATACATATCTGCCAAATTAAATCTTGCAGATGCAATGGCTATTATATCCTGCACATAGCCATATATTATACGGTCTATTAAATTGCCCACTCCCCCAGAGATAATGAACGTAAGACCTAAAGTCATTGAGCGTGGTGTTGTTTTCTTGAATAACAAATGAGACAAAACAGAAATAATCACTATGGATGCAATTATAATTAATCCTGGTGATACTGGAAACAAAAAAGAGCCTTTCTCGTTCATGAAGGCTCTAGTCGATTCCTGCAAGTAATATTTTAAACCCTGATCAAATGAGATCAATATTGCTGATGCGGTAAGGTAAGTCCAAGCACTATGCCGCATGACAATTATTTTTCAGGGTTAACTATAGTTGTAGCCGCTGGGTTTGCTTGAAGTCTATCTTGTGGAATAAGATCCCCTTCTACTGTCACACCATACTTCCCCTGCTCAATTCTTTCTAAAGCATCTTCTATGTTATGCAAACGCTCTTCTAGAGTGCTCTCTGTAGACACTGTTGCCGCATAATCTCCCATCTCAGTAGCATTGTCTTCATCGTTACGACCGTAATCAGGAAACTTCGCCTTATAATCATCACCTGACCTATTGGCAATCGCCTCCAGATCACTCTTTAGACGCTCTCCTTCCTTCTCTAAGAGACTCTTCATCTCTTCTACGAACTCTGGGGTATGTTTTTGCATAGTCTTAGAATTAAAATAAATAAATAATATTAAAAACCTTTTTTATACTAGATATTGTTACAGAATTATAAAAATTATCCAATAAGAAAAGGCCGTCTGGGGCACAAATTAAGAATAATGGGCCTGACGGCCTTTGAATTCATCACAGAGGCGGATATTCCGCCGATTTCTGGGTTTTGTCCTATCTAGCTTCATTAACAAAACTCAAAAAACGGCGGCTATTCGCACTTCTATTGTGACGAACTGTTTACGTCCGAGACCTACTGCTCTTCCCGGATGATCCTTCACCTCAATTGCGGTTCCCTGTGCTCCTTAAAAAATAATGGTGCACTTTTCGCCGCGACCTACTAATTAATGTACGAACCTTGTTTGAAGGTATGTTTGTTTTTATTTTATGGCCCATCCTCAAGTCTCAAAGATACTTAAAAAGTTTCAACGAAGCTTAAGGGCAAGTGGTGGGCGCGTCCTCAAAGTGAAGGGCGCACTTTCCATCGTAAAGACAGGAAGTACGATTAGGGAGTATAGGGGGAAATACTCCCTAATCGCGCTTCCCATCCATTTCTAAACAAGAAAGTGTAATAGTTGTGAAGGATCTTTACGATGATTGCAGTTCTAGGTGCCATACGCGATCATCCTCACTAGAACTGTTTATGTTTGTTTCTTTTGTTTGTTTTACCGCTGTTTTGTGAGCTTTTAACTTGCGAGGAGTTTAGCTCTACAAAGTAGTATAGCACTTCGTTGCCCTTGAGTCAAAGTTGTGGGGTAGTTTTTTGGACATATTTATTGTTCACCACTTATCCCCTGTTTTATCCCCAACCATACATGCTATCTATCTCCTTCTTTCTTCCATTTATTTATTTGTTCTTCTCCGAACCAACCCGTTAGAGTTGGGACAAGATCTTTAGTACTTCCAATATGAACAGTTGCCGGCGGTAAAGAATCCAACACCTGTTTTCCATATTCATGTTTCAAGAATCTTGAATCAAAAATAACCACTGCACCAAAATCACTTTTTTTTCTAATTAAACGACCAACACCTTGGCGAAGTTTTAATATCATAAGAGGAACACTCACATGAGAAAATGAATCAATATTTTCACTCTCAGATATAGCATTAATCACTGGATTTTTTGGATTACTAAAAGGTAATTTTGCAATCATCACTAATGACAAACTACTACCGGGAACATCTATCCCCTCCCAAAAACTATCGGTACCCAACAACACACTTCTTGCTGTCTTTTTAAATTTATTAATTATGTTATGTCTGCCACCAGTTATCTTTTGGGCAAGCAATTTAATATTATTATCTCTAAGCTCGCTTACCATACCCCTATATACTTCCCCCACCATTTTATGCGCCGTAAAGAGTCCTAATAATCTTCCATTTATTAGTTTCGCAGCAATTAATATATTTGTTGTTATATACTTAATATAGCTATTGTCTGAAGGATTAGGAGCATCATCAACTATATAGATAAGCATCTGCTCCTTATAGTCAAAAGGTGTATCAAGCACGACCTCATTACACTCGCCCACTCCCAATCTAGCCCTAATATAGTCATAACTATCCCCTATCGTTAACGTGGCAGATGTCAAAACTACACTTCTGGTACTCTCAAATATCGGTTTTAAGTGATCCTGCACATTCAGAGCAATATCATGTACAGATATTTCAGGCCTAAAGGAGTCATATATCTCTATCCACCGTATACGCTCATCATCACCTAATATAAATGCCTTGAAATCAGAGTTGAACTTTTCCGCTTCTTTAATTGCCTCCTCTACCTTCTTTAACTCAGATGTTTCAGCAGTTATACCCTGCATTAAGCCTATTAAAAACTGCATCCTTCCATGCCACGACAAGGAAGTAGCAACTACCCTTTTCCAACTTGTCGTCTTTCTAATTGAAGAAGTTAAGCTGACAGTATCTGAATGCATATGATCTGTAAGAAAAGAATTGAAATGAGCATACAGCTGCTGATACTCATCAATTATTGACTGTGCTTCTTTGACAATGTGCCCATGCGTAACTTTCGAAGCCTTTTTAGACAACTGAACAAACGGCGCTACTATTTCTGCAAGTTGGTGCTCACTAAGATCTCTTCCTGTAGCTTTTCGAAACGCCTCCTCTAAATGATGTGCCTCATCTATTATTAGGTTAGTTGAGCTCAACACAGAGTCATCTAAGTACAGCTGCGCTAATAACGAGTGGTTGATTATCAATAAGTCTGCCTTGGCCGCTTCTCTCTTTGCCCGATAATAAGGACAAGTAGGATTATTTGTAGGGCACATTCGCCGACACGAAATAGAATCAGCGTGCAGATGATACATATATCTTTTCGTTTGATGAGAAAGATTAATTTTCTCAAAATCCCCCGAATCATCACGGGACATCCATACTAATAATTTTATAAGCAATAACGCCTCGTCTTCCTTTATAGATTTACGACTAATCGCCTGCTGCAAACGACCAGTACAAAGATAATTACTTCTTCCTTTTAATATAGCTGTCTTAATATCTACTCCTAATACTTTTGCCAAGGCAGGAATATCTTCAAGGTACAGCTGATCCTGCAAATGTTTAGTGAAGGTTGAAACAGTATAGTGGTTTTTTGAACCCGCTACAGACTCTGAGTTATTATTCTTAGTGTAATGCAACAATAGAGGCGTAAGGTAGCCATACGTCTTACCAACGCCAGTTCCTGCCTCTATAAGATTTATATCATTATCTTCTATAGTCTTAAGTACATTCTCAGCCATAGATAATTGCTGTGATCGATACTTGAACCCAGCAATATTTTGAGAAAGAACACCCTTAGATCCAAGCATCCCCTTTAATGTACTTGCTGCAGTAGCATCTTCTTTTGAAGAAGAATTTATTTCCTCTTTTTTAGGTGAAAGCATTTTACCTGAACTAAATAACGAGAAATAATGCATAAGATCACTTTTATCTATAATCTCCGCTACTTTCTCATACGTATCCTTCGGGACTTTAAGATGCTTAATAATCTCTTGTAACAACAACCAAGTCATTTGCACATCAGCACCAGCTCTATGCTCTCCTTCTACTTTTATATTATTTTGCTGAGCCAACATACCTAGGTTGTAGCTTTCAGCCTTAGGCCAAGCAATACTTGATAACGCAAACGTATCCCAGGTAGTATTATCCAGCTTTAAGCCATGATAAGCCAAATAGTTTATATCAAATGATGCATTATGCGCAAAAATAACACTATCACCAATAAATTCTTTAAGTTTATCTATGTGTGAAGCGAAAGATTTCTTACTCGAAATCATCTCATTAGTAATTGATGTTATAGCGGTAATCTCAGGAGACAAAGGACGACTAGAGCTACACAGCTTCATGTATTCACCTATAGCTTTACCCGTTCTTGTATCGTACCGGATAGCGGCTACTTCAATTATCTCCCCCGTTGCCGGCTCAAGAGAGGTTGTCTCCACATCAATACCAATAACTGTGTCCGGAAGCTTTGTGTAGTCTACTTTACTCATAATCACAGTGTACAATCTTCAAGAACTAATCACTATAAATAAACCCCGTTCACTGTAATAGCACTTCACTATTTATTTAGCTTGGCTGTCAAAATAGTATATTGACCCGAACTATAAACAGCCAAAGACTTTAAGTGCTTTATCGGCAAAAAATCGATATGTTGCAAGTAATCACTACCAAGCGCCACCCTTTGAATGCTAGCCGAAATTGAAGATAATTCCTGCACAGCGGCAGCTTTATTTGTAGCCACTGCTACACCCTTATCGCTAACACAAAGCCAAAGCTTAATAGCCTCGCTTAAAGACTCAAGACAACCCGACGAATCAGGTTCCGCTAACACTACTTGAGAGTCCCCTTTTACCAACTCATAACCCAGCGTCCCATCCGGAAGCTTAAACGCGCGTTTCTGCGGTCGTAAATAAGCCTCTTCATCTTTCATCCATTGATGAAAAACATCCTTCAGAGCATTAGAATCACCAATAATCGCTAAAGCTGCCTTTTCATTAGTTATGATCATGCTAGAAGTTTGCTGAACAGTCATATAACTAATTATTGGAGGCTTAGTTACAGAAAAGCCTAGCTTACTGTAAATAATCTTATTCCATTCATCTGAAAATTGAGCAGAAACAGATTGAATAGTGCTACCAAGAATATTAATAGCTAAATAGTTAGCCTCATCAGACAAGACCGGCCTACTAATTGAAAAATTCGGTAAACTTTCTAAATCTGATGCAATAATAATCTTAAGCTCCCTACCAAAATTAGTAGCCACACCAACCAGAGCTGTATCCCCTGACAGTAAAGAGATAGATCCATCATTACCCTGTGCTACAACAATCGGCCTATACGGATGTCGTCTAGAAAAATACTTCCCTAAAGAACTACCAACAGTGCCTTTAAGCGTATTTAGGGTTGGTTCTGTTTTTTGAGTTGTGCCAACAATCAACAAACCAAAGCTAGTTGTTTGCCAGTCATTTGCATTTAACTGCTCTATTAACAAATCTCTATCTCTAAACAAGAACGGGTTCTTTGGCACAAGAATGACACTAGAATAAGTATCAGTTTGTATATATGAGTATCGTTTAGCGCCATCAAACAATCTGGTTGTATCTTCAACAAGAGAAGCATTCAACAGGTCAGATAATACCTGACTACCTGATTGTGAAGAATTAACAGCAACTTTTACATTTCCTTCAGGTAACAAATACCAAAGGAACCACAAAGATAAATGAATATTTATAACAACAATCACAATAATTATTGCTATAAAAGACAGTGTAGTAAAAATAATCTTAATAGACATTACTAAAACTTAAATGGTAACAGCTAATAATACATAATCTTGCTTAAAAAAGATATTATATATAGCACAAAATCAATATTCTACTCGCCTACTGCGGCCTTAAAAACCAACCTTAGTCTACCCAAGTAAACCCTTTCTCCTGTCCCCCAACAAATACATTACCATGACGCATTATCTTGTCCGTGCTTGGCAGTGTTTCAAGGCGTGGATAGTTAGTATATGTATCTAATACCGTATCATCACTCTGCACTGCCCTGTAACAATACGATGCAGCTGCAGTTGCCCCATTATTCTCCACATGGAAATCCCACTCCATATCCTGACCAGCAGTCAATGAATTTGGATTAGTCCCCGGCGCTGCAGATTTTACGTACCTTCCCGCCACATCTGTATCAGTAAGCACCGTTGACGTAATTTCAGCACCATCCGTCACACTAGAAGTTGCATACCGCCATATACTACCTCCGCCTCCAGCACCCACATCTGTCCAGCTAGTAGCCCTATAGCAGCTAGGCCCCTCAGCATATTGAAGTTTAAGCTCCACTTGCGCACCAGCTAGAGCACAAGAAGAAGTAACATTAGCCCTCACCCGTATCTCATCTCCGCTCTCCAAAGCTCCATCACTAGTTGGTACCACATCCGTAGACTCATTTTCAGCTAGATCTGGGTTTCCCCATGGATCTGATACATCATTAGTGTCGCTATCTGCATAAAATCTAAAATCATTCTGAGTAAGAACATTACTGGCAAAAACCCAGAACGGCGTCGTCTCCACATCATCATTATTGCCCGAATTCGTACACGTACCACACGAACAGGTAATATTGCTCGTTAAAGTTTGAGAGTCCTGCACATCAAGATATGTAGCAGTCTGCGCACTAGCCACATCCCACGTATGCCTACCTCCCGCTATATTCATTATAGTCAAAGAATCGTCAATGCTAGATACAACGTACGCATAGTCTCCTAATACATAAACACTATGAGCACCTTCCAACCGACTAAACTCTCCGTCTCCATCAGACACTTCAGACTTTAATACTGGGTCGGTAGGGTCCGTAATATCCATAATAGTTAGAGAGTTGTTACCAGAAGATGCAACATAAGCATAGTTTCCTGATACATAAACATCACGCGGACTATTCAACTTACTAAACTCTCCGTCACCATTATATACTTCAGACTTTAATACTGGGTCAGTAGGGTCCGTAATATCCATAATAGTAAAAGCATCGTCAATATAGGCTGCAACATAAGCATAGTTTCCTGACACATAAACACTACGAGCACCATCCAACTCAC
>Ga0233437_1000177_pt1 | contig 155227 bp, 124 predicted proteins | sample SI_122_August201_FD_182714 | JGI IMG/M metagenome (GOLD analysis project Ga0233437, IMG submission 182714) | Seawater microbial communities from Saanich Inlet, British Columbia, Canada - SI_122_August2016_200_MG | ecosystem: Environmental > Aquatic > Marine > Inlet | place: Canada: British...
CTTCTGAAGCCACGGACTCTCCATCCGATGTATAGTTGCTGCATAGGTAGGTTTGGGAGAAGTAAAGCGCTTCTATCCTACCTATTTTTAGAGATTGGATTGCACACGATGTTGTGTAACTTCTTCATCCCTAAAGCCCTAACTATTATTTCTTCCGCAAAAATAACGGCACCCCAAGCAAGCTAAGCAAACCCACAAGACCCAAAGCAGGGCCTGTAGCAGGTTGTCTAGTTACCATAGGTGACACTCCGTTTGGACTACCAGCCGCCATATGAGCCTGCTGCTGAGTCTGCCTTACTATCTGTATAGGCATTTGATCTAGTGGAGAAAATGAAGGAACTAGCCCGCTTCCCACAGTAAATTTGTTTGTTCTGATTGCAGATGGCCAAGCAGATATTCTAGGAGTAACTTCTGTCACTGCTTGATTTAGATCTATAGTTGGAGATGCTCCTGTAGGAGCTGTATTTTGAACATTAGAAACAGGTGGCTGCGTATTATTCTGAGGCTGAGCATCCTGAACCTGATCATTTGAATTTGCAGGAGCAGGATCTGCTGGCTGATTTGTATTAGCACCAGTGCCAGCATTAGCATCAACGGGTGCGTCTGTATCCATTAGCATGTCTCCAAGATTAGGAATAGGAGGCAAATTATCCATATTCAAATCTTCTATTACCGCTCCAGTTCCTGCGCCATCCTGAGTACCAGCATCATCGAAACTTAGATTTGCAGTTATATAAGTAACACCTTGTGCAAATATAAGTCCAATTGCAATTATTCCAGTCGCACCAACTGCCAGATTACTTACATTCTTTCTTTTTATTTTTACTCGCTGTGGTTGGACTGATCCTTGTACTCCAGCATTTACAGACTTAGGACCAGGAATTTCTTGCACAACTACCCTCTCCTCTTCAGAAGAATCATCTGTACTTTGCCAGTCAGGATTTATATGTGTCATACGGCTTCGCGTTTAAAAAAATACTTATTCATTTTCTTTATATCACTAGAATTGATTATCGATTCCGCTACGCCGCTATTAATTTTAATATTATTCATATACGTTAGTTGTGTTTAAATGCAAATTGGTGTCATGACTTAGATGAACGAATAAGTACGATGCTAAAACCAGCAGAAACAATTGCTGCTACAAGTAAGAAATATGCAGGAAAACCAGTTCCTCCAGCTATACGACCACCATCAATTACAGAACCTGTAATATCAGATCCGCCACCAGGATTTACATTTCCACTTACACCAAAAGGTGCAGTAGAGCTCGAAGGATCTCCTACTTCCACCATAACTTCATAACTAAATTCTGTTTCTCTTTCTTTTGAATCAAAAGCAGTAACTGCAAAATAATATTCTTGCCCTACAGGAAGATCACCTACAGTAATACCTTGCACTCCCCCACCAGGCATCTTGTGCACTGTTCTTCTATGTATATATCTTCCTGATACTGTTCCATAGTACAAATTATATCCTTTTACACGAGCATCGCTTAGAGAGTTCCATATTACGTACACATCTGATTCATTCGTAGAAACACGAATTCCAGATGGCTGCAAACGAGTAAATCCATCGGAGGTATTTGTTCCACCATTTGAAGGAGGTGGAGTAACAATAGGACCAGGGTTGGCAGCACAATCTACAAAACAGAGCTGTAGATTCTTTGGTCTGGTCTTTAGAACATTTACTGTTCTGCCTGCTTCTACTATAAGTGCTTTTGTTTTTCCCTCTTGTCCAAGAAGAGAAAATTCATAGAAAGAAACATTCGACTCACTATCTTCTGCTAAAACTTCAAATGTAACACGAGCAAAATTAATCTGTGTACTATTTATTCCTCCGCCAACATTACTAGCACCCAGTCTTACTAATCCCTGTATTTCATCGAATGCTTTTTCACCTGGAGCAACGAGAGGAAAATCATCACCAGTACGAACTTGTACACCTTTCAAAACCATAGGATCATATGTAATCCAACTTTGAACAGACTGAATAGACTGAGAAGAAGGATTGCTTATCATAATATCTATGTCCAGATTGTCCCCTGCCTTTAAACCATATGTATTTATAGTATCTGCATTCTTCTGAATAAATTCAGCACATCCAGTGGTTTTTTCACAGTGTGGACGGAATCTTATGCTTACATCATCTGTAGCAGCAGAAACGCTGTTTACATTAAGGAAGCAAACTACTACAGGAACTGTTATAAGCCACAATCTGAAAATCTTTTTAATCATAGTGTTATATGTGACGGAACTTGCAATATATTCATAGGAGTATTGCCACTTAGTATTACAACTGCAGTATGACCATCTCCTTCTGCTTTCCAATCATAGAAAGTAAGTATTGAATCTTCTGATCCAATCTTTTTATAATCAAAAGACATCAAAATAATTTCTTCATCTGTTATAGCTTCCAGAGCTGCTCCTCCAAATTTTATAAATCCATTCTTCCTATCTATCTCTTGTTCATTTGGTGCAAATAGAGAAAATCTTGTATCTCTAAGTATTAGATTACTCACAGAAACAGTATTTGGATCAAATCTTACCCATGATCTTGCAGATTGTATTGGTCTTGATTGCAGATTTTTTACAACGATATCAATCGTACCACTATTAGAATTATCAGAATTAATTACAAATTCAATATTCGCAGTAAGCATATCCGCAGCGACTCCATGCTTAAGCCCATGCCTTGAAACATTTGCTCCATCTTCTGAATCACAAGATGAAAGAATTACTGAAATCATAGAAAATACTATCAGGAACTTTAGAATTCCACTTCCTTGTGATCTGCCAGCGTTTGATATTGTATATTTCATAATTTGTTAGAAATCAAAATTTGGAAGTTTTCCACCCATATTTCCTCTGCCAGAACCTATAGGTTTGGTTAAGTTACTATTTTGTACAGGACCTCTTGAATTTTCACTTTGTTCATTTGGCTCACCAGAAGAAGGACACAGAATAGAAATATCACTAAGTCTATATTCTGTTCCATATACAGATGAAAGAAGTGCAAAATCAGAAAAGTTTATATGGCCATCTCTATTTAGATCAGCAGTTGGCAAAACCAAACAACCATCTTCGTCTGCATCAAACCTTGCAAAAGCAACTATAAAATTAAATTCTGCATCTCCACCGGGAACTTTTATTCGTCCAGGCGCCAAAACTCCAGGAATCTTTATTCGCATATGATCCCCTTCTCTTATCTTATCTACAGTGAGCATAAGAGTTCGTGCATCTTTACTCAATTCTGCATCTTTTATCCTACTAGACTTACCAGATACCAATGATTCGAGACTCGCTCTTATCCTCATAATATCCGGATGAACGCTACTAGGAAGTACCTGCGTCGCAAATATCACATCTATATGCTCAGAATCTATTACATTTACACGTTCTATCTCTGGAGCCTTTCTACCTCTTTCATAACCAGTAAATACTAGTGTTCCACCGCGATCTGCACTAAATCTATTACCATATATATCCGTAAGAGGATTACTATCGGAAACGACTGAGAATGTATATGTCTCTCCTCCAATCAATTTATCTGACTCTAGATACAGAACTCTTCCAGTTGTATCCCAAGAAACTCTATCAACTTCTATTTCACTAAAGGCATCGAGAGTTGGCCTGATTGTAAACTGAGATCCTCCACGTTCTACAGAACTTGTATTTATAGGATTACTTACAACTAGCTCAAATTCATCTTCATCTACAGGAACAATCATCACTAGTTCAGGGGCAATACGCAAACGATCCGATATTCCTTCGTCACCTATATATATAGGTACGCTTTCATGTGTTGTATGACCTTGCTCATCTATAGCTGTTAACTCAATCATATATGGCTCTGTACTTGCAAGAGTCGTAGAAGGAATAGATATATCGGTCAAAACAAACCATCTACTACCTGTATTTTCCAGAACACTTCGTTGCATACAAGCAATTGCCATAGAAGAGCCACATAGTAGATCTATATCGTTATCTCCTTTTGTAGATGATCCTCCAGCACGACCAAATGAACCCATATTTGCCATTACTGTCATAACATCATCATCAGGATCACTTACAAGAACGTGAATCTCTCCTTCTTCTTCTCCATCATTTGCAAATACTCTAGGTACTTGGAATGAATTATTTACTCTTATAGTAGGAGCCGATCCATCATCTGCTCCGCCTCTTTCTACTCGAAGTCTTGCTCCTCCATAAACTGTATTACCAGTATCATCAACTGCAGTAAGCTTTATATTGTATACACCTGTTTGCAAATCCTCTGGAATGGTAATCTTTTTTGATTTGAAAGTATTTTGCTTAGCAACTGCATCAGAAGGATAATTAATGATGCTATTCAATTCATCAAAATCAAGACGTATATCAGTAAAATCTGCAGCGACAGTAAGATTCTGATCACCAACTCCATTTTCATCACCCACTTCTACGAATAGCTGTGTCTCGCCCCCAGGAGGCACTACGTCTGGTACAAATCTGTTATGTAAAAATTCTGGAGCATCACCACCAAGCTCTCCAATAGTTAGCCTTATTCTATCGTTTACCAGATTGCCTTGTTTATCTTCTATTTGTACTCCGATGTCATATCCAGCACTTTTAACTGTGGTAGGAATTTTTATTTTTTTGGAAACGAAAATTCCTTTAGTTCCATCAGAAGAAGAACTGCTACTGTCATGTGACATGAAAGTATATGGCATTCCCAATGGGATTAGATTAAGCCTTACTACTTCTATGTCATCTATTCCATCTGCATCTTCTATCTCTAAGCTGAAGAAAGTTTCCGATTCTGCATTTGCAGGAAGCTTATTAGGTACAGCACTTTTTTTAATTATCACAGGCAAGCCACCGCTTGGAATTACAGCGCTTACTGTTACTTGCAATGTCTCTACGGCACTATTCCCTGAGCTATCAAATGCCTGAAGTCTCAAAGAGTAAAGCCCAGGAGCAAGATCATGCGGCATAGTATATTCACCCTTATATGTAACAGGCTGAACACTACCGCTTACAGGATCTACCATTTTTTCTAATTCCATTACACCGCCACCTATATTTAGAAGGTCTATGGTAACTTGCATTATAGTATCTGATCCATCCAAATCAGAAACTCCAGCGTAGAAAGTTACGTCTCCACCAAGAGAAGCAATTTCTGGGAAAGTTTCCAAATAACCAGAAAATATAGGAGCATTTCCACTAACCACTCCATCGCCACCACCTCCTGTTGAACTTACATAAAGATTATGACCAGTTTGTGTCTGATTTCCATCATTATCTCTAACTGTAAATTCTACTTCATATATTCCATCTGCAATATCATCCGAAATTGTAAAGTTATTCAAAACATATGGAACAGTAGTAAGTGCTGCACCACCTGAAGGTAAACTTATAGCAGGAGAAAGCTCTTCTATTCCTCCTCCTAATGAGGTTAATCTAGCCTGAACAGATTGCAAGCTATCTACTCCTTCGTTATCCGTTATATCGATGTAAAAGCTAATATTATCTCCAGGAGCAGGAACCATAGGCGTGGTTTCTATATCTCCAAAAGTAGGTGTTTCTCCCTGAACTACTATTGTTCTTAGCTCTAGAGTTTCAACTTCTTGATCACGTTTTCCAGCACGATTTTCTACTCGAATAGTTATTGGATAATCAGTATTTGTTTGCAAGGAATCAGATATATTTCCTGTAACTTTAAACCATACAATAGAAACTCCACCAGGACCTACTGCAACCTCTCCTATGCAGACAGGATCCTCTCTACAATCTGCATCAGTCATACTTACATCTGTCTTACCAAAGCCAATATTTGGAGATCCTCCAATGCTTGTAAAGTCTACAGATCCAACCACTGGCTCGCCCGCTCCCAAAGGATTAAATATAGGTATCCATAGATCTACAGTTGTTGGCTTTTCGCTTACACTGTATCTCATAGGATTTGGAGACAAGAACATAAGCTCTTCCAAAATATCTACAGGAGCAGATGCTCCTGGATTTTCAAATACTACAATCTTTTCATCTGCATAAAGACTTCCAAGTGAAATAGTATAAGATCCAGAAAGAGTTTGTTCTGGAATATTTGCAATTATTTCTGTAGAACTTGTAGAAACTATTGTTATTGGACGATTGTTCAAAAGAACCGTAGATCCAGAAGAAAATCCTTTTCCTCTGATAACAAGAGTATCGTTTCTAACAAGTGGGAATATTCCTGGATTTACATCTGATACAAATGTTACAAACCCAAGCTCTGCAGCGCTTTCATCTGTAACAATTTCTATAGCACCATTATGAGCCTGATTCATATCAGTATTATTTGCTACATAATGCACACCAAGTAGTTGCATAGGAATTACATCATTAATTGTATTTGCAGGGAACTGTGCAAGATCTAGCTCAAACTCCAGCATGCTTACACCGTGATTTATAGATCTAGGGTTACCAACCAATGCAACATTTACAACTCCAGGCACAGGGTAATGAACTGACATTTCAAAATTCTGCAAAGCTGCAGCACGATTTACTTTTAGAATTTCTGCTTTCGTTTGATCTATCATGAAGGTTAAGAATATTCCTTCAAAGTTGGTAAGATTTTCTCCTGCCTGAAGAAGTACGCTTCCTCTTTCATTTGGACGAGCCTGATACCCTTGGCTTATGAAAACTCCACTAGTTGGAGTGTTTACATTTGAATCTATCTGAAACACAGCAGAACGAAGTTTTGGTGAAATATTTCTCGCAACCAAAGCGCTACTTACCGCAAGTATTACTACTGCCGATAATATAAATATAAAGCGCTTCATTTATTGTGTAATTGAGTGAAGTACAAAAAGTACATCCGAGAAGGTAACTTGATTATCGCCATCTGTATCACGAAGTAGATGTTGCTGTTGTACCGACATTCTTCCGGTAGTTAGCCTAAGAGCAAAGATTGCATCTTCGATTGTTAAACGACCATCTATATTAAAATCACCAATAAGTGCAGACTCTCCTCCGTCTAGCAGAACCGCTCTTGCTGTATTTCCATATGCATCACTTAGGGTAAACAAAAAAGTAAATGGTCCATCGTAGAAATCTACATAAGAAGATATTGGTATAGAACATTGTACTGTCTCTTCTCTAGAGACAGACCCCGCAAAAGCTAGATTACAAATTGAATCTTCTATAACCGTACGATTTGCAGGAAGATTATTTGGATCCGTAAATGCTCCATCTAGCAGTTCAATCTTCACATTTTGTAAATGATCCACACTTACATTGTGCTGTACCAAAATATTAAACTCAGTAGAAAAACCAGGCGCTACCAGTGTAGACGCATCCTGACCGATAGGAGAAACAGCAAGAATATCAAATTGATCACTAAATGATCTGATATTAGCAATTGGAGAATTACATGTTACTGCAGTTTGAGCTCCGTCTATATCTCTAAAACCATGTTCATTTGGATGAATTCTAAGAATTCCAGTAGTAGATCTAAGTGGCACACGAACTATAACTCTAGCATCTGTCCAATTGGTTCCTGGAAATACTTGTACCACCTCTGGATCTCCATCGATTGTTGGAAAGCTTACATATCCACCAAGATTTCCGAAGTCACTTCCATTGATTGTAATAGTATCTAAACCAGCATCGTATGAAGTAATTTCTCCAAAATTATTTACTATACATTGCTGATTGTTTATACATGCTGCGAATTGAGAACATGATGCCAATCCTTCAACTGCTTCTTCACAAACTCCTCCAACATAATTGCCATCTGGACATTGAACAGGTTCACACGTTTCCACAACAGACTGCCATGTTCCATCACATTCAAAAGTAACTATTTCTCCACTTGCGTTACAGGTAGGAGTTGGCTGATTCGTTCCAGTACAATCGTCTCTTTCGTTTAGAGTAATCGTAACATCATAAACAGCAGAATAGGCATCTCCCTGTTTGCCCAAACACCATGTTCCACCAGAGGTAACATCAAATGAAGTACCAGCACTACAGCTTTCTACGTCGTATCTTATGTGAACCAGATCAGGCTCTATGCGTACGCCTGTTATATATTCTATGTAATCAGGATTTACGATTATGTCGTACTGCTTATCTGATTGATTACCAGTAACAGGCTCTTCTCCTACAGGGATATTGAAAACAGTGCATCTCCCTGTTTGAGATGTATGTCTACATCTATCAGCAGGATTCGAAGGAATTATTTCTCCTGAATAAACATTCTGAAGAATAAACATCGCTGTATTTGTGGCAGAAAATTCACTTAGAACTATTGGCTGAGCTGGGCTGCCATCTACAGGCTGATACTGCAAAGTAACATTCAGATTTGTAGTCTGTGATATCTGTGCCTCTGTAACAGAGATTGTATCTACGTTTACACTCTTGAATCCCAGTACGAATGAAAATGTTCCACAGAGTAAGAATATAGCTACTCTAAATTTGTTTTCTGAAAGCCGTCTGTTTCTTTTATTTTTGTGTTTAGGCATTTTTTATTTATTCCTCTCATTATAGCGCAAAATCAGCTTTTCTAGAACACCGCAAGTATTGACGCAGGCAGAATTTGTTGTCATGTTAAACAGCATCCATGTTTAGTGAATTTTTGGCCTCTGTGTCATCCTGAGGAGGTTTTGCTGATTATCCTTCGAGACGTACTTCGCTTCGCTCAGCACTCCTCAGGATGACACAGCAAAACCGTCTCGAAGGATGCTACTTAGAATTTGAAAAAATGTATAATCGCAACAGATGCAGAATATCTACCTCTTTACGGGCGAAAATACGTTCTCTATGAGCGAAGAACTAAGGAGATGGAAGGTAAATTTTATTGAAAAACATGGAGATGTGAATTTGCAGATCATTTTTGGGAAAGAGCTTGTTTTCCAAGATCTTCTAAATGAAATCCAATCACAACCATTTCTATCTGACAAAAGATTAATTTTGATAGAGGGAATGCCTGCAAACATTTCAAAAGAAGAGTTAGAAATTCTAAAGAAAGATATTCATCCAGACACACTACTCATTTTTGCAGAATCAAATCTAGACAAGAGAAAAAGTTCAACTAAGTTTCTAATGAAGAATGCAGAAGTAAAAACATTTAATAATCTTACACAAAAAAATCTTGTAGATTGGATAATAGATTTTAGTAAATCAAAAGGCATAGAAATTGATTTCCGCGTTGCTTCACATTTAGTAGATACAGTAGGAACAGATCAGTGGCATCTAAAAAATGAATGCATGAAATTAATTGCTTACTCATCCGGGAATCCTACAGTAGGAGATATCGATAATGTATGTATGCCAAGCGAAAAACACACTGTATGGCTACTTAGTGATTTAATAGGAAAAGGTCTTACAAAAGACGCTGTAATGCTAAATAAATCTCTTCATAAGAGTGGCGAAGATGCATTTAGATTATGGAATTTATTTTTATGGATAGTAAATAATTTAAGCCAGATTTGGATGTATCAGAAAGAAAAAAATCTAGGTCTAGGAGAGCTAAGCAAAGAAGCAAAAATTCCTTTTCCAAGTGTTAAATCTCTTCTTCCACTTACCAAAAAAATAGATGAGGATAAGATGAAGCAAATCGTCGAACGCATCGTCTCCGCTGATCACGCACTAAAAACTGGCGAGATAAAAGCAACTGCTGGAGAACCTATTGAACTTGTAACTTTGATTGAGAGGGAGATGGTGGTGATAGGCTAATTAAGCTCCGAAATCGCCTTCAGGATCTCTGCTTCTTTTTCCTCTTCGCCAACCTCATGATCCCCTTCCACAGATTTGCGGGATTCACGTTTTTCGCGTCTCTCTCTCCCAATTTCTTCTATATTCACAGCATTTCCGCCTACCTTTTCCATCTCCTTCTTATACTTTTCATCTATCGCTGCAAGTTGAGTTTTCTCGTTATCCAAAATTTTCTCCAGATTTGTAATCTGCTCAGGAGTCATTACTGGAAGAATGTTTATCCAGTACTGCCTCTCTTCGTCATTCATACTCTCAGAAGAAATAATAAGTTCAATGAGCTCAGGGAATTTTGCCCTTATTTCATCTGGCACTACGATTTTGCTATCTGACATAAGAGATTAAGAAATCTTAACTATCTCATACTTAAATATTCCACCAGGAGCTTCTACCTCTACTACGTCTCCTTTTAATCTACCAAGAAGAGCGCTACCTATAGGAGACTCGTTACTTATTTTGTGCTCAATAGGGTTTGCTTCTGTGGAACCAACTATCGTATATGTCTCTGGATCTCCACGTTCTCCTTTCTCCTGCACAGAAACAGTAGATCCTATATCTACAGCTTTAGACTTTCCTGCCTGTTTTCCAGATATAATCTTTGCAAGCTTGATCTTCTTCTCTAGCTCTAGAATTCTTCCTTCTACGAATGCCTGTTCGTTCTTCGCTTCTTCATATTCTGCATTTTCAGACAGATCACCATAAGAAATAGCTTCTTTTAGCCTTTCTGCAACTTCCTTCCTTCCAACCTTTTTCAGTTGTTCTAGCTCCTCTTTTAGCTTCTCTAGCCCTTCCTTTGTAATAAGAATTTCTTGTCCTTCTTCGGACGAAGCCACTGCGTCATCCGTTATAAAGTCGTCTTTTGGGTTTGTCATAGCAGGAGGATTGTAGGGAAGGCAGTGAGCTTATACAAGCTTTAATCATGATTAAAACGCATATATAGCCCTCCTAGAGAGGCTAATATCGTTTCCAAATAAGAACACCTTCTCTCTTTTTCCAGTCACAAATTCATCATTTGTACTCAAATGAGTACTGATCAATACATCAAATCCTCGCACTTTCTTGCTTTCCTTGGCTGATCCTTGCTTATCTTCAACGATATCTTCTCTAGAGGATCCATTTGGCATATCCCTCTTTCTTATAACTCCTCTTGGAAATTTCGAAGCAAAAGCATTATGTAAATCTTCTATATGCTTATCTGAAAGCTCAGAATCACAAATAAATATCCAAGATTTATCATCTAGGACAAACGAATACGGACCAGAGGGAAGAAGTGGTAACCAGTTAAAAATATCTATGGAAACAAACTTTGCCATGCTTTCTATATCCTCTTTTACATTTGTTCCACGCACTATTATAAGGCTCTCTTTATTGTCTATTTCATCATAAAGTGTTGTAACAACTTTTGTATGAAAATCATATGGCGACTTTATATTCGAAATAAAGAAAAATAGAAATCCCATCAGTAAGCCAAATATCACTACTTGAAATGTCTTCATACCATATTCCTTAATTTTAACCATCTGTATAATTTGCATGTCAACCTCAGAAAAGTACAATAGCAAGATTTGTTCAGGTCATCGATTCAAAACACTTTAGATTTAAATCGAGAACGACATGAAGAATCACATACATCAAAGACAAACACAAACACTTTCTTATCTTGATCATTTACACCACCAGAAACTAGTAGGGAGAATGATGTCCCCCCTAGATCTTCTATCACCTCTCTCACTCCCATACAGGAGGACTGATAGAGATCACATTAACTCACTCATGAGTATATACCCTAGGGGCCATCATCCTCTCTGCTCTGCGATAAAGCATCTCGGGATAAGAGGTTATCCGAAATGCTGACTAAAAAACTCTCCAGTGCTCTTTCTGCGCCTTGCGTAGTCTAAGAGCCGTCACGGGGACCTCGCCAGGCCACGAGGAGAAACAAGGCGCCAAAGCAAGGCAGGAATAATAATGAGAAACCTCCTCATAACCCTTTCACATTTTAGGCTCAGTGGTGGACCATCTGGGAAATCATTGATAGCCCGCAAAGGGATAACACAAATACAAAAAGGCTCCTTATGGAGCTTTTTTGTTATTCATGCTAAACTATTTACCATTCAAAGACATCGACCAGATTTTCAATGGCATTCTGGATGCGCTCGATAATACTTTTTCTTTTTAGAATTGGCGGCGCTGCAGGAAGACTGTCGGCTATGTCCTGATCTTTTGGCGTTTTTTGCGTGTAAATATACTCGCTTATTAGCTTCTCAAGTTTTTCCAGTGGAATGTTTTCGGATCTGGCAATCTCTCGGAGGATTTTTGCCCGTTCATGATCCCAAAATTGGTTAAATGCATGTTCTACGTCATCAGCATTTCCAACCTTCGGCAGATTCTTTTCGATAAACTTACGAATGAGTTCTTTCTTTTTGCGAAGCTGAACATCTCTATCAAATACTCGAAGTATATCTTCAGCTTTCTTCTTACGGAGACTGTCAGATTTAACATTCTTGAGTCCTGCTATCAGTTTTATTAGGTAATCGAAGTTAATCAGATCACGTATGGTTAGCTCCAACTCAAAGTCTATTTGATCCAAAATAGATTCTTCCTCTTTTTGGTTTTTCCTGCGCTCATCGTGAATATCAAGGTACTTACTTTGGTAGTCGTAAAATTCTTGCTCCCCTATGCCCAATTCATCAAAAGAAAAACTGGAAAATGTTTCCAATGATGATTTAATACGTAGCAAGTCTCTAAAAGTTTTTACGAATGCCGCTTTTTCTTCCTCGCTCTGCATGGCATCAACTGCCCGAAGGTCTGGTGCTTGTTCTCGTAGCTCTATAAGCTTTTCTTCGAAGGCTCTTTTCTGTTCCTCGTAGGGTTTCTTAAAAACTATCTCTCTTGCGTTTTCGTGACCGTAGAGAGCCATTGCTTTGTCTGTTGCGTCCTTTAGATTGCGGAATGACACAATGTTGCCATGTGGTTTATCTGAGTTTAGCAGTCGATTTGTCCGGGAATATGCCTGCACTAGACCGTGATAGCGTAGGTTTTTATCTACGTAGAGTGTATTCAATCTCGGACTATCAAACCCTGTTAAGAACATATTCACAACAAGTACGAGGTCTACTTCTTGTTTTTTGATTCGCTTCTGCAAGTCTTTGTAGTAATCATAGAAACGATCTGTGCTGAAATTCGTAGAATATGCTTCGTTGTATTCTTTAATACATTGTTCAAGAAAATCTCTTGAGTGTTGGTTTATTGGAGTATTTTCTTCTCCAAAAATATCCGTATCGAGCATATCTGCGTTCTCCTCTTCGTTGGCGTGATATGTGAATATGGTTGCTATCCGCAAATTTTCAGACTTTTTTGCCTTGATAAGTGCATAGTATTTTTTGAGCACGTCTATGCTTGTCACTGCAAAGATAGCATTAAACTTTCCGTTTTTGGTTTTTCGTTTCCAGTCGTGCAACACGTATTCAGCTATTTTTGCGAGTCTGTCTTCGTGTTCAAGGACTTCTTTAGTGTTTATGCCTTCTACCATGCAATCGGAAAATATATCTGCTTCCAATACGTCCGCTTCTTTTTGTTTGTACTTTCCCACGTATTCTACGGAAAAGCCGAGTACATTGTTGTCTGAAATTGCGTTCGTAATGATGTATTTATGCAAACACTCCTGAAATACATCTTTTGTCGTTACCCCTCCCACATTATTTTCGGCAAAAATTGGTGTTCCAGTGAAACCAAATAACTGAGCCTTTTTGAAGAAACTCGTAATCTGTGCATGAGTTTTCCCAAATTGACTTCGGTGACATTCGTCAAACATGATAACTATCTTCTGATCTGCCAACTCTTCAAATTGTTTTAGGTGATTTTCTCGACTTATTGCCCTATCCAGTTTTTGAATAGTTGTAACAATAAGATTTCGATTCGGGTCTTTTAACTGTTTTACTAAATTGCTCGTATTGTCCGTTCCATCTACCGCCCCATCTGAAAAAGAGTTAAATTCCTTGGTTGTCTGAATGTCGAGATCTTTTCTATCCACCACGAATAATACCTTCTTTACTTCGGGTATCCGTGTAAGTATCTGGCTTGTCTTAAACGAGGTCAGAGTTTTACCTGAACCAGTTGTATGCCAAATATACCCATTTTTATTGCCCTCTCGTACTCGCTTCTCAATCGCACGAGCAGCGTAATATTGGTAAGGACGTAGTACCATTGGTATCTGCGAAGACTCCGCAAGCACGATATATTCGGATATCGTTTCTGAAACATTGCACTTTTCGAGGAAGGCTTCTGCAAATTGGTCTAGCTGTGTGATTTTCTGGTTGTTTTCGTCAGTCCAGTAAAACGTCTGCTCAAAACTCTGTCTTGGGTTATTTGCAAAATACTTGGTATTCACTCCGTTACTGATAACGAAAATTTGTACATATTCAAACAATGTTCCTGTAAATGTGTGCTTGTGGTAACGCTGAATCTGATTAAATGCCTCCTTCATCTCTACCCCACGTCTTTTAAGTTCTATCTGAAGCAATGGTAAGCCATTTATGAGCAATGTGACATCGTAGCGATTTTTGTACCTGCCTTCTTGGGTTACTTGGTGGGTTACTTGGTACTCATTCTTACACCATTGCTCCATGTTGAAAAATCGTACATACATCTCTGTGTTGTCATCTCTTTTTAGCAGAAATCTATCTCGTAGAGTTTTAGCCTTCTGAAAACGATCACCCTTTCGCAAGTGATTCAAAATGCGCGAAAATTCGTTCTCTGAAAAAGTGGTTTTGTTAAATTTTTCCAGTTGTAGCTTCATATTTACCTCAATACCTTCGCTATCGGGTATCACGACACTTTTGAACCCTAGGCGATTTAGCTGGGTGATAAGAGTCTTTTCGAGTTCGAGTTCAGATTGGCACATAGAATATAATTATTTAGATAGTAAAGGAGGACATTTATACTCATTATTTTGACTCCATCCTGCCATTTTAGAATTTGGATGTGTCATCTTACAAATGGCGCTTAGTCCACTTTTGGTGTTTTGCACATAGTTGCTAATTTGTTCTGAATTACAGACTGACTTTAGCGGATCTATGAGTATTCCTCTAACATCTGAAACTTTTATCCGACCAGAACAATAGAGCAAGCCAATTCCTTCAAATTCATCGATATACTTCAAAAGATTTGTTCTATGATTATTTGTATTACTTGGATCCCATACTTGTTCATTATTCTTTACTTTATTGTGCACCGCAGTAAGTAAAAAATCTGCTCCTGTTATCCTTTCAAAGAGATCATCAATTTCTTTTTTGTGCTCATTGTAGGTTTCTACTCTGAATTTATCTTTGTCAAAATCTAGTGCATACGATTGCAAATCTGTCTGCTGTTGTAAAATTATCGTTTGCTGTGCAAGGATTTTTGTTTGTTTCTCTATAGATACAGTTTGTTTTTCAGAGATATCGTTTGCCACACTCCCAATTCCCCAAGTTATCCAGATTAGAATAAGTGTTAATATAGTAGTGACTAACTGCTCGTATTCCTTAATGATTTGGTTAAATTTTTTCATAAAGCTAAGAAATTAAACGAATAACTGCTGCAATAGTCCCCTCTTCCAAATTTTTGCTTTTTCTATCTCGTTCTCTTTTGCGTTGATCGTTTCAGTAATTGTTTCTAGGAAGTTTGCAATATTTTGCTGTTCATGCAAACTTGGGATTCTAAGCTTTACTCTTAATAAGTCTTTTGTATAAATTGCAGCAACACTAGTTGTACCTGTTGCAATTCTTCTCAATGATTTAAGCCCTTGATACGAATTAAAGTAAATGTTCATATACTCATTCAAGTCAAAATTAAGCCTCATAAGATTGGAATTATAATAAACTTTTGGTAGCTCACCTCTCCAGATTGATACCTTACCCACTAAGTCCAGTGTGTTTCTAGTGTTAAAGAATAGATCATTCTTCTTGATTCTATCTTCCTCATTCACACTTACATTCTCAGGGATATATTCAATTTTAGAAATGTTCATTTTCCCTCTTCCTAAATTCCCCATCTTTAAAAGAGGGTGTTCAGTCTTTAATTCTGAATTCTGATAGTTACCCCCTAATCTATAGTTTTTTATTACATCACTTATTTTCTTCTCCTCCCACTCAGGAAACTCCTTTCCATTTCCATCCTTAAACCGAATCTCCTGGCTGAAAATCTTCTGCATCATGCCTTTTTTGTATGTTTCTAGGTGTTCATTTTGCTCTCGTAGGTTTTCTATCCATGCATCTATTGAGCTGAGGAAATCGGCAATTTTTTGTTGTTCTAAATCCTGTGGAACTGGAATAGGCATATTTAAAAAATCAGACTGTCCTATATTCATACGATCATGCCTCGCTCCGTAATTGGCTATTTTATTCATGTATCTATGCCATTTCTTAGTATCGAAGTACTTTTCAAAATATCCCAAAACTTTAACTTTAGGTTTCAGAACTGTATATAGCGGTGACATAATACCTTTTCGATATGTATTACGCTTCATTGGTCCAACAGGTGCATGCTTGGAAATTCTTGGGTTGTACACAAAATCATCTACATCAACTACATAATATCCTTCTAGGTTTTCTTGATTGGCTATATCTTTTTCGAAGTAGTCTAATTGTCCAACTATGCCCTCTGTAGCTGAATTAGTAAGTACAAATTTTTCTTCTGATCCTTTATTCTTCTTGGTTTTCTTCGTAAATATTTCTCCAAGTGGTACATCCTTCCACTCACCTTCAAGCCCCTTAAACCGAATCTGCGGAACAGTTTGCCTGTGATCTTTGGTAGATGCTGACATAAATTATGCATTTAATAAGGTTTTCCAGTGCTCAGGAACACCCATGGCAGGGATATATAGCATATTCTTTTGTAATAATTCTTGAACACGAATAGTCCATGTAGATGTAGGACTGACAACTTTGAGTATGTCTTTTACAAAAAGAATATAGGAAAATACAGAATGATCTTCTACGCCAGTTGGCGTACATTCAGATCTATTTTTACAACGTCTATTCCACAGACGTTCATGGTGTGCACAAATATTACGAATGTCCACTAATCCACGTAAGCCAGATAATAAGTCTTTATCTGGAATTGAATACATGCTCGCAATATTAGTACGATAGGTACGTTTAAGATTTTGATAAATACGAACTAGACTACCAAATGCAAGAACTTCAAAAAATATCCAACATGGCGGCATCTTTGTAGAGTACTTTGTATAATACTCTTTCATTAAACCATCTTTTTGTTTTAACCTCTCTAGTTCCTCTGTCCATCGTTCTTGGTTTTGTGAAAAGTACTTTGTATGGCTATACACTTCTTTGTTGTTGTACCAATAAATATCTTGCTCTCCGCATTTATGGATCATCATTGATCGTAATGAAACCTCGATACGTTCTATGGCATCAAAAAATAATAATGTTAGCCGACGATCAAACGCATATAAATCTAAAACATTCTGCAATTCTGTTCCTGAATTAAAGATATCTTTCTCGCTTTGGAAGGCTTTGAAATAAGCAGAAAGGTGATAATAGCCTTCATGCAATAAGGCATTCTTTGCAGAATCTTCATCATTAATTTTTAGCCCTCTGGAACGAAGCAATTCAATTTGCCCTTGCAAGTTACACCAAGGTTTGTTGTACGGTATTGACATTATATGTAGTAGAAATACAATATTTGTGCTAATGCCTCCCGCGCCTCTTTGCAATGCGTACCCGGGGAGGCTTTTTTATTGTTCCTATATTGTTGAATAGATGCTGACATTAAAATGGCGGTGAAATACCAAGTTCTTCACAAAATCCTGCTATTTTTTTCTGCATATCTCCTTCTTGCGCTCTTATCTCTTTCAGCTCTTTTCCCGTTTGTTTTATGTCTATTGGCTCTTCTTCCTCGAAAGTATCTACGTAACGAGGAATATTGAGGTTGTACTCGTTCTCTTCTATTTCTTCCATTTTTGCTTTGTGCGAGTACTTTTCTCGCTCCGCTCTGTCTCGATAGGTTTCAAAAATCTTTTGTATATTCTCGTCTGTGAGTTGGTTCTGGTTTTTACCTTTTTCAAACTCTTGCGAGGCATCTATAAACAATATGTCTTCATCGTCTCTGCGGCATTTTTTGAATATCAACACTGTGGCAGGAATACTTGTACCAAAAAAGAGGTTGGAAGGTAGCCCTATCACTGCATCTAGGTAATTGAGCTTCTCGATAATGTACTTACGTATGTGTCCTTCTGCTCCTGAGCGAAACAACGCTCCATGAGGTAAAACTATTGCCATTGTCCCATTCTGCGCTAAGTAGTGAAGCATGTGCGTGACAAACGCATAATCCGCTGCGCCTTTGGGAGCCAGTCGTCCGTATTGGGAAAATCGTTCATCGTGAATATGTTCGGGATTAGCATCACTTTTCCAATTTGCTGAAAATGGAGGGTTAGCGACTATAGCCTCTGCTTCAAGTCCTGAGTGTTTATCTTCCTCTAACGTATCGCCATGCTGAATATTGAAGTTTTCAAAATGAACTCCATGCAAAATCATATTCATACGTGCAAGATTGTAGGTAGTTGGATTTAATTCTTGTCCAAAGTATTCCACAACTTCTGTGTACTCTCTTAGGCGTAACAATAACGAACCTGACCCACATGTCGGGTCGTATACAGAGCGTAATCGTTTTTTATCGATCGAGACTATCTGTGCCATGAGTCTAGATACTTGCGAAGGAGTATAGAACTCTCCCCCCTTCTTTCCTGCTCCCGAAGCAAATTCTCCAATGAGGTACTCGTAGGCATCTCCCAATAGATCGCTCTTTGTATCATCAAGCTGAAAGTTAATTTCGTTTAGTTGCACAAAAACCTCCACAATAACGTCGTTTTTCTTTTGTTCCCCAGAACCGAGCTTGCTTGAAGATAGGTCTACATCATCAAATAGCCCCTTGAAGTCTTCTTCGCTTTTTGTACCTCTGGAAGTTTGCTCAATAGTCGTAAGGACGTTTTTTAGGTTTTCTAGTATGAAGTTATCATGCCCTGTTACTTCTCCTTTTCCTTTCTTTACCATGTACGAAAATAGCTCTGTCGGTCTGAGGAAATACCCCAAGTGCGCTACGCAAGCATCTTTTACGGCTGTTATCACTTTTTTACCTTCTTCTGTGGACTCGTCTACTTCTGAAAACGAGTAGCCTTCACTGGCAAGCAAAGAGTGGTTTATGTACGCCTCTAGTGCTTCCGATAGGTATTTGTAAAAGATAAAGCCCAAAATATAGTTCTTATACTCGTCCGCATTCATTTTGCCTCGCAGGATATTTGCTATTGCCCAAAGTTGTTTTTCAAGTACGCGACGCTCTTCGTTAGACATATGCACAGTGTATCATTCTCTTGTACCTAGACCCAAAAGAATCCATATCACCTACGCCTATCTGAAAATATCAAATCAGAATATATGGAAGGCTAAGAGATTATTGATTGCTTTTTATCTATTTCTTCTGTGCCTGACAATTATGTCATATAAAACTTTTAGCAAAAACCCTATAAGGGTTCCGATTATTGTACCTTTGGAAAAAAACATTTGAATCCAAATATTACGATTGCTCAAATCAACTGGGCCATTATTATTCTGAATTATAGGACTGCTATCACCTGTAGTAACAGGACTCTCATCACCATACGTTTCGATATTATCTCCATAAATTGCTGTAAATTCTTCCCTAGGCAGATCAATTCTTTCACCATCCCAAAAATATTCATATTGGTTTATATCAAGTGTATGTCCACTGCATGACAGTATCTTACATCCGTTTTTACCCATGCTAAATCCACTATTATCATTTGATCCGCAGCCAGCAAAATATTGATCAAATGGTTCACGTTCGCCTAATATTTGAATTATTTTTGTCAAATTTACCAACGTATATGAACCTGACTTGATAGTTGTTAATGGCTTGTTGCTATTCTCAATATCACTTTTTAGAGAAATAAATCCTTCTTTAATATTAATATCATTTCTACTACAATCCTCAAATATTATTTCTCCCAAATAATTCACAAATAAATCACTAGACTTTGCACTAGTAACAGTAGCAAATACCATAAACGATAATAACAGTGTAAATATATATCTACCAAACATCACTAGAATTGTATCACTGTTTGTAGAATAATATAGGATAGAAAGCTAACTCTATTTCAATATATTTGTGTGATATCCTTTTAGCACCCAAATGCAACTCCCCTCTCTCCTTTTCGGAATCCTCCTAGGAATCACAGCTTCATATCTATTTTTCCAAAAAGAAATTTCGAAACTATCAAAAGAATGTTACAAACTCCGTAAAGAAAAAGCAGATTTGCTACAGGAATTGCAAGAGACCGAAGAATGTGGAAATGGACTTGATAGGTTTGCAGAACGCATGCGAGCTAAAAAGGAAATTGCAAAAGGAAAAATTCTCACGGCGCTCAGAGCAAAAGGAGCGCTCAAAAATGAAGATATAACCAAACTTACAGATATTTCATCTGCCACAGTCGTACGCTACATGGACGAGCTAGAAGCAGAAGGAAAAGTGATTCAGGAAGGCAAAACCGGACGAGGTGTTGTATATCGGATAAACGCCTCAAACGGCGCATGAGGTGTTATAGGTGTATCATCCCCCCATGCCCTTCCCCCGAACCCGCAACATCTACGACCCAAAAGCAAAAGAGCCATTTAAACTCTCCCGCTCCCGCCTAGACCGTTTCCTCAAATGCCCACACTGCTTCTATCTAGATAGAAGACTAGGAATAGATCAGGTCTCCGGACCAGCATTCACACTAAACTCCGCAACAGACACGCTACTTAAGAAAGAGTTTGATATTTGCAGAACAGAGAAAAAACCTCATCCCATCATGAAGAAATACAAAATCGATGCTATCCCCTTCCAACATGAAAAGATGGATGAATGGAGAGAGAATTTCAAGGGTGTGCAATATCTTCATGAACCTACAAACCTTTTGATTACTGGAGCGATAGATGACATATGGGTTACTCCAAAAGGACAATTGCTTGTCGTAGATTACAAATCTACTAGCACTACCAAAGATATTGATATCAATGATGGAACCCCATGGAAAGAAGCTTATAAAAGGCAGATGGAAATTTATCAGTGGCTACTTGAGAAGAATGGTTTTGATGTCTCTGATACTGGATATTGGGTATATGTGAATGCAGATACTGGACAAACAGGATTTGATGGCAAACTAGTATTTGATGAACAGATTATTTCGCACAAAGGTGATCGTAGCTGGGTAGAACAGGCAATAATCGATGCTCATAAGTGCCTACGACAAAAGAAGATTCCAAAGTGTTCAGAAGATTGTGAATGGTGCAGATATCGCACAGCTGCGAGTAAAACACTCACATAATATTTCTACTGCTCCAGAATATCATTTCCCAATCCTCCATGTAGTGTATCTGTATCAGGGCCGCCAAGGAGGACATCATCACCATCGTCACCAAAAAGAACATCACGACCACCCTCTCCTTTTAAGCTGTCATCACCATCGCCACCAGAAATTGTATCCCTTCCATCGCCACCAAAAATAGTATCATTCCCATCTCCTCCTAGGAATGTATCATTGCCGCTTTTGCCTTTCATTCTGTCATCACCTGCTCCACCTATTACAACATCACTTGATCCCTGACCATCCAGATAATCATTGCCATTTCCTCCATCTATATAATCTCTACCACCAGCTCCAAATATTCTGTCCGCATACGAGCTGCCGATTATCACATCATCACCATGATGGGCATTAACGAAAACACTATTTATAGAGTAGAACCAGTTAGAACTATTTATCTCTGAAAGATCAATATAATCTGCCTTTTCCGAACCTATTACTTCTATATCTTCCACATTCCAGGTAGGTACAAAATTCGATCCTGTGGCTGTAATCTCCTGAACAAAATTATCATTTACCATCATAATCCTTATATGTCCACCGGTAGTAGAGCGGACAATAACATCACAACCTGCACTGCCAACTGAGCTCGCATGTACAGAAAGTAATCCTCCGCTAAATGTTGAAACTGCACAATCTGAACCATCTGCAATAGCAGGATCTGTAGCAGAAACAGCAAAAATCACTGATATAAATGCAGTAACAAATAAAAAAGTAGAGAGAGGTTTTGGTATACATAGGAGCGTTATTCTACACGAATTTGCCTTAATGCAAACCTTTCTAGAAACAGAATCATCCTTTGTATGACTATCTCTGTATCAGACTATTATGCCTACCAGCTACTTTCTTCGCCAAATTATTATTTATACCAATGGATAGGTTGTATGAATTTTTGTATGAAGACACAGCTTTAGAGAAATCCCCTATTCTTTCTTCTAGCATTCCCTTGTGATACCAGGCAGATGAAAGATTTGGATCTTGAACAACTGCAGCATTTAGAAAGGAAGCAGCACTATCAACATCGCCTTCTTCTAGAGCAATCCATCCCAATAAATCCAAAACCTCAGGAACATCACCAAATTCATCACGAACATCGCCTAACAGTTCTTTCCCATCAGAAAGACCATTTAAATGTTCTATATATAGAGATATTAGATTTACATATGTTCCTATACCAACATCTTCTTCGCTCTGAATAATAGACTGATAATGAGTAGCTGCATTTTCGAAGTTACCATTACCAACAGATATGTTAGCTAATTTTTCTGTCACATGTTTTTTCCTAGAAAAACCATTTCTAAGTGCATACTCAAAAAATCTCTCTGCTTCATCCAACTGATTTAATTTTTCATAAGTAAGACCAAGGAAATACTGTATTTCTGATTTCTCAGGATCAAGATCATAAGCATTATTAAAGGCAAAAAGTGCGCCAGAAGCATCTTGTAATATAAGCCTGCAATAACCAAGAATTATCCAAGCATCACGATAATCACCCTCTTTTGCGACTATATCGCTAAGTAAAACCTCTGATATAGGACACTGACCAATATTGGCAAGAGATCTAGAAATTAGAGTTTCTAAATGAACATCTTTTCCATCTTCAAATAATCCAAATTCATCATATGCACCTTTTATAGATTTAACTGCATGCAGTATAAAAGGATCAGCACTACCAAGAAGAAACTCCAAAGCACTCTGAACAGATTCATGTTCTCTATTTAAAATATCTACAAGTAGCAATCCGTATGCATTTTCTGGAGCATTTGGGTTCTTGGCAAAAAAGCTTTTCGCACCGTCTATATCCCCTTGTCTCAGAAGCAAAAATCCTCGTAATGCATCTATGACTTGCTCATCTACTCCACGAAAAGAAAGAAGCCCCAGAATAGATTCTGCCTTCTCCTGATCTCCAATAAGTACTGCTATCTCGAAAAGTTTTCTCATTATTAAAATATCTCCTCCTTGATTTTCAAAATCATATACTTCGCTTGATAGACTGTTTATCTCTTCCAAAGAAAGCTTAGAATACAAAGCTAAAACTTGTTGATATAGATCCAAAGCAATATCTAGCTCTCCAGCAGAAAGAGCTGCATCTGCCTTTTCTACCAGAACTCCTATAGAAAAATTATTATCACTCAGATTATCTGATATTAGATCAGCATCTGAACTACTCTCTATATTTATATACTGCTGCAATTTTCCGCTATTCCACATTGCATAAGATGCAAGAACAACGAGAACACAACTAATTGTTGCCAACGCATAAGAAAAAATTGTCTTCACTATCTCCTATGATACCTTAAACTTAGAAGCTACTCATCTAGATCAGGCATAAGCTCACCATCAACTTCTTTGGCTATTTGTGCTTTGGCCTCAGTCTCTGCGACATGCTTTGGCATTACATTTTCTACAGCCCCCCAAATTGCATCATCATCTTTTGGAAGAATTATAGTTACCTGATCTCCCACCTCAGCTCTATAGAAAGTAACCGAAGCAAGAAGCACACGGTATGATTTCCCTTCCGATAAGATTTTGTATTGACCATCCTCTTGTATAAGAACTCCTCCAACCATTCTCCTATCTACAGGATTTATTTGTTTATAAACAAACTTTCCTTCATCTGTTATTGTAAGTTTCATCCCATCTCCTTCTACCAATTTACTCTTGCTAGCATAATTTGCAGGAACCGGATAAGTCTGCCCTTCTGGATCTACCATATTTTGACCATCAAATATTCCTTCAATTATTTTTCCATCAGAAACTGGAACACTAGATTGAACAGAGGCCTGCGCAGTATGTTTTAATTTTGTAGGATCTGCTACACCAGTAAACTCTGAAAGCATATTTCGTGCAGTTTTCAGAGAAGAGGTAGCTGAATCTATTAGCTCTTGTATTGTAAGAAGCTGATCATCCATATTTTGTTTGAGAAGTAACTTATAATTCAGAAACCGAAACACTTGAGTCTTTTAGCCTATTTCTGATTTCGGTGTCTGTTAGAAGCCCTGCCTGCGTACCTATGTGTTGTATGACAGAAGCGCTGCTTATCATACCCGCTTGTAAAGCATCAGACAAGCTCATACCATTAAATATTGCCCATGTAACGCCAACGGCAAAAGCATCACCAGCACCTGTTGTATCTACAACTTTTGTACTTGAATCTGTTTCTGCCTTGATAGTTTTACTACCATCCGAGATATAAGCACCATTTGCTCCATCTGTTATACACATAATCTTCACACCAGAATTAATTCCTACCTTAAGTGCATCATTTATAGAATCTGTTCTAGTAAATTTAAAAGCTTCATCTGAATTTAGAAACAATATATTTGTATACTTAAGTATGTCTTTTATAATTTTTGCATCGAATCCATCTCTTATTTGAGAGCCTCCTGGATTCCAGGCAAAGTTACAATCTTTTGGACATATTATTTCTGCTATGTCATCTAATATGACACACGAAACATCTGTTAAATGATTTAGAAAGATCCACTTACTTTCCTTCAAGGTATCTTTTGGGAAAATAGGATCACATATATGCGCATTTACATTTGGCGAATAAATAATAGACCTCTTTCCAGATTCTTCATCTACTAGAATTACAGAGAAGCTTGATACTTCATCTTCTACGATTAAAGCTGCATCAGTAGACACACCTTCTTCTTGTAATGATTTTTGTATTTGCTTACCCCATTCATCATCTGCCATCACACCACAAAATTGCGCATTCATGCCAAGCCTAGAAAATCCAACAGCAGTATTCGTAGCGCCTCCACCACAACTCTCTGAGACACATTTTGCTTTTATTTTTCCTCCAAGAGGAAACTGTATATTTCCATCAGAAATTGTATGTGGAGCACATATAAAAACATCAAATGTTGCACCTCCAATAGAAGTTATATCGACGCTCCCGTTTGTATCTGATTCTTTTTCCATTTATCTAAGGCGAATACCATGATCGTAGTTAGTAACAATAGTTGCAAGTAGCTTTTTTCTTGCTAGTAATTTTTTGGTTACAGAAAAGAAAATATATCCCATAGTTACTAATACGAAAGTCCATATAACAGATACTCCTCCACTCTGTGGCATACCTACTGGACCATTTAGATTAGACTGAGCAGATATATTTAACTTTCCTAGTCCAGGTCCACCCATAGCAGGAATAGCAGATTCTTGTGCACTGAAATGAAATCCAGAATTCCCTCCTTGGCCAGGCACAACAATAGATTCAACGGTGTCGTTAATAACCTCACCATTAGCTTTTACAACACTTAAAAGAACATAATAAGTAACACCATTTATTAAATCTACGAAGTCATAAGAAGAACTAGTACCACTTATTACTCTTTGTTCTGTATACATCCCAGGCTGTACTCCATACTGGATGCTAAATCTGGATGCAGAAATATTTGATGGAATAGACCATTTAATCTCTGCTCCATTTATTACTGGATTAAGCACAACACCAAATACAGATCCTTTGGAAGCAGCAGATACCACCTCGCTTCTGCTTATACTTTCTTGGTTCTGACTATCCAAAGCGGATACAGCAAAATAATATGTCTGACTGCTCTTTAGGCCAGTAAGTTTTGCAGATGAAGCATTTGATCCAGTATCTATATGACTTTCAAGATCCTCGGAACTATCTCCGAAATAAATACGATATTGAGCTGCATCATGTACAGGAGACCAAGATACAACAATATCTCTTTCCGAAGGCTGCGCCTTCACCCCACTTACTACAGGCATTCCTGTTGACTGAACCGTAAGAGTCAAATTATGAGTACTACTATTTCCAGTAGAATCTTTTATCGTAATTTGTACTGTAAAACTGCCAGGCTGAGTAGGAGCATTTACAGTTGCCTGATAAGTACTTTTGCCATCATCACCTATGATTCCTTCTGGCATTTTTACAGCCTCTTCACCGCCAACTTTTACCTCTACAGTGTTCCCCGAATCACCAGACGCACTTACAGAAAATGCAGTCCCTGCAAGAACTGTATTTGGCATAAGTGTTGCACTATCTATCTTTGGTGCCTCTGCATCTAATTTTACAAAAATAGCTTCCGACTCACGATCTATACCGCCTTCTCCTTCTCTAACCATAAATTCATATTCTGTCTTAGAAGAATCCAGAGAAACCTGAAATGAAAACTTTCCATCTTTATCTGATTCTCCAGACTTTATAACTTCTGCTACACCAGTAACTGTTTTTAGATTTACTAGCTCCAGATTTATATATGCAGGAGCAGTTCCACTTACAATCACATTATCTCCAATAGAAGAACCATCTGTTGGACTTTCTATTGTAATTTTTCCTTTCCCAACAGAACTTGCACGACCTACAACACGAAGCTCTATCTCACCAAATACATTTTCATCTTTCTCATCATATATATAAAGAGTATGTGTACCAGGAGTTCCAAACATAACAGCCAAAGGAAGATCTACGACTCCCCTATCTGATGCAAAAAACTTAACAGCACTTATAGGTATTTGTGCATCTGGATCTGTAGTCTCCATCACAATCTCTCCAATGTAATCATCCACCCTTCTGCTATTTCTATCTCTTGCAATTATAGAGATGTCCATCTGTTCATTTATACGAACAATCCTATTGTCTATTTCTATATCAAAATGATCTACAAATCCACTTTCTCTATTATCTTCATCCTCTGTGTCTCTATCGTATTCATCAAGCAGGCTTGCACCCAATGCACTTCTTTTTCTTTCAGTTGTAGTCTTCTTATTTGTTATAGGATCAGAATCACCAAGAAGTTCTCTAACAAGTTCTGCTGGAACATCTTCGAATACTTCAAATGATCCAGTGGTAATTTTATTTCCATCTGAATCTTCTAGTTCCACATCGTAGTAACCAGAAATAGCAGTATCTTCTGATCCAAGTTCCAAGATTGCTTTACCTCTACGAACTCTTACTTCCTCTTCTATAACATCTTCATCTGGATCGAAAATAACAAAATTTACTCTTTCTCCTTCGTAATCATCTAAATCCTCAATTGTAATTTCAGTTCCAAATCCTGCAAATGTATCTGCGTCTAGCTCCTCTGCAACCACGCCTGTGGGCAGAATTAGTGCAATAATGCCGAGAGTTATACATAGATATTTGATCTTCATAGTTCAACTTGTTCACTACAAGTAAAATCTAATTATTATAGCAGAAAATGCGATTTACTGCTACAGTTGCCGAGATGAGACTATTTGGGCCTATTCTGCTCACATTCCTACTTACATCCTGCTTTGGGGGATCCTGCAGTGATAGCGTATCTGCTGGCCCTATTTCCATGTGTATCAGTAATTTATGGGAACAGGTTCCAGAGGAAACACTCAGAGAAGAAGGAGTTCCAGAAGAAACTCTGGCTGCATTTCAGCTAAAAGAACAACGTGCAGGACAGAGAGATAACATAGTAGTAACAGAAGAACATCTACCATCACCAGTAAGCTCAAAAGTATATGCAGACATAAATGTGCAAGCAGTAGCAGCCACAGATGAATATCTTCTTATAGAAAATCGTGATGTTGAAATCGGTGGCACCGAAACCATTCTCCACATCTTCACTGCAAAACCTGTCCCCGATCTTCCTGCCAGACGTTTCTACCAGGTTAGTATAAGCAAAGGAATGAAAGGCTATGTGATTACTGGAACACTACCTTTTACTGTGGATAGCACAGTAGAAGATGGCCTGATCGAGATGATTATGAGTGGGAAGGTAAATTAGACAAATTTCAAAATGTTATATTATTTGAAAGATAGTACCCCTTCGTTCGCCTACTGCGAACTTCGGAGCACACAGTATCTTGCGATTCACAAATCTTGCACGTCCCCCTTCGTCAGCCGTGGCTGACTTCGGAGGACAAAGTATCTCAGGCTTCGCACTTCGCTCTGCGAGCTTGTGTTCAGCTCTGATTCAACTTTGGAGGTCCGGGCGAGAATCGAACTCGCGTATAAAGGTTTTGCAAACCTCTGCCTTACCGCTTGGCTACCGGACCATTACGAGTATTATACAGCATGATGTTCAAATATTTATTCATTATTGTAATGTTAATTTCCTGCTCTCCTAAGCAGGAAGATAATCAAGAGCTTGTAATCGAGCATGTACAAGAAAATATAAATAACCTAGTAGAAATGGAACCCGTTCTAGGAGCTCCATCATTTTATGTATACAAAGTAGATTTTTATCTAGAAAACAAGTTAATCGCACAATTTGAAGATGGTCATATATTGGGTTATTTACTGGCGGAATATTCTGTAGAAAACGACATACTCAAATACAATGAAAAAAGGATTCACACTAATAGAACTTTTACTTGGAATGGGTGTCATGTCCATTCTTGCCTACATCGTAATAGTAGCAATCAATCCAATGCATCAATTCGGAATAGCTAGAAACGCAAAAAGGAGAATGAATGTAAATGCAATTATAAAAGCTACGCAGCAATACATAATTGATTATGAAACTTTCCCAGTATTCATGGGCGGAGCTCTAATTGATGATACTGTAAAAAATATATGCCGAACAAACGCAAGCGTTATTGAATGCATTTTCGGAAACAATGGTGCATATCTTGCAACTCTTTCAGCAACTGGAGATTATTTTTCAGATATCCCCGTTGATCCAACAAAAAATGCAGAATGCGAATGTCTTCCAGGCGATTGTGCTGGATGCTGGGATACTGGATATACTATTACTATAGACAATAACGGACATATTATCGTAACTGCGCCAGAAACAGAGGGGAATGGATCAGATATTTCAATAACTAGATAACAACAAATTAATCACCGCATTTCTCATCAAGTCGATCATCATTAGTCAAACTAACAATCGAACACTCACCACTTGAATCTTGGACTCGTATACAATGCGAACAAGAAGTATGGAAATTTCCTATTCCTCTTCCATCAGAAGTTGTAAACATAGTCTCAGGATGACCAATCTCATCTCCATTTTTTGTAATTAGTTCATTATCTCCAGCTCCATTTACACACGAAACAACTATCTGGCTAATACATGAAGCCTTGCTGCCCTTCTTATGCTTGTCATCTTTCTTAGGCTTCTTATGCTTATATTCCTTCTTTGGTTTTTTAGGATTCTCACATTTTCCAGTTGCTTGCTTCCATGCTTTCTTGAAGAAGTTGATTTGCTTATTAGGCTTATCTTCACTTATACCTTTATCAAATTCTTTCTCTGCCTTATCTATATTTACACCTTTATTTTCTGGATCAGATATCGAGATAGCAACTGATGCCAAAGTTTGATCTACGCCAACCAAAGAGCTGATCACATTCTCGATAACTGCAATTGCACTAAGATCATCTAAATGGTGATGACCATTTCTATGCTTGTGACCACGAGAACGACATTCACCCTTATCGTCGTATCCATCATTATCATCATAATCGTCGTGAGTATGCTTATGACGAGGATTTATTATTTTCATAAGTCTTTTTACAGCTTTGTACTCATTGACGAACACTTTGTGCCCTCCCTTGCACTGCAATGTCTCTGCGTCTAGCCAAACGATATGCTTATCTTCTACGCTGCCATTCTTCTTTACATGTATAGCTAAACTCTTCTCTATATAATCAATTGCCTTTTGAATTGTTTTATCTACGCCGTGCTTATTGGTTGGCAATAACGCTTTAAGCTGCTCAATTGTTGCTGCCTTGTCTACCTGTGGACAAGAATTATCTATAACACCATCACAATCATTGTCTAGAGCGTCACAGCTTTCTGTGGTTGGTGCATTTGGGGTTGCGTTACATTCTGTAGCACTACCATCTGCTGTACAGACTTGCTCTCCTGCATTTGTACATTCTCCTACTCCTACTGAACATGCAGCACCTAGATCAAAGTCTTCATCTATATCTCCATCACAATCATTGTCTAGAGCGTCACAAATTTCTGTGGTTGGTGCATTTGGGGTTGCGTTACATTCTGTAGCACTACCATCTGCTGTACAGACTTGCTCTCCTGCATTTGTACATTCTCCTACTCCTACTGAACATGCAGCACCTAGATCAAATCCATTATCTATAACACCATCACAATCATTGTCTAGAGCGTCACAAATTTCAGTTGTTGGAACACAGCCAGCAACATAAAGAGATACATATAATGATTCTCCATCGAGAATTAATCCAGGCATTGGTCCTTCGTCTCCATCAATTCTAAGTACCCCATCTGCAAAAGCTAGCAATATATCGTTTCCCTCTAAAAGATCATTGCCAATCATTGGATTTACTGCATCAACATCAACAAAAACCCTAGCTGTATCTAATGAGCCCACTGTAGAAACTAATGTAAAATAATCTGAGAGCCCAACCGGAGGACCAAATATAAATTCAGCATTGTCTTGTACAGTCACTTCCGAAGGTCCAACCGTAACAGCAGGTGCACTACTGATAACGCGCGCCTCATCTATAAGGGGTATTGTTTTAGTAATTTCGAAAGTCACATTAGAAACATCACCAGCCTCTACAAGGATTACATTTTGTGTAGATTGTTCGAACTTAAATTCAATCATTCTTGCAGAAGGTCCTGGGTCTACATTAGAAATAACAAGCGTTGCATGCGCCTGTGTCGAAAAGGCAAATAGCGCTAAAGCAAGCGCCGTACTTTTTACAAACGATTTTACAATTGTGTTCATAATTTTGTAGGTAAAAAAACAAAATTAGTATATTAAAAGCAAGTGTATAGCATAATTATCACAACTGTAAACTTGCATAAAATATGGCTAGCCTGAAACAAAATCGTTCCACGATTTAACTTTAATCTCATCGACCTTAACCCTTTCTACGGCTTCTACAAGCCTTTTTGCGAGCTGCACATTAGTGATAAGGTGAATTCCACGATCTATTGCAAGTCGACGCATATGATATCCATCTGTCATCTCTGACCCTTTATAATGTTGTGGAATATTTATAACCAGATCCAAGCGTTTGTTTTCTAGATATTCACGTATATTTGGACTCCTAGGTTCGCCTATCTTATATAGCAATGCAGAAGGCACTCCACGGGACTCGAGAAATTCATGAGTTCTTTGTGTCGCATACAAAATAAATCCCATTTTGTTCAAAGATTCCATAGCCGATAACATATCTACTTTGTCTTCCAGCTTACCAATTGTCACAAGTATATTTTTCTTCGGCAATGAAAATCCAACTGAAAGAAGAGATGAAATTAGCGCTTCTTCTGCATTATCTCCAAAGCATGCCACCTCTCCTGTGCTTGCCATCTCTACACCAAGCCTTGGGTCTGCACCTTTGAGTCTAGAAAAACTAAACTGTGCAGCTTTTACTCCTACATGATCCAAATCCACAGTTTGATATTTCAAATCAGTTGGAGCTTTTCCAAGCAAAGCCTGTGTTGCTAATTTTATAAAATTGACATTTGTAACCTTGCTCGCAAATGGGAATGATCTACTTGCACGCAGATTGCATTCTATAACTTTCAAACGATTATCTTTTGCAAGAATTTGAATATTAAACGGACCAGAAATTTTAAGAGCATCTGCTATCTGCTTTGCAATAACTTTTACCCTACTTAGGGTTTCTAAATTTAATTTTTGTGGAGGAAGAACTATAGTTGCATCTCCAGAATGTACACCTGCATTTTCCACATGTTCACCAATTGCATACAAAAGAACCTTTCCATTTTGTGCTACAGCATCAAACTCTATTTCCTTAGCCCCTTGCTCAAATTTAGAAACAACAACAGTAGCCCCGCTGGCTACACTGGTCGCTTGATTTAAGTATCCTTCTAAATCTTCATCGGAATGAACAACTGCCATAGCTGCACCCGAAAGCACATAACTAGGACGTACTATTACTGGATATCCACATCCGTCTGCAAAAGATTTTGCAGCACGAATATCTGAAAACTCTTTCCATTCTGGCTGATCAATATTTAAATCATCTAGCAAAGAACTAAATTTGTGACGATCTTCCGCTCTATCGATATTCTCAGGCTTAGTTCCAAATATAGGGACATTTGCAGCGGCTAGTTTTGGAGCAAGCGAATTTGGTATTTGCCCTCCCATAGAAACCGTAACTCCTTCTGGGTTTACAACATCAATAATATCCATAACCCTTTCAAACGAAAGCTCATCAAAAAATAACTGATCACATTCATCGTAATCTGTACTCACAGTCTCCGGATTACTATTCACCATAGCTACTTCGTAACCTTGTTTCTGAAGTTCGCGAACAGATTCCACACAACACCAGTCGAATTCTACAGATGATCCTATAGAGTATGGACCGCCGCCTAGGACAATGGCTCTTGGGCGTTCTGCCCTTCGACTTTGCTCAGGACAGGCTGGCGTTCTGCGTTCTGAATCTTCGCTTCGGATCGCGGATCGCGGATCACGAATCGCAGTGTCAAAATCAACATCCGATTCTGTCCCATGATATGTCATATACAAATAATTCGTCTTTGCCGGAAATTCACCTGCCAAAGTATCTATCTGCTTAATAACAGGAAATATATTTAATTCCTTTCTTCTGTTTCTTACATTCACTTCATCCTCTCCACGAATATTTGAGATCGCTAAGTCAGAAAACCCTCTACGCTTTGCTGTTTTAAGTAATTCTTCTGGAATTGGTCCTACCTTGTGCTGCTCTAATTCCTTTTGCACAAAAGCTGCATTTTTCATTCTATTTATAAACCACTTATCTATACCAGTGAATTTATTTATATCTTCAATAGACCATCCTTCTTTTAATGCTTCATATACAGCAAAAACACGCCTCGGAGTTGGCTTACTAACTTCTTTTTGTAAATCAGTAAATTCTAGCTTAGATATAAATCCGTCAGCTCCTACATTTATCATTCTAAGCGCTTTTTGCAATCCCTCTTCAAAAGTTTTTCCAAGAGCCATAACTTCTCCTACAGACTTCATTTCAGAAGTTACATGATCGGATACATGTTGAAATTTTTGCAGATCCCACCTAGGAACCTTAACTGCCACATAATCGAGTGCTGGCTCAAAATCTGCACAGGTTACTCTGGTAATAGCATTATTTATTTCTGGCAAAGATTTATTTAGCGCAAGCTTGGCTGCAACGTGAGCAAGTGGATAACCAGTAGCTTTGGAAGCTAGTGCAGATGATCTACTTAAACGTGCATTTACCTCTATAACTCTATATTCCTCAGATTCAGGATTCAAAGCATACTGAATATTGCATTCGCCAACTATCCCAAGGTGACGTATCACTTTGAGAGCTATAGATCTAAGCATCTGGTACTCAGAATTATTTAATGTCTGACTAGGAGCAATAACAATTGATTCACCCGTATGAATACCAAGTGGATCAAAATTTTCCATATTACACACTGTGATGCAATTATCTTTTGCATCACGCACAACTTCATATTCAATTTCTTTCCATCCTGTCAGATCTTCCTCTACCAAAACCTGAGGCGATTCTACAAAAGCAACTTTTAGAAGATCTGCAAGCTCATCATTATTTTTAGCTCTACCACTTCCCTTTCCACCAAGAGCAAAAGCCCCACGAATAATAACTGGAAATCCTATCTCTTCTCCTGCTTTCATAGCTTCAGATTCACAGTCACATGCAAATGATCTAGGAACAGAAACATCTATAGATTTAAGCTCCGAATTAAATATAGCTCTATCTTCAGTTTTGCGAATAGAATCAACTGGAGTTCCCAATACTTTCACATTAAATTTCTCCAAAATTCCCGCTTCGTCCAATGCCACCCCACAATTAAGAGCTGTTTGCCCACCAAAGCTAAGAGCTATCGCATCTGGCCTTTCTTTTTCTATAACTTTTGTTACAAACTCTGGTGTAACAGGATAAAAATAAACCTCATCAGCAAGCCCCCAACTAGTTTGATTGGTAGCTATATTTGGATTTACTAGAACCACTCTTTTTCCCTCCTCCTTAAATGCCTTTATAGCCTGAGAGCCAGAATAATCAAACTCTCCAGCCTCTCCAATCTTGAGTGCTCCAGACCCGAGAAGTATTATTGTCTTTATTTCGGAAAAATCGTTCCCCCCGGCTTTTATAGCCGATTCGGAACCCTGTTCTGAACCTATCGTCATGTCTCACGAAGGATAGCGGGTAATGCTGTAGGTTTCAAAGGGAAAAGTTATAAAATTCTTGCGACTTGCTTAGTCGGAGAAAATGTTAAATTCTCAATTTTAAATTTTAAAACAATGATGAAATGTTCAATGTTTTAATTTTTAAAACACATAATATTCGGAGGTTTTGAACATTGAAAATTGAGTAATTGAAAATTGTTTTAAAATTGTAAATTTAAAATTTAAAATTATCTCTGACAACTATTACTAAACGTTTTTCAGCCCTTCAATTAAAACGCTCTTCGGTGTATCATCGAAGGCATTATGAAAAAAATGACAATACTCCTTACATTCGCATTGTTTTTAATTCCTCAGATAATAAATGCTGCTACTTATGAAGTAGAAGTAAAGGCAACAGATCCAATAGAAAGATCTCTGCATACTGGAATGAATATAACTCACGACTTTACGATAGAAAATAAAGGAACAAAAGCAGACACTTATGATTTACAACTTATATCAGAAATGGGATGGGGAATTGAAAGTGATTTACCAGATGCTGTTTCTATAGAAGCAGAATACACAGCTACATTGCCTATAAAGATATTTATTCCAAAATCTGTAGATAGCAATGCCCGAGGAGGCGTAACCCTAAAAGCAGTAAGCAGAAACGATCTTGTCGCTACTCATAGTGCATCTCTATATATTCAAATTGAAGGTGCTGTTCCCATACCTAGCATAGATGGACCATCTAGTGGAGAAGCCGGAGAAAGACTTTATTTCACTCTGAAAGGCGTAGATGCAGAATCTTTCATACAATCAAGAGGATTCAACTATGAAATAGATTGGGATGGCGGAGGAAAAGTAGATGAAATAGTAACTGGTCGAGCAGATGGAACAAGTGCAAATCACATATTTTCTAATGCAGGTAAATTTACAATTATCATCAATGCGATTGATAGAAGCTATCAAGTAAGCAAAAAAATTACACAGGAGATTGTTATAACAGGAGAAGATGCGGTAAACCCTCTTACAAAACGTCAAGCATCCCATTTGCATTCAGCAAATCCATGCACAGGAAAAAAAGGGCTATCTCTTTATGCGTGCATGAATTCCCTTAGAAAGGAAAATTCTACCAGAGAAGATATATCTGACAGACGCGATGTAAGAGCGGCAAGGCTTCTAAATAGAAGATCACGATCAAACATGCTAAGAGAAAGGGCCAGAGGAAACAATAAGCTATCCCCTTTTGATATATACAAAGAAGATATTAACGGCAGAACAGATTCGAGATCTTCTACAGAAAGATTGCATGATGCAAGTGGTAAATCTAGAGATAATACTCTAAATAGAATCCTAAAAAGACGTAAAGCTCTAAGAGATAAAACTATTGAACTTAGAAAATCTCAAGCATCTTCTGGAAATAGAAAAACAGCTACTACTGCTCCAGCATGCACAAGACGTGATGGAATCAGGCTAATTAATTGCTTACTAGATCATGGAATAGAAATAAATAGATGGACTGCAGACGAAGAGACTATGGAAATATGGGAGAAGCTGAAGACTGAGCTAGTGGAATGATCCCTTGCAACGTCCTTCGAGACAGTTTCGCTGTGTAATCCTGAGGAGCACGAAGCGAAGCTGAGTGCATCTCGAAGGATAAACAGCGAAACTTCCTCAGGATGACACTTTAAACCTACAACAACCACCTCAGAAACCACGGAATGCTTACTCCTGTCTGCGGCATGTGATCAACATCATAATCTTTATATCCATCATCTATGATCGAATCTGGATCTACTGATAGTTCGTCATCAAAAATATCTGGAATACCATCATTATCATCGTCTTCGTCAAAGATATCTGGAATGCCATCTCCATCTGTATCTTTGTTATCTGGATCTAGCGAATCTGGTATACCGTCTCCATCGTCGTCATCATCTAAGTAATCTGGGATACCGTCTCCGTCATCATCATCATCGAAAATATCTGGAATTCCGTCTCCGTCTGTATCTCTACGATCAGGATCTTCGAAATCCAAAATTCCATCTCCATCTGCATCAGTATCATTCTGATCTAATATTCCATCGTTATCATCATCGTTATCAAATAAATCAGGAATACCATCTCCGTCTGAATCTTTACGATCATAATCTATGTAATCTGGAATACCATCTCCGTCTGTATCATTATCAAAAATATCTAATATTCCATCATTGTCATCATCGTCATCCAGATAATCTGGAATACCATCTCCGTCTGTATCTATAGCATCAAAATCAAATATATCTGGAATGCCATCTCCGTCTTTATCATCATCTAGATAATCTGGAATGCCATCATTGTCATCATCTCCATCTAGAAAATCTGGCACTCCATCAAAGTCTGAATCTATGCCGAGCAGTAAATCTAGAATGTCACCTGAAATATTTGGAAAATCTCCTAAATCAAAATCAGGTATGTTTAACCCTAGATTTCCATCGCCTATATTTACTGGGAATAAATTGGAGTCATTTGCATCATCTCCATTTCTGGAGGCAAGTAGTGTAGATATGTAATCTGCAAACGGCGCATCGCCAGAACCTGCATTTCCATTTCCAAATCCCGACACATCGAATCCATTTCCTAGATTAGAAATCGCATCTCCTACACTTGACCCCAGATTGTCTACCGCATCTCCAATACCTCCTGCACCACCATTAGAACCTATAGCATAATATCCTCCACCATCAGAAGATCGTATTCCCCTATAACCCGAAGGCATACTTCTAGATGATGATGATCCTCCGCTACTTCTACTAGAAGATCCTCCACCATAAGCAGATCCTCCACCATAAGCAGATCCTCCACCATAAGCAGATCCTCCACCTCCGCTGCTACCATAACTTAAACCTCCACCTCCACATGGCCTCTTGTAATTAATTACGTTTATATCCTCAGTAAGACAATAGCCCATTGGATCACTCTTGCTTGCATATACAGCTTGTGGGAGTAGTAGTATTAGGGCCGTTAGTAATAATTTACTATTTATCATCTGATTCTTTTGGTTCTTTGGGATACAAATTTATATAATCTTTATTCTCCTAATTCTTCTTCATCAAAATTTAAATTTAATTTCCTAAGAGAGCTTCTTATACTCTTTACATTATTTGCTGCAACAACGAAGCATATCTGTTCATCAGAAGAAAGAGCATCCAATTCTATACCTTCATCTTTTAACAATCGTTCGAGAACTTCTGTTTCTTGGCCACCTGTTTTTGTATAAGAGAATCTAATACCTGAATTATTCGAATTATTCATAGGACTTAAATCCTACCATTTTTCTTGTTTATGTCAATATCTCACAGAAGTGGTAGAAAAGGTGTTTTGAAGGCAGATTTTAGCCATCCTTCGCTGCGCGTTATTTATTGGCCATCCTTCGCTTTTGTTGGCCTGCCAACCGTAGTCGCAGCGACTCAGGCAAGATGTTCATCTTGGCTATTTTAATGGCTTCAGCCTCTTATGTATTGGCACCATTATGTATGCAAGAAATTCTGAAGAGTATCTATAAGCCCAAACCAGAAATTGCCAAAAAGGTTGTTTCTACAAGTATGGCGCTGTCTGTGGGAGTCACACTCCCATTTAATATTCTATTTGGATTTGAATTGTACTATCTCATGATCAAAGGAATGCAAGCCTCGCCTAGAGTTGCTGCTATTGGGCTAGCCTTACCATTTGTATTAGGGAGCATAAGTCTGCTACGTCGCCCTCGTTCCACCGAGATTGAATCTTAACGCATTTGACACTCATTCCTATGAATACAACACACTATCACCATCTACCTATTCAAGAAGCCTTTAATCAACAGAAAACAAATGCCAATGGATTGTCTTTGGAAGAAGCAAATCTTCGCCTTGAAATGTTTGGATATAACATACTGCCAAAAGCAAAGAATTTTTCGGGTATGGCACTTTTTTTGAATCAACTGAAGAATCCTCTCATCTATATTCTCATTATTGCATTTGCGATCAGCTTTTTTACAAAGCATTTTGTGGATGCTTGGATCATTTTAGCCGTCGTTCTCGTCAGTGTTGTTGTCGGATTTCTACAGGAATACAAAGCAAACGAAGCGCTCTCTCGTCTTAAGCAGATGGTGAAGCACAAAGCTACAGTGCTAAGAGATGGCAAAGAAATAATTGTAGCTCAGGAACATATTGTCCAGGGAGATATCATTCTTTTATCTTCCGGGGACAAAGTTCCCGCTGATGCTCGCTTAATGGAAGTGCATGATTTAGAGGTTATTGAAGCAGCGCTTACAGGGGAATCAATGCCTATACCAAAAAATGCTGATACGGTGCCAGAAACCACCGCAATGGCAGATCGGAAAAACATGGTGTATTTAGGAACGGTAATATCCAAAGGAAAGGCGAAAGCATTGGTATGTGCCACTGGATCACAAACGGAAATTGGTACTATTGCTGCATTGGTACACGAGACGAAGGAGGGAGAAACTCCTTTGCAAAAACAGCTTACGCATTTTGGAAAAATAATAGGAATAATCCTGATTGTATTAAATGTATGCATCTTTGGTTTGGGATTACTGACAGGAAAGCCTCTCTTTGAAATGTTCATGACTTCTGTGGCTGTAGTGGTAGCAGCAGTACCAGAGGGATTATTGCCAGCTATGACCGTGATTTTAGCCATTGGTATGCAGCGTTTAGCCAAGCAAAAAGGGCTAGTGCGAAAAATGCTTGCAGCAGAAACATTGGGGTCTGTATCTGTCATTTGTTCCGATAAAACAGGAACTCTTACGCAGGGGGAAATGAGAGTAGTCGAGATCATTACGGAAGCCACCAAACTTTCTCACGATGGTGATACGTTCTCAGAAACTATTCAACCAGATGGCGAGGCTAGCCATATTATCGCCTTGAAAGTTGGATTGCTTTGTAACAACGCCATCATTGAAAATCCTGAAGATGAATTGCATCAATGGACAATTGTTGGCAGTCCAACAGAAAAAGCTCTTCTATTAGCTGGTCGATCTGCCGGACTCAATAAGGACAAACTGGAGAGAGAAGAGCCAAGAATCAGTGAACTGCCCTTCGATGCAGAATATAAATTCATGGCAACGAAACACAGAGTTGCTACACCCCATGGGGAGAAATATGTCTCCTATGTGAAGGGTGCACCAGAAAAGCTGTTATCGTTATCCTCATTTGTAGATGTTGAAGGGGAAAAAGAAGTATTAACTGAAACAAAAATACATGAAATAGAAAGGCAATATGAGGAGTTAACGCGTACTGGACTGCGAGTAGTAGCAGTGGCGTACAAGCTGGAAGAAAGTGATACTGAATGGACGAAGGAAAATGTACATGATTTGATTTTTGTTGGATTGGTTGCCCTAAAAGACCCCTTGAGACCAGAAGTTAAAGAGACTATTAGACTTTGCCAAAGTGCAGGCATCCGACCAATCATTATCACTGGCGATCATAAGCTCACAGCGACTGCTATTGCACAAAAATTAGATCTGAGAGTAGCTACTGAAAATGTATTAGAGGGTTCAGAAGTAGACACTCTTTCCGATGAGCAATTGCAGAAACTCGTTCACACGGTTACTATCTTTGCAAGAGTTGAACCGAAACATAAATTACGAATTGTCACCGCTTTGCAATCAAACGGGGAAGTTGTTGCCATGACTGGTGATGGGGTAAATGATGCTCCAGCCCTAAAGAAAGCTGATATTGGAGTCGCTGTTGGCTCTGGCACCGATGTAGCAAAAGAAACGGCAGATTTAGTGTTACTGGATGACAACTTTAAAACTATTGTTGAAGCTATTAGAAGAGGTCGGGGAACGTTTGATAATATTCGGAAAGTAATCCTTTATCTCTTATCGAATTCATTTACAGAAGTAATTTTAATTAGTTTTGCCATTGTATTAGGAATGCCCCTACCCCTTTTGCCCGTTCAAATCTTATGGATAAAGATGATTGAAGATTCTCTTCCTTCAATGGCTTTGGCTTTTGAGCCAATAAATAACAATGTCATGTCAAGACCGCCAAGAGGTTCTCTGGAGCCTATCCTGAATACAAGCCTCAAGCGATTGCTGATGCTTTTTGTAGCTATTTCTGACATCGCACTGTTTGCCATATTTTATTATTATTGGAAAACTTCTGGCAACATAGAGCTTGCTCAAACCATTGCATTTGTTGGTCTGGGAATTGCTTCTCGTTTCTACATTTTTTCTATTCGTGGTTTGACTGAGCCTATATACACCTATAATCCGTTTAAAAATACGCTTGTTAATCTTTCTACAGTATTTGGATTCTTGATGATTGTCGTTGCCATTTATGTTCCATTTTTCAACAATATTTTGCACACCGTCCCACTCGGAATGAAAGAGTGGTTTGTATTGGGGACTTATGCGTCATTAAGTATTATAGCTTATGAAATAGGTAAGAGATTTTTTGTAGTGAGAGAGCAATAATCATTACCCAAATATTCTTTCGCATTTCGACTTCTACTACTTCTTGCTCAGGTGTTTGATGTGCTTTTTCTTTGCTTCAAAAAACTTGCCAGTATTCAATCCATTCTTTTTTATCATGTCAGATATGTGATGTCCGCCCAAGAAATGTGGCAGTAAAACATACACTGCACCAGCGTTGTACAGTTGCAGAGCTTCATCAGCCTGATGGGAGACAACGACAATAATAGCCTTGGAATTTACCTCTCGAATTTTGTTAATGAGCAATAGATTCGTTTCTAACTTTGGTATGGTTGAGACTGCCATTTTTATTTTTGCAAAATTCAATGCACCGAGCATTTCAGAATCATTCGCGTCACCGTATCGACAATTGACCTCTTCTTCTGCAAGTTTCCGTATGGTCTCTGGATCATAATCAACAACTAATAATTTCTGTTGGATTTTCTCAAAAGCACCGAGAATATCTGATCCGATTCTATTGCATCCAAAAAGGATAGCGTTGTACTCTCCTTCTTCATGGTATATGTGCTCATCAACCTTTTTCCCCTTTTTTTCAAATAGGCTCAAGCCTCTTGAAAGGTACGGATAGATTTTATCTGCATACAATATTAAATACGTAGAACCAGTAATAGTGATAAGACCGACAGCAGTAACTAAAGAAAGTATTTCGCTAGTGACATGTCCGACTTTAACACCCAGAGCAATGAGGATTAACGAAAACTCGCTGATTTGAGCTACGGTTAATCCAGCTAAAAAGCTGTTTCTTTTGGTGTAACCAAGCAAGCCCATAAGTGCTATGACGATTAGTGGATTTCCAATAAGTATAAAGGCTGAAAAGGCTACTATGGGGACTATGTGTTGACTGATATCAGCAAAGATCATCTGTGATCCCAGAAGAATAAAAAAGAGGACAATAAAAAAGTCACGCAAAGGACTCATTTTCGAGCTAATCTCGTAGCGATATGGTGACATTGCCAGAGTAACGCCGGCAAGAAGTGCTCCAATCTCGATAGAAAAACCTACATAATAGGAAAGTGAAGCGAGGGCTAAGCACCAGCTAAAAGAAAACAAGAATAGAAACTCTTGTGATTTAGCTATGGCATTAATAATTCGAGGTAGTAGATAGATACCTATCAAGAAAATTGCCCCCAACAAACCCATTCCTTTGATAATAAAATCAAAAGCTAATGAAGAAGCACTAAAACCTTCGGAGAGCGAAGAGACAACCATAAGGACAAGAATGACCACTATGTCTTGGACAAGCAGGAAGCCAATCGCGATTTTTCCGTAGAGGGTTTCGGTGTCTCCTTTATCAGAAAGGAGCTTCATAATGATGATCGTGCTGCTAAACGTGAGTGCAATAGCGATGTATAGGGAAACAATGGTTGAAAACCCAAGAGCACCAGCGATAAAAAATCCGACGACTGAAGTGAATAGAACCTGACCCAAGCCGGTAATTAATGAGACCTTACCAACATACTTAATAATTTTGGGGTCTAAACCTAAGCCAATAGTAAAAAGTAAAAGAGCAATTCCGATATGTGCAAAAATACCCATAGTTTCCGAAGATTTGACTAGATTCAGAAATGACGGACCCACCACAATACCCGTGAGAATGTATCCAATAATAAGTGGCTGTTTCAATAAACGTAATAGACCAGCAATTACAACGGTTATGGCGGTAATGACACTTATTTCTATAAATACTTCCATGAATGTTTGATGTTATATAGTTAGTTATATTATAACTCATATTGGCTATTTTGTAAATAACCACAAATAGCCAAAAATATATACATGGTCATGCTCTTTATTCTAAAAAACACCCATTTTTCACCAACCCAACAATAGTTTTACCGCTACAGAAAGACACAAAGTAGCAATTCAAAAGTGGAGAAATGGGTTGACACCAAAACCGACCCAAAACAATGCGGCGTACTGATATTCCCCCTCTGGTTATGCAGACGCCGAAGCACATTCATAATGCCGTTGCTCACGCACTTCGTTCCATCGGAGCAGGTCTCATAACACCGCAAGTAAGAGCAGCAAAAGAAATACTTGTGGGACTGCTGAGAGACAACACCCCGATTCTCAACCATCTCAACACAAGTGGTTCCGTGAGAGTTTCAAAGCAAGCAGAAAGATATCGCAGACATCTGGAGAATATCGACATTACAGAAGTGGTGGAAGAAAGAATCCTACGAACACTCCCAAAGGTGGAGGAAGACACTGTCATCTCCTACGACCTCGGTGATATTGCCAAGCCCCATTCCAAGAAGATGGAAGGAATGAGTGGTATCTTTGATGGAAGCAAAAGAAGGCCAGGCGTGGGATATGTTTTGCACGGTGTGTGTATACACAATCAGCCCGTGATTATGGAGCTCCATGATGCTGATGCGAAGTTTCTGCCGCAAGTACGCAAGGAGGTTATTGCTCGTGTCTCAAAAAAAGTAGGCACCAATGGCATCTGGGTCTACGACAGACAGAATGATGATAAGAAGCTTTTTAGGTCTCACGTAAGGCGAAAGCAGCGATTTGTGATTCGGCTGAAGAAGAACAGGAAGCTCCGACATGTGGAGTCAGGCATGGTGCAGTACACGGCAGATTTCCTTCCGGGCATCTACGACGTTCGTGTTCTTGGCCAGCGATACAAATACATCCTCGTCGTCTACAAGCACCACAAACACAACGATCCGATTCGCGTTCTTGTTCGTGGTGTAGATGTGGAAACTGCGGAAGACATCACCAATGCGTACCTCGTGCGGTGGGATATCGAGAATCTGTACAAACAAATGAAGGAGAAATTTCAGTTGGAGAAGATTCGTTTGTTGTCTTGGAAGAAGCTGAAGAATCTTCTGGCACTCATTCAGCTTGCAACGAGTATCAGTAACAAGACATTTGCAGAAATGACCGGGCAAACAGAAGACACGACAACGAACTTTGAATTGACTGTTACCTTCACAGCATTCTGTCATCACAGGAGTCTTACCAGTAATCGTTTCGCATTTACTTCATTCCTTTCAGAGTATGCACCGGGGTTTCAACCACGCACAAAAGAGGGAAATCCTCTTCAGCGAACACTGCTCCCGAGACAAGAAATCAGGCGTCTAGAACGGGAATCGGCGGAAATGGGTGTTTTTTAGCACGGGGACATCTTGACACTACTCTCAGAGCTTTCGGAATTAACTTCCAAGCTCGAAATGTTGGACTTTGAGAGTAGAGAGAAGAGAGGGCTTTGCTATGTGTTATAATTTGGTGGTCTCATCGTGTGAATGAGCGTGCAGCAAGAAATGTGGCAATTGGCATAGCAAGCAAGAGGGCGCTACTACCTATCAAAGTCCTGATAATCTCCTCTGCCAGGAATGCGCTGTTCAAAGTAACCCATGCTGGTGCCCCTCCTCCGAAAGATAATAGCAGAAACATTGGCAACGATGCTCCGATGTACGCCAGTGCCAATGTGTTGATCATGGATGCAATATGTTCATGGCCTACGGACAGGCCTGCTTGATAGAGCTTCTTAAATCCATAGGTGTGGTTTGCCTTTCTCACTTCATCAACCGCAGCAACCTGAGATGTTGTAATGTCATCAAGGACCCCCAGTGCTCCTATAATAATGCCAGCAAGTAGAAGCCCTTTGGGATCAATATGCAGTGATGGATCAAGCTTTAGAAAGACACTTTCTTCACTCCCTAAACCAAAGAGGCTCACAAGCTCCACAGTGACAGCTGCGAGAACAATGGCACATACAAGAGTTATGCAAGTAGCCAGAAGAGCCAGCATCGCACGCCTATTGTAGCCGTGGGCAATGAGAATGGTGGAACAAGCGATGAGAAACGTACCGATGATGCTTACACCAAACGCATTCCAGCCTGCTCTGATCAATGGGAAGATGACGAAGATAATAATGGATATCGACACAATAAGACCTAGCAGAGACATCATGCCCTTCTTTTTGCCAATGAGTGCCACAAGTATCAGGAAAATGCAGAAAACCCAGAAGAGAGAATTTAATCGAAAAGTTTCCTGAAAGTAATACGCTTCGCTCCCGTCAGACCTTTCAATATGTTGTAAAACTACCGTTTGCCCTTTAACAAGGCGTAAATCTTCACGGTCTGCTGTACGTTCATTTTCAATATTCACAGTTGCTCCAGCACTAGGTCCACTGAGAAGGCGAACTTGTGCTTTTTGCATGGGATATTCACCACTCTCATTCACCTCGCTTACTTCTTGAACATATGCACGGATGTAATTCATTACAGGCTCCTGTGCAGATACTGTCTGGAAAACACAAAAAGCGGAAAATAAGATAAAACAGGAAATGGTTTTGAATCGAATCAACATAGCTAATATTCTACACTGATAAGGATTTCTACTACATTACAAAAATACCATTGATTAATTGGCAATTAATCTTTCAAAATTGATTGGACTGCTACAATAAGCCACAAATGCAAAACGGTTACACGCTCCTCATAGCAATATCGCTGACGCTCTTCGCAGGTATGAGCACGATGCTCGGGAGTATATTTGCCTTCTCGTCATGTCGCAAAAGCGCCAGGTCTTTTGCCATCGCTTTGGGATTTTCTGCCGGATTCATGGTCTATATCTCATTTGTTGATCTTCTCCCTGAGGGGATGGATCGTCTTGTAGAAATATATGGAGAGAATGCCGGACATTGGAGAGCTATTCTAAGTTTCTTTGGGGGCATTGCTGTCGTTGCTCTTCTCGATGGCATCGTACCGCATTGCACTGGAGGGAGATGTCAACGTGGCCTGGATCACAAGTGCAAACATGCCCCCTTGTATCACACTGGCGTACTTGCAGCCATTGCACTTGCCGTCCACAACTTGCCGGAGGGATTCGTAACGCTCATTGGAGTTGTTGATGATATCCATGTTGGGGTAGCACTGGCTGTTGCAATTGCAATCCACAACATTCCGGAGGGCATATCCATCTGTGTGCCGGTTTACGCAGCAACTGGCAAAAAAAGTACAGCACTGTGGTACACATTCATCGCAGGAATCTCGGAGCCTATTGGTGCAATTATCGGATATCTGCTTCTTAAGTCTTGCATTACTGGAGTACTCTGCGGAATATCATTCTGCGGCGTTGCAGGCATGATGGCATATCTCGCTCTCGATCAACTGCTTCCCGCAGCACGTGCCCACACCGATCCGCACTGGGCAATGGTGGGATTTGTTGCAGGGATGTTTTGCATGGCAGTGAGTCTTTTTCTACTTGGGATTGGATAACGGTAAAGAGCCAGTACTTTTATTGATAGGCAAGTAAAGAAAGTCTGTTGACAAAACAATTGACTCGCCAAAGTAATGGGTATATATTCATTATGTTTATTAACTTACCCCTTCATATCATGCCAGGATTAGACGGAACAGGACCGCAAGGTCAAGGGCCATTGTCAGGTCGGGGAGGAGGTTCATGTGCTTCTCAGGGACGTGCAGGACAACAAAGAGGAAGGCTTGGGCGTGGAAGGTTCGGCCGTATGAGAGGGTGGTTCGGGTTTTGCCCAGGATCATCATGGTACGATCCGGATACACTCGAGGAGGCGGAGAAGGAACTGGAAAAGGAGTTGGAGGCTGTCCGCAAGGAGCGTGAATCCCAAAAGAAGAAGTAGCAACTTCTCCTATATTTCTTACTGTGTGATCATGCCACGACCACGAGGACAGCGCCGTATACGTTTTTCTCCGATAGCAAAATATTTCAAACCTCAGGGTATTCCCATGAGGGGTTTGAAAGTCATAGAGCTTACTCATGAGGAAATGGAATCATTAAGACTTAAAAATGTGGAGAAACTCAGCCAGATAAAATGTGCCAAGGAGATGCGCACATCGCAAAGCACATTTCAACGTATTCTCACTGACGCAGAACAGAAAATCAGCATGGCTCTGGTTGAAGGTTGTGCCATACGAATCCACGATGAAAATTGCACATGCGATCAAATGTAACCGAGCCAGATTGAACCGAGCATCACGATGCCCAATCCAAGGATAATGAGACCCGCAATGAGGTGGAGTGTTTTGAGTTTCTTTGTGCGCCATTCTTCTGCTTTCTCTGTTGTTGTAAGGCCGAAATACACCGCCCCGGTTATTAAGATCATCGGCGACACAAAGATCAAGTTATAGAGTACGAGGAGCACAAGCGCGTGACTTCTTGTTGTAGTATGAGCAAGAAGGCCGAGGACTACAATATACGGACCCGACGTGCATGGGAGCAGAAAAAGACTTACGACAAATCCAATTAAGAATGCCCCCGGGACGGATGTCACACTTTTAATAAGTGCTTTGAGTTTCGGTCGCCAGCTCATCGGAACTTCCATCACAAACCATTTTCCGTACCATAAATAGTCTTTTAAATTAAAGAGGCCAATGATAATAGCCAGTACGGCAATGACTGAGTAGAACGTATGCGTAAGGCCAGATGCTTGAATAGCCGAATAAAGCCCCAGTCCCATCAGGAAATATGAAATGAAAATCGAAAGGGAGAAGGCTAATCCGGACAGGAGAGCCCGACGCTTATTTCCTGAAGCAAGTATGGTTGTTATCAGAATAATAAGAACTGCGAATGCACAGGGATTGATTGCATCCACAACTGCTGCGCCTATTACCGCAGGAATAGTAATTACATTAGTCATGTTTTTACTGGTATTCCTTTCCTGCATTTCATGTGGATTTAAGTATCGAAGAGGTGAAGAGCATCCATTTTGAATGCAATTTTCGATTTCATTTTCAATATCTTCTCCTATCTGGTTGCTGAAACCCACATAACTCTTTTCTCCAATAAAAGCAGTAGGCACGGCATCTATGCCTTCGCCATACGCTTGCGCTAGATTCTGAAACAACGGGATATTCTCATTATGAAAATATACCTCGTACTCATGAACATTGAGCTGCGGATACGATGATTTCATATCTTCAAGAAAGCCAATCATACCCGCACAATGGGGACATCCTTGTCCATAAAAAAGAACAAGATCGACATTGTTGGCTTCTTCTGCATTGGCGATGAAAATGGTAGAGGGAAGCAGTAGCAATGTTGTGAGTGCCACTGCAACAGAAAGGACTATTCGTGATCGCATAGTGTAATCAATTAATGAGTATTTACCCATATTATACTAACCTTAACACGAACTTGTCTATATAATTATAAACGTATTTCCATAGTATCTACGTATGCATCATCCAATTTACACACATTCATCTGCTTCCATTTGGTCTTGTCCTTGGTTTGCTGTTCGGGAAGATACCGTTGTCTTGCCTGACGGGAAGAAGACAAAGTATTGGTATACCGAGAAACCAGATAGTGTTTTTATTGTTCCAGTCACCCAAAAGAAAGAAATAGTACTCATCCGTACATATCGTTACCCGATGAAGAAATGGTTTTGGGAAGTACCGGCGGGATATCAGAAAGCGGGGAAATCTCCAGAGGAATCCGCGCGTGAGGAATTACGTGAGGAAATCGGTGGTGTCGCTGGTAACTGGCAATTTCTCGGACAATATTGTCCAAATGGTGGCTTTATTCGGTCCTTCACCCATATTTTTCTCGCCACGAATGTCGTGCTGGGACAATCTGAGCACGAGCCGGAGGAGCAAATCGAAGTGCATCCCACACCGATCGAACGTGCTCTGGAAATGGTGTGGAATGGTGAAATTAGCTCATCACAATCTGCTCTTGCACTCCTTCTTTGCGGGCAACAATTAAAAAATTAATGATGGTGGAGGAGGAGTCTCAATACAAGAAGTAGCGTAAGACCCGCTATCAGAGCCAGTAAGTGGATGAGATTCACGCGTATGCTTTTATGCCTCTTAATTTCCGGTATCAGGTCAGCAGCAGCAATGTATAGGAAGTTACCCGCCGCAAACGGAATAAGGAATCCCGTGTCCATTTCTGCAGATACGAAGTAAACAATTATTCCACCCAACAGGAAAGTGAGTGCGGATAAAAAATTATACGCAAGGGCATGCGATTTTTTCCATCCTCCATGTAAAAGGATTCCGAAGTCTCCCAGTTCTTGAGGTATTTCATGAGCTGCGGCGGCGAGCCATGCAGCGATTCCAAGCCGTATATCTATGAGAAAACTTGCACCGACAGAAAGTCCTCCAATGAAATTGTGAACACCGTCGGCAATCAGAATAAGATAGGTAAGAGGATGTTTGTGTTGTCCTGGCGGGAGGTGACAGTGATGCCAGTGCAGAAACTGTTCGAGCGCAAAGAAGACGACGAATCCAACAACGAGCCAAACATAGAGTGAGATATCATTATCCATATGTTCAACAGACGCAGGGAGCATATGGAAAAGAGCACCTCCTATAAGCGATCCTGCTGAAAATGCAACCAGTGGAAGAATTATTTTTTGAAGAGTCGATTCTTTGAGAAAAAGTGTTGCACTGCCAACGAGAGCAATACAGCTCATGAGAAGGCCGAATATGATGATGAATGCGAGTGTTGTCATGTCTTTTTACGAAGTGATGTTTGTATTGTAGCGTGATTGTAGAATTGACTACAGCTGAACCAAGCGGGTCGCACCACACGGGTGCCCCTCCTGGTCTAGGTTTCGGGTCGCTTTAGACGCGCCCGTAGTGGTGGAGCTGAAGGGATTCGAACCCTTGGCCCCCGCGTTGCAAACGCGGTGCTCTGACCAGCTGAGCTACAGCCCCAACATACGTATTATAAGTAATAAAGAACAAATTTGGAATTCTGACCTGCCCGCCGTAGACCATTTGCCGCAGCGAATGGCGAAGGTGGGAGCTACAGCCCCAAACCGCAAAGATTCTACATGCAAAAAACTTACTTTTAAACAGAATAAAAGCCAAATATATTCACAACACATTTTCAGATCCATAAATGGGGCCTGGCCCCTTTTATTAAAAATCCCACTCATTCTTTACCTCTCCCCCGCCCCCTCCAGGGTTAAAGAAGCCAGAAAGTGGACTAAGTAGAACATCATCTGTTCCTGTAGCTTTTGCGACTCCCCAAATAAACAAAAAGAAAGCAATTATAATCATAAAGTTATAGGTACCTCCAGCACCCAAATATTTCTCGCACCACGCAAACTTACCAGTAGTATCTACTACTTTTATACGATATTTTAGAAGTGCAAATGCACCGACGATAGCAAGAATACCTTTGAACATATGATGACAATTTACAAGCTACTCTAATGCTTTGTCCAATTTACCTGCTACAAAGTCCTTTGTTTGGACTCCAGTAAATGAATCAAAAGCTTCACCTCCTTTAAAAATAAAGAATGCAGGAATACTCATCACACCAAACTGTTGTGGCTTTTCGCTGTTCTCATCCACATTTACCTTCGCTATCTTCACTTTGCCTTCATATTCACTGGCAACCTCCTCTATTACAGGAAGCATAGATTTACATGGTCCGCACCATGGAGCCCAGAAGTCTACGAGGACAGGAATGTCACTCTTCAGAACTTCTTCGTCAAAATTTGAATCTGTTATATCTGACATAGTAGTAATAATTTAGCGATTAAGATTGATACTATCAACCTTGAAATTGTGGCTAAGATTACTTAATTAGGCACGCGAGCGATTTATTTCGATAAAATATCTTTCGCAATCTTCTTCCCCATCTCTACTCCCGGCTGTCCATATGGATTTACCCTATAAAGCTTCCCCAGAATGACAACTTCTACCATGAAAGCAAAAAATAACTGTCCCAGATGATATTCGTCTAGTCTAGGCAAAGTTATCGTTGCATTTGGCCTTTTTGCTGCTGTTAGAGACTGAGTAGTTCCTTCGAACAAAGAATCTAAAACTTGGCCCAAGCCCTTACCTGAAAGATAAGAAAGTTCCTCTACTTCTATGTCAGGTAGCTGTACATATTCTTTTTCTTCTTCTCTTATAAATAAATGCCATGCATTTCGTTTTCCCTGCATCCACTGCTGAAGCATAGAATGTTGATCTTGTGTTCCGATCCCTGCCATAGGAGATGGTCCAAAGGCTTCTGTCTTACCCAAGCTCTCTGCAATAAGCTGCTGCCCCCATCTACCAAGCGACTGCAACCTGGTTGCATAAGGCATGATCACACGTATTACATAATTTCTCTTCGTATCCAAAAGAAACTGAACCATTGCAAGCTTCGCTGCAATATTTTCACCTAGATCAGTTGATTTACAAATTTCATCCATTTCTTGAGCTCCACGAACAAATGCACGTATATCTGCACCAAGTAATTGCATAGCAAGTAACCCCACTGGAGAAAATATGGAATATCTACCACCTATTCCTGCACCTATAGGCAATGTTGGATAACCTTTTTCATCTGCATATTTTTTAAGTACACCATCTTTTGGATCTGTTATCGCAACTATTCGTGACGCTGCATCTTCATCTAGTACTTCTTTTATTTTCTGTTCGAATAAGAAGAAAACACTCATGGGCTCAAGTGTTCCACCAGATTTACTAGCAACTACTACTAATGTCTTTCTCCAATCAACTAATTTAAGCTCTTCATTTATAACTGCAGGATCTACTGTGTCCACAATTATAAGCTCTGGACTATTAACATTTTCAAATACTTCTTTTATAACCCTAGGACCTAGCCCTGATCCACCTATACCAACCCACAAAACTGTTTCTATAGGCAAATGTTGAATACTTTTTACATAGGATTCCACAGCAGAAATTGTTTCTTCATCATAAGGAGATCTAGCCCATTCATGACTACCTGCCTCACGCTCTGTATTAAAATCAGACAAATAGCTCCTTATAGTATTTTCCATAGTACGAAACTCCTGTTCAGGAATTCCACGGGTTGGAGTAACTACTTTTGCCAGCGTATTTGTAATATCCAGAGATATCATCGGACTCACACTTTATCATGGTTCGATTGTGATAACCATTAACATGCAATACATCTTGGGAAAGTTTTAAGGTAGCAAGCGAGCAGGCGGTATTTTGCGTAAGAAATCACTCCACCCTGAGCGAAGTCGAAGGGCGTTGATTTCGTCGCATATACCGCCTTAAGCGAGCGAGCGGAGTGCTTCGACTTCGCCACTCGCAAAGCTCGTAGCTTCGCTCAGCATGACATGCTTGATGTGCTATAGGGATTGCAAAACTTTCTTTACTCTTTCTTCCGTAGTATCTACATCGCCCACTTCCTGCAATCTCTTTATGATCGTCTTTTTGTCATAACCAAGATTTGCAAGTGCTTCCAAGGCATCTTCGTCTACTAATCCAATTTTTGGATCAGATGATGACTCAGCCAGAATCCCCTTCTCTGCAAGAGAAGAGAGTTCTACCAAAAGCTTTTCTGACATCTTTTTGCCTACACCTTTTATAGAGGAAAGTGATCTCGCATCCTGATGTTCCACTGCGTGATACAAAACATTCACAGGAACAGAGCAAAGCTGCAATGCAGTCCTAGGCCCTACACCAGGAATAGATAAAAAGTTTACAAAGAGCTTCCTCTCTAAATTATTCTTAAATCCAAAAAGATCTAATCTGTCTTCTCTTACAAGCGTATATATCTCTATAACTAACTCTTCTCCTTCTATAGCTAGCTCAAACAAATTATCTGTACATTGAACCTCATATCCCACACCGCTTACATCGATAGTCATAAACGGAGCTTCTCTTTTGCCTATTTTTCCTCGTAATGATCTGATCACAAACCAAATTATACATTAGTACCGCGTGGCTCCGCCACGCGCAACGCGCTGCACCCTTCGACGAGCTCAGGATGACAAAGCATGACATATTGGGCAGCAAGCGTGCAGGTGGTATTTTGCGTAAGAAATCATTCTTGGGTACCAATATATTATCAATCCCATGTTGATTTCGTCGCATATACCACCTTAAGCACGCGAGCGGCTTACAAATTGGTCATTAAACTGTATTACTGTAATATTGAAATAAAGTAATGAAACCCAAAATAGCTCTACTACATGTGGGAGGCTCAATGGGAATGATAATGAATCAAAAGACTGGGAGGATATCGCCTGTAGAATCGATTGGAGAAATACATAGATTAGTACCAGAGCTACAAAAAGAAGTATCTCTAGATCTTTTTCCTGTATCAAACATAGGATCTATAGATATAACTCCAGATCTATGGACAGAGATTGCAAATACTATTTACAAAGAATACGACAAATATGATGGCTTCGTAATAACTCATGGGACAAACACAATGAGTTACACAGCATCTGCTCTCAGTTTTGCTATACAAGGACTGAGTAAGCCTATAATCCTTACAGGAGCAATACTGCCAGTAAATGATGCAGCAGGAGATGCCAGAAGAAACTTGGTATATGCAATACGAGCAGCACAGTTAGATATTGCAGAAGTTTGCATCGTGCTTGGGCCAAAGGTGCTTAGGGGTTCTAGGGCAAAGAAAATGCATGAATCTGTATCACGAACATTTGAAAGCACTAGATTTCCACATTTAGCAGATTTCGCGCGTACTTTCGAAATACATCCATGGAGAATAACCAAAAGAAAAAGAAGTCTGAAGTTCAGTCCAAACTTCGATTCAAACGTAGCCCTCATAACTCTGCACCCTGGGATGTCTGATAAATTTCTAAATGCAGTATTAGAGTCAGAACCACACGGGATATTGATACGCGCCTTTGGGCCTGGAATGGTTCCAGAAATAATTTCTCCATGGCTTAGAGAAGTTAGTGCAAGAAACATTCCAATAGTTATGACCTCTCAAGTTCTAGATAGCTTCGTAGATCTGCAATACTACCGTAAGCAACTCACGCTAGAAAAAATGGGAATAATATCTGGAAAGGATATGACATATGAATGTGCGCTCACAAAACTTATGTGGGCTCTTACTCAAACAAAAAGCCCTAGCAAGTTGCGAGGGCTTATAGAAAAGAATCTTGTTGGAGAGTTGGACGAATAATACAAATAGATATTTGTTTTAATTATTCTTGTTCAAACGTCGCGCCAAACCTTTTTGCAACTTGTTGCAATTCTTCTATTCTTTTAATCCTAGCATCACTATCAGTTTGTGCTTCGTCATTTGAAACAGCTTCCAAAGCAGCAGATTCATCGAGGCGTGTAATCATTTCTATAAATGGGGAATAAAACAAGAAAACATCTGCATCCTGCTCAAACATCATATTTTTGAAAACCAAAACGATATTCGAACCTTCTATCTTAATGTTTTATCGCATATACAAGCCAAAAACTTAAGCCCCTAGAACTATGCAAAACTCTCCTTTCTTTTTCATCTCCTTCATATCATCCAAAATATTCCCGATACTAGAGCTCACAACCTCCTCATACATTTTTGTAAGCTCACGACAAATCACAATCTTTCTATCTGGCTGATTAGATAATGCGGATGCAATCTCTGAAATAGTTTTTTCTATTCTGTGTGGAGATTCATAGAAAACTACTGTGTGATCCATGTTGCCAAATGATTCGATCAAAGCTTTTCTCCCTTTCTTGAGTGGCAAAAATCCAAGATATGTAAATTTATTTATAGGAAGTCCAGATACAGATAGCGCAGTTAGAAAAGCAGAAGGTCCTGGAATTGCTTCGATGTCTAATCCCCTACTCCGCGCCTGCGACACAACCAAATATCCCGGATCAGATATACCAGGAGTTCCTGCATCAGAAACTAGAACTAAATGATCGCCATTCTCCAGCCTATCTATAATCTTTTCTACTTTCTTCTTATCCGAATATGAGTGAAATGAAATAAGTTCTTTTTTTGGCAATCCTAAAAGCTCAATCAGCTTTCCTGTAACTCTAGTGTCTTCACAGACAATTGCATCACACTTGGTTAGCGTTTCTTTGGCACGAGTAGAGATATCGCCTAGGTTGCCTATGGGAGTAGATACGATTGAAAGCATGCTTTATCTAGGATACATCAAAGATACGTCCTAAATAACAAATTCTAAACCACTTCCTCAAATCCCAGTTTTCCACTAAAATGCTCCAGACTTATGCCAAAGAAGAATCCATCACAAGAAACACTATCAAATATAGGACGACTCGCTCCTAGGCCAATAGTTCAGGAAATGGAAGAAAGCTATCTGGATTATGCAATGAGCGTAATAGTTTCACGCGCCTTACCAGATGCAAGAGATGGTCTTAAACCTGTTCACCGCAGAGTACTACACTCTATGAATCAGTTGGGACTGAGATATTCATCCAAATTCCTCAAGTCTGCTCGAATCGTTGGTGACACAATGGGTAAATATCATCCACATGGAGATAGCGCTATATATGAATCACTTGTACGTATGGCACAAGATTTCTCCCTAAGGTATCCACTTGTACGTGGTCAGGGAAACTTCGGATCTATAGATGGTGATAGTGCTGCTGCAATGCGTTATACAGAATCGAAAATGGAGAAGATAACGGAGGAGATGCTTGCAGATATAGAAAAAGACACAGTCGATTTTCGGCCTAACTATGATGAAACCAGAAATGAACCATCTGTTCTTCCGTCGAAGATTCCACAGCTACTTCTAAATGGCACTGTTGGTATTGCCGTTGGTATGGCAACAAACATTCCTCCTCATAATCTAAATGAGCTTATGGATGCGATCTTGTATCTCATGGATCATCCAAAGGCGACGGTAGAAGATCTACTTGAATTTGTGAAAGGTCCAGACTTCCCAACTGGAGGAGTTATATATGGCAAGAAAATGCTAAAACAAGCATATCTCACAGGTAGAGGTTCTATTCCTATACGTGGAGTTGCTGAAATCGAAGAAGGGAAAAATGGAAAACAACGAATTAGAATTAGCCAAATTCCTTATCAGGTTAATAAATCATCTCTAATAGAGAGGATGGCCTACTTAGTGCAAGAAAAAATAGTTCAAGGAGTATCTGATATTCGCGATGAATCATCCAATAGAGAAGGAATGCGAATAATAATAGAGCTAAAAAAAGATAGTTACCCACAAAAAATTCTTAATCAATTCTTCAAGCACACTCCACTACAATCAAGTTTCGGATATAACATGATTGCACTTTCAGATGGGATACAACCACGATTAATGAATCTGCAAGAATTACTGGAGATTTTTATAAAACATCGTCGTGAAGTTACTATTAGACGCATTACATGGGAAAGAGACAGAGCAAAAGAAAGGGCTCATATCCTCGAAGGTCTCAAAAAAGCTCTAGATAATATCGATGCAGTTATAAAGCTTATTAAAGCTAGTAAAACAAAGGAGATTGCAAAAGAAGGATTAATGAAGAAATTTAAACTTACAGATATACAAGCAGATGCAATTTTACAGATGCGCTTACAAACTCTTGCAGGACTTGAGCGCAAAAAGATAGAAGATGAATTAAAAGAAAAGAAGAATTTCATAAGGAGCTGTGAAGAGCTTTTAGGAGATCAAAAGAAAATGGATAAGAATATCAAAACTGAATTAACAGAAATAAAAAAGATATATGGCGACGAACGTCGAACAGTTATAAAAGCAAATGTGATAGGAGAGTTTTCTGCAAAAGATACTATTCCTAATGCTCCTATGATCGTGGCTCTCACAAAACAGGGATATGTTAAACGTCTATCCCCTGCTCAATTCCGTGCACAACACAGAGGAGGAAAGGGGGTAAAAGGAATGACTACAAAAGACGAAGATGAGCTAATGAACATGGAATATGCAATGAATCATGATGATTTGCTCTGCTTCACAAATACAGGTCGCGTATTTACTATGCCTGTTTATGAACTTCCACAAGGAAGCAGAACTGCAAAAGGACAGAATATTATAAATCTATTGCAGCTAAAACCAGGAGAAAAGATATCTGCAATTCTTATGCAAAAGTTTGAAGGCAAAAAATTCTTGTTCATGGCAACTAAACAAGGAACTGTAAAAAGATGTGAATTATCTGAATTCGATAACATAAGAAAGAGCGGACTTATAGCACAGAAGATGCACGAAGGAGATGAGCTTAAGTGGGTTGCTTTGACCTCTGGTCATGATCAACTATTCCTTCTAAGTAGAAAAGGTAAAGCAATTCGATTCCCAGAAAAAGATGTTCGCACAATGGGAAGATCTGCAGCAGGAGTAAGAGGAATAAGACTTGGAAAAGATGACGAATTGGTAGCAGCTGCACCAATTGCATTCCCTGATCTATCACACCTACTAGTAGTAATGGAAAATGGACTCTCTAAGATGACGAAGACAACTGAATACAGACTTCAAGGACGTGGAGGAACAGGAGTAAAAGCTGCAAACATAACTGTAAAAACAGGAAATATAATTGGAGGATTTGTTCTTACTGGAGAAGAAAAAGGAGATTTGATATGTATAAGCAAACACGGTCAAACCATTAGATTACAACTTTCAGACATTCCTCTAAGAGGAAGAGCTACTCAGGGAGTAATAATAATGAGAATGAAAGCTCGCGATGTCATTGCTTCTATAAGCTTGGTACTAGAAGAAGAAGGAGAACTAGATGAATCCAAGATTCAAAAAGCTGTAGAAAAAGCTAGAAAAGAAGAGGTTGCTTTGCAGAAGGCAATGAAAAAAGAAGGAGTAGAAAGTGATTTACTAGAAGAAAAGATAGTAGTAAAGAAGAGTCAAAAGAGTCAAAAGAGTCAGAAGAGTCAGAAGAGCACCAAAAAGAAGAAGAAAAAGCGATGATAATTGTTGATTTAACCTACCTAAGATACCTAAGATACCCAAAGTACTTAAAATACCTTCCCCTATGAAGCCAAATATCCACCCAGAGGTACATAAAGATGCAAAAGTTACCTGCACAGCATGCGGAGCAATCTTTACAATTCCAAGCACTGTAAAAGTGCAACAGACTGAAGTCTGTAGTAGCTGTCATCCAGTTTATACTGGTAAGTATCGTGGTGTAATGAGTTCTGGAAGAGTAGAAAGATTCCAAAAGAAACTGGCTACAGCAGCAACCGTAAGTAAAACAGCTAAGCCAAAGAAGCGTCGTCTAACAGACGAGGAAAAACTAGAGCAGAAAGCAAAAGAAGCAACTGAAAGAATAAAAGAGAAGAAAGCAGCAGAAGAAGAAAAGAAAAAGGAAAAAGCAGTAAAAGAAGCAAAAAAGACAGTAGTGAAAAAGACAGTAACCAAGAAAAAGAAAGCTGTAACTAAGAAGAAAAAGGCCACAACTAAGAAGAAAAAGAAGAAATAGTAATATGCTACAATTTACATATGAACGAGAGACAGGCGGAATTACTGACGACGATAATTAATGAATTTATTCAAACTGGGCTCCCTGTAGGGTCTAAAACCATTATTGACTGCAAACAATTCAATGTATCAGGTGCCACAATAAGAAACGAAATGCACACGCTTAGTGAAGAAGGATTTTTGGAACAACCACATATTTCTGCAGGAAGAATACCTACAGCACTTGGATACAGAACATATGTAAAAGAATTTATGAAACCAACCAAGCACGAAGCTTTGGTAAAAGAAAAATTTGAGTCACTGAAGAATCAATACCTAAAACGCAAAGATCAAGAGCGTGCATATGAAGCAGTAGCATTACTATCTCGAATAATGCCGAATATAAGCTTCGCAACTATTCCACATAGAAATAGAGTTTATTACATGGGACTTGCAAATGTGCTTAGACAACCTGAATTTCAGCAAGACTCTGCACTTGCAAGCAACGTAGTTGAAGTATTAGAAGAAAGCCTAACAGATTTATTAGAATCTGTAGAAATAGATAACAAAATACGTTACTACATTGGAGAAGATCATATTCTTCAAACTTTGCAGAGCTGTGCGTTACTTGTAACTAAATATACAATAAGAGGAGAGGAAGACGGCGTTGTAGGAATATTGGGTCCCATAAGAATGGATTACGCATATAATACCGTTGCACTTGAACTAGCTGTTGATTTACTTAACAAATGCTAATTAGAATAATTTATGTCTGAAGTTCTACTAAAAATTAGGCCATCAAAAATGAAAGATGATGATCGTGGACCCAAGCGTGGTCCACTTCTTATGGAACAATCTCTTGCTGCTATTCATGCATTGAAAAATGTAGTCTCTTTGGAAATTGCATCACTAGATGGAAAGATATGTTTCTTTGTAAGAACAGACGAAAAAACAGCTTCAGCAGTAGAAAGCCAAATATATGCACAGTACCCAGATATAAATGTAGAACAAATAGATCCAAAATCTCTAGATACAACTGATGAAGAAGAATCTCGTGAATTAAATCTAACACTCTCACATCCAGATATTTTCCCAATAAAGAGGCATCCTCAGTTCGATGACATGCTTAATCGCGTAACTATAGATCCCCTATCTGGACTCACATCCACGCTCTCAAAATATCAGGATCCAAAAATGAGAGGTCATATAGTTCTCAAGCTAAAACCAAATTCCAGTAAATTCCCCAGAAGAGTACTTAGATTTTTACCACTAATTACAAAAGGTCTGCCAAGTAAATATACTTGGTATAGAAATATTTTTACTCGTGTACATCTGGCCAGAGGCATAAGAAGAATAATTCTTCTCCCACTGGATATAGTAATGGGTGGATTTAGAAGTTGGTTTAATAGTATTGGAGATATAATCTCTCCTATACAAATCGCGAGAGACTCAAAATTTGATGACGCAAAGGATTTAGATATTCGCCAAACAACTCGCACTCATGATAGAGAAGATGAATTACAGGCAGCAAAAGATAAAATGTGTAGATTGCTTTTTGATGCCTCTATACAACTACGCGTAATTGCTCCGAAAGGAATGACATCTTCATGTGAATCTAAACTACAAGAAATATCTAGTAGCTTTAGACAATTTGACCTTCCACAAAGTAATCACTTCCGAAAAACTAAAAACGCTAAAAGATTTCTACTCAGTCATGAGGAAGTAGCAACCATATGGCATCTTCCTACTATACTTGTGAAAACTCCAAATATAGATTGGGTAACAAATAAGCAGCTAGAACCGCCTCATGAATTACCTATACTTTCCGAAAGTAGCACAGATCTTACTGTCCTAGGAGAATCTGTCTTTCGTGGAAAAAGAACACGATTCGGAATAAAACAAGACGACAGAAGGCGTCACATATATGTAATAGGAAAAACTGGAATGGGAAAATCTACCATTCTGGAAAACATGATTTCCTCTGATATCCAGAGCGGGAAAGGTATAGCTGTTATAGACCCTCATGGAGATCTCGCAGAATCTACACTCAGAATGATCCCAAAAAGTAGAACAAACGATGTTGTACTTTTCGATCCTACAGATCGAGATTATCCGATCTCTTTCAATATGTTGGAATGTAATAATCAAGACCAAAGATCATTAGTTGCATCTGGGCTTATGGCTGTATTTACAAAGATATGGCCAGATGTATGGAGCGGAAGAATGGAACACATACTTAGAAATACACTTCTTGCACTCCTGGAATCTCCAGGTAATTCAATGCTTGGAATAATGAGAATGTTTGCAGATGATGGCTTTAGAAAAAAAGTAGTATCTCATCTCTCTGATCCATTAGTAAAAAGCTTCTGGGAAGATGAATATGAAAGTTGGTCCGAGAAATACAGAACAGAAGCAGTTGCTGCTATACAAAACAAAATAGGACAACTCCTAAGCACTCCGATTATAAGAAATATAATAGGACAAACATCAAGCGCTCTGGATATTCGCCATGCGATGGATACAGGGAAAATAATCATTGTAAACTTAAGTAAAGGAAAACTTGGAGAAGATAACTCTGCATTTCTAGGATCTATGCTTGTCACCAAATTCCAGATAGATGCTATGAGCAGAGCGGATGTACCAGAATCCGAAAGAAATGATTTTTACCTATATGTAGATGAATTCCAAAATTTTGCTACTCCATCTTTTGCTTCTATTCTTTCTGAGGCACGTAAATATAAATTAAATCTTACAATGGCTAATCAGTATGTAAGCCAACTCTCTCCTGACAAGTCTAATACAATGCTGAAAGACGCTGTGTTTGGAAACGTAGGAACACTAATAACTTTCCAAGTAGGATCAGAAGATGCAGAAGAAATTGCCTCTCAGTTTGGAGATGAAAAAATGTCAGAGGATATTGTTGGACTTCCTAAATATCAGGCCTACATGAAACTAATGATAGAAGGGATAACTAGTAATCCATTCTCTGTAGCCACATTACCTCCGCCGGATTTCGTACAAGATAGTGGTCGCACAGAAAAAATCCGCAAGAACTCTCGAGAGAGATATGCAGAAAAAAGAGAAGAAGTAGAAGATAGAGTTCGCAAATGGTCAGCAAGCGCAAAAGCTGCTCGAGCTACTCAAAAGGGAGAAGAAAAGAAAAAAGAGAAAGAGCTGGAAGAGATCAAAAAAGCTAGAAAGAAAGGTATGAAGTTAGATGAATACCGAAAATGGCGTGACCGTGAGATGTGGACAAATAGCTATAACTCTCTGAAGAAGAAAATAACTAATGGAGAAGAATTATCTGCAGAAGAAAAGGCTGAGATGGAGAATTTGAAGAAGAGGCTAGATGAAGGCGGAGGACCTACTGTGGAGGCGGCGAAGAAAGAGAAGTAAATCAGATGCTTGACTTGGGATAAATATGTACTATAGTTTCATCATGAACGGAGTATCTATCCCTAGTTCAAGTGATGTTTCAGATATAGTTGAAAGATATTTTTATGTTGCGCAAACTTCGAATAACTCACCTTCAAGAGATCCAATCAGATCAAGAATTGCCAATAATGTTTCTAATGGAATTAGCGCATTAGTAAGCGTATTAGGTGAAATAAGCAGAAAATATGGCTTAGTTGTGCCAGTTGCAATATTGGCGCAACGCCTTTCCAACGAAGAGATGAGATCGCCAAGTGCTATTGCTGATGCTATAAATACAGAATTAAGAAGAATATTAACATGGCGCGAATCAATGCCAACAATGCAATCCCACCATACAGAACCCAAAAATCACACAACATCCTAAGATTGCATTTCTACCAATTTGTGTTATAATATACCTAAATAAACACAAATATGGGATTAGCTCTTATCGCCATTAGCATTACAAAAAGGCACGTCGTTCATGTCGCGCACAATCACGATGATTGGGCATGGTTTCGTATCTGGTTTGCAATAGCGACGGTAACAGCCTCTATAGTTCTAAATTTAGGTGTGTTTGCACTACTAGTAGTATCCCATATGGTTCTAGATGTAATCAAATACCGAAGTAAGCATAATCTCAGCTGGTATTGGACATTTGCTGAAACCATGAGAGAAGGGCTAGTAGATATATTCTTTATATCTCTTGGGCTTCTTCTGGGTGTTGCTTTTCATCACGCTGTTGCAATAGGTGGACTTGGAAGAGTTGCAAGGCTTGAAGTTCTTCTTCTAAATATGTTCCTTAGGGTTGCACCAAGGTTCAAGATTGCAGAGCATCTATTAGAAATATTCCTGTACTGGAAACATCACTTCGAGAAACCCTTTATTCCCCATGAACCACTCAGTAAAAGTGAAAAGGGTCTTTTATTTGCAACTATTGCAACAACTGTTGCCATAGTCTTAGTTCCATACGTAACAGACATCACATGGCTTAGCGTAGGCCAAACTATTAAATATGAATTAACTCCAAGATTAGAATTTGGAATTACACACACACTAGAAACCTTACAATCCGAATAAAATGAGAAGAACATTCCTATTTCCTGAGCATCGGGTAGAAAAGACATGCGAAGAAACCCACGATGCTCTACTTTTTGCTACAGAAGAAATAGATTCCACAAATAAATCTCGCAGCACCAGACCAGTGCTTACAACTATTGCAATGGGATTTATGATGTTATGGCCAATTGGAACTGCTAATTCTGAATACATGGGAGCAGCTATAAGTTCTATGTCTGTCTCACATAGATTATCTGAAGATTCAAAAATTGTAGAAATCAATATTCCAGAAGTCTCCAAGGAAGAAACAGATATTTTTGTAGCATCAGCAATATTTGGAGAATCATATGAAAAAGAATTAGTGCAGGAAAACAAAACAGATCTAACACAAAAAGGTATTTACATGACATCAAATAGTATTGCTCGCAAAGATGGATTTTTAGCAGAGAATCTAGATAAGCTTTTGTCTGCTAGCGGCACCGCTCTTGTTATAGATGTAAAAGAACATGATGTGTTTTTCGAAACAACCTCAGAGATTGCAAAAGAGCTAAATGTTCAAAAGAAGAAATATGATCTTTCAGAAGTTGTAGAAGAAGCTAAAAGCAGAGGGATATATACTATCGCTCGCTTTGTGGCAGCTAAAGATATGAAACTAGCAGCACTTAGAACAGACACACAGATAAGACATCCAGAAACAAATACAAGTGTAGGAGACATCTGGGTGGATCTATCAAACGAAACAGTACTCGAATACAACAGACAGCTTATAAGAGATGTTATAGAAAGTGGTATAGACGAGATAAATTTGGATTACATAAGATATCCAACTGAATATACCCTTGAACAAATAGGATTGAACGGCAGAGAAAAAACAAACCGTGTAGAAAAGTTTATACAAATGGTGAGAGATGAAATAGACAAGTCAGAAAATCAGCCAATCCTTGGAATAAGCACATATGCAATTCTGGGATGGAATTACGAAATAAATCTAGAGCGCCTTGGACAGGATGTTGCAAGGTTTGCCAGATACGTAGATGTGATATCACCTATGGCGTATCCTGCAAGCTTCGAAGAAGGTGCTTATTATAAAAATGAATTTGGAAGAAGTAGAATGTATGAATTGGTATATAAAACAATGACAGGATACAAAGAAGTTCTAGGAGAAAATGCACATAAACTTAGGCCATGGATACAGGGATACAGAGTAGACAAAAAAGATATGAAAGATCAGATAGAAGCAGTGTTTGATTCTGGAAGTTGTGGATTTACCGTATGGAGTCCTTCGAATTTGTATTGGCCGTTGTATGGTGTGTTGGGAGAAATGGAAGTCCCAACTAACTGTAAAAAGATAATATAAACAAAACCGCCAACACAAGGCTGACGGTCTGCTTTGATGCCAAATGGAAAAACCAAGTGACATCATGTTAGTATAGCAAATTTTGCCTTCTCCTACAATGTTCGAGAACAAAAATAGCCAGTTTAAGCCCAATTACTAGTATTGATGCCAGGACACGAAAAGCTCTTACAAAGCTCCTGAACCTCATTTGCAATCATTTCGAGCTTCTTGTCGTCTTCATGATTCTCGATAACATCATTCATCCAGTCCCCTATCTTCTTCATTTCAGACTCTTTCATTCCACGTGAAGTAATTGCAGGGGTTCCAATGCGTACGCCAGAAGGATTGAATGGAGGATTTGGATCGAAAGGAACAGTGTTACAGTTTGTAACTATTCCTGCTTTGTCTAAAGCTTTAGCTGCATCACGACCAGATATGCCTTTGCTCTTCTGTGTTTCAAACAAAATTAGATGATTATCCGTTCCTCCACTTATCAGACGGAATCCATGTGACTTCATATTTTCTGCCAATGCTTTTGCATTCTTTACTATCTGTTCTGCATAAGATTTAAATTCTGGAGCCTCTGCTTCTTTTAAGGCTACTGCAATCGCTGCTGTTGTGTGATTATGAGGACCACCTTGAAGACCTGGCATGATTGCTTTATCTATAGCTTGAGCATGCTCTGCCTTGCTCATAATCATAGCCCCCCTAGGACCACGCAAAGACTTGTGAGTAGTAGTGATACCAGTATCTGCAATTGGGAAAGGATTTGGATGAACGCCACCAACTATAAGGCCAGTAATATGAGAAGTATCTGCATGAAATAGTGCTCCTACTTCGTCACATATTTCTCTGAATTTTTCCCAATCTATAATCCTAGGATACGCAGTATAACCTGCGACTATTAGTTTTGGTTTTACCTCACGTGCTTTTTCCAGAATTTTTCCGTAATCAAGCATCTCTGTTTCTGGATTTAATTCGTACGGTACTGAGTTATATGTCTTACCAGAGAAATTAACTTTCCATCCATGAGTAAGATGTCCGCCATGTGGAAGAGCAAGACCCATTATCGTATCTCCATGTTCTAGCACAGCGTGATATACGGCCATATTTGCAGGGCTACCAGAATAAGGCTGCACATTTGCATGTTCCACTCCAAAAAGCTTCTTAGCCCTCTCTATCGCCAAATCTTCTATGGCATCTGTGACTTGCTGACCTTCGTAATAACGCTTATGTGGATAACCTTCTGAATATTTATTTGTAAGTATAGATCCTGTCGCCTCCATCACAGCTTGTGAAGCATAATTTTCGGATGGTATAAGCCTAATCTTGTCTGCCTCTCTCTTTTCTTCAGATACGATCAAATCTCGTACCTCTGGATCTGTTTTTTGTAATGCTGGAAGGTAAGTCATATATTCAGCTTACGCTGAAAATTCCAAATCCCAAAAAATAAATTCCAAAAAATTCCAAATCCCAAACAGCAAGCGTGCAGGCGGTATTTTGTATAGAGTCCAAAGCTTAGCAAGCATGCCGTTTCATATTGCATTAGCGATCTTTCAGCAATCCCGTATCTTATTCAGATAAATATAGATATCCTATATAGCTACCCTAACTCGGTTGCGTTGATCGCGGTGCAATATGAAACATTCAGCATGCGAGCGGCTTCTCTGCAGCAAACTTAAGCACGCGAGCGGCGAACTAAGATAAGACTCCTCTACAAGTAACCACATCATCCATCACTTCATCATGCCCCTCCACAGGAACCTCACGTATCACCTGACACTCAAAGCACACACCCAAAAACTCAGTATCCGGATTAGCCTCTCTCTGAGCAGAAATCCAGTAATCATATCCCCCATTTCCACGACCTAATCTATTCCCAGATATATCAAATGCTCGCCCAGGAACTATCACAAATTTTGCATCACTAGGATCTAGCAATTTAGAAGATTTACTTGGCTCCATCACTCCTAGCTGCCCTGCAGAAAGATCTGATTCGCCAGAAAATAATCTAAATTTAAAACCATTTATGTCAAAACATGGCAGATATATTTCATAACCTGCATCTACCAAATCTTTTATCAGACACCTCACATCTACTTCACTCTTAAATGGATAATATGCACATACTGAGCAAGGATCATCAGAAATAACCTCTCTCAGCCTTCTGCATGCAGATCTACTTTCTATGTCACGATCTTTGTCTGACATTTGAGATACTCTCTCGCCTATGCTTTTACGAACCTGATCTTTATTCATAACTACCCAAATATCTCAGAAACTGCATCCACAACATTTACCTCATCTCCATCCTCTTTTTTGTACGACTGATTTATTTCTTCATCACCACGCAAGATACATTCTATACGAACGTCTTGATTGAATCTCTTTCTTATAGCCTCCTCTACTTCGATACTAGCGGTAGCATTATTTATTTTGTCTTTGTGAAAATTAGATGAAAAACCAAGCTTCACACAATTTTGATCCACAGAAATCACAACCGCATCTTTCAAAGACATTTGTACAGAAGGAGTTTTTACAGAAGAAGTGATCTCATCCCAAGTTTCATCCAAAACATTTTTATTTATCTCTTCCGAAACAAAAGATTTACTCTCCTCTTCCTTGTTTTTATTTACCTTTTCAGATTCTTTTAATTCTTTCTCTTTAGATGACTTAGCAATCTTTGCAACTTTCTCCTTCACATCTTTAACTTTCTTTGCGGATTTACTAATTTTGTAATCACTTTCATCCATACACAGTTCTACCAGAGCAACTTCTAGAGCAATACTAGGAACGGGAGAAACCCTTAGATTTCTAAGCGCCTGAAAGATCGCATCTATACGATTTGTTACATCAAGTATTTCTTTCTTTTTCTCTATACATGTATGCAATTCCTCGCGAGCACGCGAAAGAAGCTGACGCAAAAACACCTCTAGAGAAACACCCTTTTCTTGCAAAGAGTTAATTATATCTACCACTGTTTTACGATCTCTATTATCTAGAGCAATCCATAATTCTTCTACTTCTTCTTCTATGCTCTCCCCTATTCTTAGACGCACATCTTCTTCTGTTACTTTTTCTAAAGAAGATAATTGATCAAGAAGAGATATAGCATCTCTCATTCCACCATTTACATGACGTGAAATGGCGCGCAACGCTCCGCGAGATACATCTATACGTTCTTTGTCTGCTATGTTTTGCAGATATCTTATTATGTCCTCTTCTCCAATAGGACGAAATGGAAAACGCTGACAACGCGACTGTATAGTATCTGGAACTTTGTTTAGCTCTGTAGTTGCCAATATAAAATATGCATGCTTTGGTGGCTCTTCTAGAGTCTTTAGAAGTGCATTAAATGCTTCTTTAGTCATCATATGCACCTCGTCTACTATATAAACTTTTGCAGAAGCTATATTTGGAGCAAATTGAACTTTTTCTTTTAGATCTCTTACATCATCTATTCCACGATTACTTGCTGCATCTATCTCTATCAAATCCACAAGAGTTCCATCATCTACACTCTGTATTATTTGCTGTTGCAATTTTTCATCTTCTATTCCTCTTATCAAAAGAATCTTTGCAAGTATTCTGGCAATTGATGTTTTTCCTGTACCACGTGATCCAAAAAATAGATAAGCATGTACAAGCTGATCACGCTCTACTGCATGCTCCAAAGTAGTCACCACATGCTCCTGCCCTGCAACATCTGAAAGGCTCTTTGGTCGATATTTGAGATACAAAGACATGGGGGAGAAATGATATCAGGGTACGCAATTTTTCGCCAGAAAAGGCACACGTAGGAATGAATAATTAACAATGAACAATGAACAATTAAGGAAAATCGTTTTTATAGGTATACGGCCCCTATCCTGCATATAAGTAGCAATTCTGCTACTTATTTCACACAAAACCGAACAAAACAGCTAGAATTACGTTAGTATAGAAATACTTGTTTCAATCACAATTTATCATGAAAAAAATAATAATATCCTCAATTTTACTCACTTTAACTGCCTGTAGCTCAGATGCATCTGACATAAACAGCGAATCATCCAAAGGCCCATTAGGCAATCCTGCATCATCGATAATTGTAAAAGAGTTTTCAGATATTCAATGTCCTGCATGCAAATTTGCACATGAAAATATAGTAAAAAGATTATTAGACGAATACGGAAAAAATATACGTTTTGAATTTAAGCATTTCCCATTAAGAGGCATACATCCATTTGCACAAAAAGCAGCAGAAGCATCTGAATGTGCAGCAGACCAAGGACTCTTTCTAGAATTCCTAGATATTGCATACAAGAATCAAAAGAATTTAATAACTACAAATCTTGTTTCTTATGCAGAAGAAATAGGAGTAGAAGATATGAATCTTTTCAATAAATGCTTAAGATCTGGTACAAAGAAAAAATTCGTGGATAGTAATTACAATGAAGCAATAAAACTTAAGCTGAGCGGAACTCCTACATTCATAGTCTCAGGAAAAATGGTTCCAAAAAGCTCTTATGAAACTATAAAAACGATGATAGAAGAAGAAATGGCTAGTATGCCGAGACTATAGTGCGTTTCCTGCCATAATTAGCAGTACTCCAACTACAATCGCAAGCAAGCCTCCTAGTAGCTGCATATCTGGATCTCTAAGCCACATTTTCTTAACTCCTTCAACACACTTAGGACACCAGCACATGATTAGAGATTTTGCAGCAAGCAACCAAGCAACAAGTCTTATCAATCCTGGAATATCTGTTCCTACAGATGGATCATGTCTTAGAATCAAAAACGAAACTACTAAAAATAATGCTCCTACTGTTCGCATCAAATGATCTTCTTTCATAAATTTTTCTAACCATTTTGTGGTTTCTTTTGGCCTTACAAGAAGAGGAAGACCGATTAACAATTCAATTACTCCTACCATGTAGGCAAAGCTTTCTAGTGACATATTTTTAATTGGAAAGAAATACGTTTAACTCAGAACAGTATACTCATAAAGTGCATTGCAAAATATTGAATTTTTTCAAACTTGTGTCGATATGTTATTTCAGATCATCCACTATTTCTACTTACCTCTTATCTGCGATAACCCAATTACCATTTCTAGTGGCTCAGAGTAGATAACTATTGTTCTATATTTGTTCCAATCCTCATCAGAGAGTAAAGGAACATCATAACTCTGCGCACCATATATGCTTTTTATAGCTCCTAATTCTATAAAATCCTCAGAAAAGAGTTCTTCCTTTTCATGTGGAGAAACATGCTGAGATAAATATAATTTCATATCTGGTGCACCACTTACATCAAATCCAAAACCAAAGTGTAGCTTTCCCTGAACAAGTAAGGCTCTACCACGCGCAAAAGTATTTGCGCTTGCTCCATAGAAACCCCCCATTTTTCCTTTGTCTTGGGCTTTATGTGCATTTTTTTGAATAGATTTTGCATTTACCACTGCTTTATCTATAGTGCGCAGTATTTTTCCATCCTCTATTTTTTCTCCATTTTCTTCAGCCTTAATCTGAAGGGCTGAAACAAAATTCAAAATCTGATCTGCAGTTACTTCGGCAGTCAAAGGATTTGAAAGAAAATAATCTGAACTTGGGGACTGATCTTTTGACCCGCAAGAAGACAGAATTAGAACTGAGACAATTAATGTAAGTACTTTTTTCATGCGAATAGATTAGTTGTAAATACAGAAAGTAAAAAGCAAAAAGGAAGACAAAAATACATTCTTCGACACGTGCTTCGGCGCACAAGGACTGAAGGTCGTTTGTCGTGTTGCGACACTCCTCACTCCTCTTCCAGTCATTGCACTCTCAGCACGGCTCCCACCTACGCTAAACCTGCCTGCTGGCAGGCAGGGCTTCGGCGGACAGGCAGCATGACATATTGTTAAGCTTTTGATCCTGATACGTCTTCGCGTTTAATAAACGCCAACGCTCAGCATAATAAATGCAAATCTATCTATCGATCCCGCTACGCCGCTATTTTGTTAATCTAGACTTTATTGTATTAGTAACTTTTAAGCTGCAATTTGTGATGGATACTATGCACTGCCATTCGCCTTTTTTGGCTTTGTATACGCCTTAGCTTTATATGCGAGATCTACTGCAGTACTGCTAAATTCATATCGTTTGCCTTTAGATTCAAGTGATTTGAGAAGATTTTTCATCTTGTAAGCTTTGCTAGTAAAAATCTTCTGATCTTCAGAAGACATTAAATTACCATTTGAATGAAGTATTAGATTTGTCCAATACCATGCACGACCATCATTCTTTGTTCGCCTAACAGTTTCTACAAATGCAGATCTCGCACCAGTATCACTCGTATCCAAACATACATTGGTAGCAGAAGTTCTAGATAGCTCTATATATTCTGCTTCGCCTGTTTCGCCCTGAATTGTTTCATTCACCACTCCCCTTTTCTTCTCTTTTCTCATCCTCATCTTTGCCTGCATCTTTCCAACTCTTATTGCTTCTTGCTCTCTTTCGTCATTCAGATATCCATTTTTTCTTGACCATTCACGATTATAGCTAGCCCAACCAGCTGCCTTCATACAATCAGATCCAAGCTCACACAAGGCAATCATCATAGATTGCAAACCAATAGGAAGGCTTTTTATTATTTCGTCTATTTGTGTGGCATCCGATTGCCCTACCTCTATTCCATTATCCTCCTCTTCTTCAAATTCCTTACCTTCCATATAGTCCTCTATAGGATTCAAATACTGAGCTAGATCTCCATTAATTATGCTTTCTAGATCGGTAAGTGTATGACTTCCATCGAATAAGTGCTTGTCTATCCACTCCACTTTATTTGGCATAAACACGCGAGACATAGCCTGTGATCTAAGCACTTTTGCACGATCTCTCTGGTTTTCCATTGTCTTCTTGTATGAAACACGTTCTTTATAATTTTTGTGTAGAAACTCTTTTGTATTTATGAATGTCTTCTTTGTTCCGTTAAACGCGCTGTCTTCTCTAAGAATCCAAAACTCTATGGCAACCTTTCTCCATACCTCTATAAGCTCAGGCAAAGACTTGCCACCAGAATGACCTTCTCCTGTGATAAATGCATTTATCTGCTTAGGATTTGCATTGCTTTCAAATATCTTTTTAAGCCATCTTCCTACCTTATCTCTATGAAGTGCTGGATGTGGCTTTTGAGTTGCATCTAGAAGCACTTTTTCTGCTTTTTTGAATAACACCTTATAGGCATCATCTTTCCCTTCTATTGCCAGCCCTGCCTTTATACGATCTATCAGATTTTTTCTCTGCGTAAAACCAAGTGTGCCAAACCATTCTTTGTTATCTTTTAGAAATTCTATTTCTTTTCTTAGTTTTGGATTTTGTATTTTATCTATACCTACTTTATCTATTTCACCTATTAAGCCCTTCCTCTTCTCTGAAAGATCCTTTCTTTCCTTTAGATATTCTGGAAACTTAGTTTTTATCCACTGCTTTCTATAAAACTCAGGAGTATCTGAATCATAAAACCACTTCATAGATTTTTCTTTGCTCTCTTCGCTTATGAAACCTTGTCTTACATAATCATCCAGCTTGAGATCGAAATCTATTTTATAACTTCTAGCTTCACTTATAACCTGCGTAAGAAGACCCACATTTTCTCTGGCTTTCTCTACTTCTCCACTATCTTTTAGTTCACCAAACATGCCTTCATACATATCTCTAGTTTTCTCAGAAATCAGAGGATCATGGCAAAGTGATCGACATTGCTCTATGTATTTATCAACCTCCTTAGAAGAACCATTAGACTCAACTATTTCATCCTGCATGGCCCCTGTGGCATTACTATTTAGAGCAGTAGACACAGCCCATGGATACTACTTGTTAGACTGAATTGGGGCAATTTGTTATGCAGAAAAAAGTAGCAAGCGTGCAGGTGGTATTTTGCATAGAGTCCAAAGCTTAGCAAGCATGCCGTTTCATATTGCATTAGCGATCTTTCAGCAAACCCAGGCCTTATTCAGATAAATATAGATATCCTATATAGCTACCCTAACTCGGTTGCGTTGATCGCGGTGCAATATGAAACATTCAGCATGCGAGCGGCTTCTCTGCAGCAAACTTAAGCACGCGAGCGATCCTTTTCGGTTGCGCTTATCACGATGCAATATGAAACATTCAGCACGCGAGCGTAGTACAACAAACATTTTTGATGATCAGCATCCATTACTCAGGTATCATTGAACGCACTTATGATCCTCTCCGATAAAGACATCCGAAAGGCAATAGAATCTGGACGTGTCAAAGTAGAAGGATGCGACTGTGACCCATACATACATGCGGCATCCATGGACCTACATCTATCTAATTGCTTCAAGATCTACGAACACAGCCAATTTGCAATCCTAGATCCAAAGAATATGGAAACATTTAGTGGAAATATGAGAACTATAGAGGTCGCAGACGGAGAGCCATTTATAGTACAACCAGGAGAATTTGTACTTGGTGTTACAAAAGAAAAAATCACAGTACCAGACGATTTGGTAGTACGAGTAGAAGGAAGAAGTTCACTTGGAAGACTCGGAATAATCGTCCACTCTACCGCAGGATTCGTGGATCCTGGATTCTCTGGAACTATCACACTAGAAATCAGCAACATAAACAGGCTTCCTGTAGCTCTTTATCCTGATATGAGAGTCTGCCAATTAGCATTTCTACAAATGTCTAGTGCTGCAGAAATGCCTTACAACAAAAAACCTTTCAGCAAATATCAAAACCAAGTACTACCAGAAGAATCGAGACTATCGAAAGATCCAGAGTTTGCTAGATAGCATTATTTGCATGGGCATCTTTCCGCGCTTCCTATCTATCCCACCCATTTCCTTTTTCGAGGATTCCATCATTGTTTACTTCCACAACTCTACCATCATTACACTGAAAAAATGCTTTCCATCCTCCATCGCAAGGGAGAGCTATTTGATATGCAAAGCGTGATTCATCTACAACAAGCTCCAAATCACGACCATTGGGCTTGCTCTCACCATCAGGAAATCCAGGGCATTCTTTCAATTTTTTGCCAATTTCTGCTTCTATTTGATGCTGCGCACTACTCATAATAATCAAACTTTACGTCAAATCAGATATTAGTCAAGTTATTGGATTCATATTTTAAACAAATTTAGACCAGCTCCTCCATAAACTCTCCAACATCTCCTTTCTCCACCTCCTCCACCAAGTTACTCTTTTTACCTTCTCGGGACTTTAACCTCCCCACAAAAGATGGCCTAGAGTTTTTTGCGCGATACAAAACTCCAGTTGCAATTTTATCCTCTGTATCTATTGCAGTTTTCCTCGCAAGTTCGATATCAGAAGCATCGTAATCTGAACCAACTGAGCTGCAGTGCTCTCTAAGAAATTCATCAGTCATAAACTTGTTATACGTAGGGCAAGATTGCAACACGTCTATATAAGCAAAGCCATCATGTTGAATCCCCTCTTTTATTATCTCTGTAAGCTGTTTTATATCACATGATGTTCCGCGAGCAACAAAAGTAGGACTTAGGCTAAATACTAAATCCATAGGATTAAGTGTGGCTTCTGGAATTCCATTTGGAGATGAGTTCATAGGAATGTCTTGTCTAGTTACTGCAGATGCCTGACCTGTTGTAAGTCCGTAGTTTTCATTGTTATGAAGTAAACAAACTATCGGATAATTACTACGCACCGCATGAACCAAGTGATTCATGCCCTCACTGAAAGTTGCTCCATCTCCTGCAAATGCAATCGTATTTACTTTTGGATTTGCAATCTTTGCTCCAGCTGCAAATGGAAGTACTCGACCGTGCAAACCATGGAATCTATAACATCCACCAACCTTGTCCGACATATTCCCATGACAACCAATATCGAAACACATAAGCACTTCGCTAGGATCCAGCTCGAGCTCAACACATGCTCTTTTTACCGCAGTCCATATTCCATAGTCACCACATCCATCACACCATGTACATGGGTTTTGCGATGAGTATTTGGCCATTGATTTGTAGTTATCTTCTTTCATTTGATTTAAGAAATTTTATCGAGTATTTCTTCATAGAAAAATGGCCTCCCATCATATTTCAAAATTTTACTATCTATAGAGAGCCCTGTTTCTTGCTTTATAAGCATACCAAGCTGTGACTGATTATTACCTTCTACTATCACTACTTTTTTTGCCTTAGAAGAAAGTTCCAATAATTTCTCTGTCTTTAGTGGCCAGATATATGAATAGTGAAGATAGCCTATTTTCTTATTATCCAAATCAGATAAAACATCACTCATAACTCCCTTAGTACTTCCCCATCCGATTATCAAAGTTTCAGGACTATCTGAACCAAATAATTCTGGTTCTGGAAGAGAATTTTTTAACGCTTCCATCTTCCTCATCCTCTTATCAAACATTTCTTTTGCAGGAACAGAATCTTCTGTAACTGTTCCATCTGGAAGATTTTCATAAGAAGTTGCATTGTATCCAGGTGCAGCTTGTCCCGGTACCCATCTAGGAGACACGCCATCATCTGTAATCATAAATCTATCTTCAGCTTTCAATTCCGATAAATCTTTTCCATCTACAAGTTGTCCTCTATCTATCTTGTAACTCTTCTGATCAAATTTCTCCGAAGTAAATAAGCTTTCTGCAGTATGTTTATCTGTGAGAAGAATAACTGGAATCTGGAATCTTTCTGCAATGTTGTGAGCTTCTGCAGTTAAATAGAATCCGTCTTCTGCATCACTTACAGACATAACACATCTAGGAAATTCTCCATGGCCACTGTGTACAGCAAGTAACAAATCGCCTTGGGCAGTCCATGTAGGCATGCCAGTAGCTGGACCTGGCCTTTGAGCCAGCACAAACACCATAGGACTTTCTATGATTCCAACCATAGACAAAGTTTCTGTCATCAGATCAAATCCTCCACCGGAAGTTCCTGTCATAGCTCTTGTTCCCATGAAATAAGATGCCGAAGCCATTTGAGAAGCTGTGATTTCATCTTCTGCCTGCTTGATCACCATCCCAGTCTTATTCTGAATTTCTGCGAGATAAGTAAGTATGCTGCTCGCTGGAGTCATAGGATAACTTGCAAACATTCTCACTCCAGCATGAACTGCTCCAAGTCCTATTGCCTGATTTCCTGTAATTAGCATCGCATCACTACAATCTTTATTTGCATCTGGAAGTTTAATTTCTATTTCTTCTTCTGACTTAAATTCATATCCCTTATCTATGCAATCCATGTTTAGATCTATAAGTTTTGGCTTGGATGCAAATCTTTCTTTTACAACTTCTTTGAGTTTAGATACATCCTGATTAAACGCAGACCAAAGAAGTCCCGTGAACAAAACATTCTGCACAACATAAGGAGCATTTAGCTCTTCTATTATTTCTTCTGTAGGCAGCAATATTACTTTTATGTTTTTTTCTTCTATCTTCTTCTTATCACTATCTCCAAAATTCCACTCAGGCATATCATGAATTAGATATCCTCCATCTTTTATTTCATCTAAGTGGATACTAAGTCCGTTATGATCCAAGCTAACTACTGCATCAACAATCTTATTTGAGCTTGCTACTTTGTTACCCGAAATATCTAACTGATAACTAGCATGCCCTCCTTTTATAAGAGACGGATATTCACGATATCCAAATACAAAGTATCCAGATCTCTTAAGAGCCTTTGCAATTATCTCTCCCACAGAGTTTATACCCTGACCAGAAGCGCCAACGATTTTTACTGAAACACGACTCATTTTTCTAAAGCAGATAATAGCTTATCTCCCCACTTAGTGATCTTATCTTCTTGCCCATATGGATCATTCACAATAGGAAGTGGTGGGAGCAAATTCTTTCCTCCTATCTCTCTGGCAAATTTCATAAGGTGAGCAGTCGATTTACAAGTATAAAAATACCTATCATCACCAAGCCCTATTACACATGTGTGCTTTCCTCCTAGATCAAAATTCTGTGCCTGCTTCGTAAATTTTATAAACCCCGGAGAAAGCTGTCCTTCTCTCACTGAGTTCCATGTACCACACGCAAACATAAGAATATCGCAGTCTTTCATATTTTCAGGCTTTGATTCTTCTACCCTTTGAACTTTAACTTCCATATCTGAAGCTTCCTGTAGATGCTTTTCGAGAACATCTACTGTGTACTCTGTATTGCCACTTGTTGAACTGTAGATTATTAGGAGGCTCATATAGTTGTAAGTATAGCAATATGTTACACTGTCCTCTATGAATACTATTATTGAAACTCTTGTATTAGCAGCAGAAACCTACGGAGTAATTTTAGTCTCATTAATAATCGTCCTAGCTCTGGTAGATCTAGTCCTAAGAGCGTGTGGCATGTGGCGTGCAGCACGCATGAACGAGAAGGGTTGGTTCGTAGCAATGTTTGTAATAAGTTCTGCTGGAATTTTGCCAACAATTTACCTCATCCTCACAAAAGAAAGGTACTCTGCAAGCAAATAAGTCCAAAAATAAGTAATTGCCAAACTGCGAAAAATCACACATAATTAGGCACGAGCCTTGGTTAATATATCAATCAGTCTGGGCTTATAACAATTTGTATTCCCTACTTCAACTTTCATTATGGACAATGGTATAAATCTAAAAGGAACAAATGCTTGGGCATTAGTATGCTTCGCATTGATCGGTTTTATTCTAGGATATGGAACAAACGAGGTTATTAACTTTACTTCAGCAGCTCCATCTTTTGCCGCTGGCAATCCTACTGCACCTACTCCTGCTGCACCTGCAGCTAAAAAGCCAAATGCAGTTCCAGTTGCAAACGCAGCAACTGCAGATGATGATGCTTTTTTGGGAGATAAAGATGCTCCAGTAACGATAATAGAATTTACAGATTATCAATGCCTTTTCTGCTCCAGGCACTTCACAAATACTTTTCCACAAATCAAAAAAGAATACATAGATACAGGAAAGGTTAAATATGTACTTCGTGATTACCCTCTAGGATTTCATCAGTTTGCACAAAAGGCATCCGAAGCTACAGAGTGTGCCGAAGAACAAGATAAATTCTGGGAGATGCATGCAAAAATATTTGAAAACAATAAATCTCTTTCAGCAGAATCTTTCTCTCAATTTGCAACAGATCTTGGTCTTAATGCTTCTAAATTCGATGAATGCTTGAGCTCAGATAAATATGCAGAAGAAGTAAAGAAAGATTTTGCAGACGGTTCAGCTTCTGGAATTACAGGAACTCCTGGGTTCTTCGTAAACGACAAGAAGGTTACCGGTGCACAGCCATTTGCAAGCTTCAAAGCAATAATAGACGCAGAGCTTAAATAAGAGGTTGTAGAAGTTATAGAGGTTTTATAGGTGGTAGAGGTATAGGCATCAAATGTGGTATAATCTATAGACAATATGTCCTTAGCCTTGCGCCCCTATCAGCGGCTTATTGCTTGGAAAGAAGCACATAATTTGTGTCTTTGGATATATAAAATGACTAAAGCTTTTCCAACAGTTGAGTTATATAGACTAACAAATCAAATGTGTAGATCTGCATCTAGCGCCGCTACAAATATAGTTGAAGGTAGTAAAAAAGAATCAAAAAAAGAAAGAGCTAGATTTTATGAAACATCACTATGCTCTCTAGAAGAACTACACTATCAATGCCAATTATCCTATGATCTTGAATATATAAAAGTAGAACAATTTGAAAAAGCAGAAGATCAAATAAGAAGAACTAGCTTTCTTGTAAGTAAATTGCGACAATCATGTTTTAAAGAAGCCTCTACCACATCTACAACTTCTGCTACCTCTACAACCTAACATATGAAACTATTTTCTGGATCCTCTCACAGCGCCCTTGCAGAAGCGGTATCTAAAGAGCTATCTATCCCTCTTGGAAAAGTTCTTCTAAAGACATTTTCATGTGGGGAGCGATATGTAAGATACGAAGAATCTGTAAGAGGTAAAGATGTATTTATAATTCAGACAGGATCAAATCCATGTGATAGTGCAGTACTAGAAACATGCCTCATGTGTCAGGCAGCTAAACTTGGATTTGCAAAATCTATACACGTAGTTATCCCCCACTTTCCATACGCAAGACAAGACAGAGTTTCGGAACCTAGAGAACCAATCTCTGCAAAATTAATTTCAGACATGTTTGTAACAGCAGGAGCTGATCACATAATTACACTTGCACTTCACTCAGATCAAATACAAGGATTTTCGGATGTCCCTATGGATTCACTTAAGCCCGACTCATTGTTTGTAGAACATTTCAAAGGTAAAAATCTAAAAGATTTAGTAGTAGTATCTCCAGATGCAGGAGGGGCAAAAGCTGCAAAGAAACTTGCAGACAAACTAGGAGCAGATCTCGCAATGATGCATAAAACAAGACCATCTCACCAAGAAGCAGAGATTGTAGAGGTTGTTGGAGATATAGAAGGAAAAACCGCAGTACTATATGACGACATGATAGATTCTGCCGGAAGCATCTGTGCAGCCAAAAAAGCTCTTGTAGCACATGGTGCAAATCCAGATGTGTATGCAGCAGCAACTCACGCAATCTTCTCTGGCCCTGCAATAGATAGATTGAAAGATGCTGGATTCAAAGAAGTTGTAGTCACAGATTCACTTCCTGTATCAGATCTGGAAGTGCCAGGACTCGTAGTTCTGCCTATTGCTCCTATGCTCGCTGAGGTTATAGAGCATGTTGTAAAAGGAGAGAGTGTGACGGAGATCTATAAGTAGTATCGCGCTGCTCTGCAGCTCGTCACGCGTGGCAGAGCCACGCGATACTTTCACTTGCTAGTAACACCAAATGTGTTACACTCTTTGAAATAATATGGCAAGTGAATTTCCAATACCGGCCTCCAAGAATCCAAAAGATTTTGTGATAGCAACTATCGGAAGTCATTCTGCATTACAGATTCTGAAAGGTGCACGTGATGAAGGAATAAGAAATCTTGTAATTTGCAAAAAGGGATGTGAGAAGCCATATAAAAATTATGGAGTAGCAGATGAAATTATTACCATAGATGATTGGTCATCTTGGGATAGTAAGCTGGAAGAAGAGCTAAAGAAACGAAATGCAATAGTAATCCCGCATGGATCGTTTATCGCATACATGGGACATGATCGAGTAAAAGAAATGGATATCATGTACTACGGAACAAAAGAAATCCTTGAGTGGGAATCAGATAGATCAAAAGAAAGAATATGGCTCGAGAAATCTGATCTTAAGCTTCCAAGAGTTCTTGCCACGCCAGAAGATATAAAGAGTCCTGTAATAATTAAGTTTCATGGAGCTTCAGGTGGATTTGGTTATTTCATCGCCAATACTCCAGAACAATTCTACGAAGTAAAAAATAGAAAATATCCAGATAACAATGATTTTGTAATACAAGAATACATAGTAGGAGTTCCGCTATATATACATTATTTCTATTCCCCTATTACAGGGGAACTAGAGATACTAAGTTTCGATAAAAGATACGAAAGTAATGCAGACTCTATAGGTCGTATAAAAGCAGCAGATCAACTTGCTGCAAATATCCATACTTCGTACACGATAGTAGGAAATATTCCTGTCGTAGTACGCGAATCTCTTCTTCCACAAATGTTTGAAATGGGAGAAAACGTAGTAAAAATAAGTAAAGAAATCTGTAAGGCAGATGCATCCGGAGAAAGTAAAGGATTATTTGGTCCGTTCTGTTTAGAGGCTATAGTAACCAGAAAGCTAGAAGTTTTTGTATTCGAAATAAGTGCCAGAATAGTCGCAGGTACAAATCCATTCATAGAAGGATCTCCTTATACCGCACTCAAATACGACGTGCCTATGAGTACAGGACGCAGAATCGCAAGGGATATAAAAGAGGCTATAGAATCAGGAAGACTAAGCGAAGTACTGGGGTGAGATTTAATTTTTATGTAAACTGAAATTATGGATACAAAAGAACTACTTAAGGGCTACGATTTAGAAAATATTAGCATCGGTGTGCTTGGAGGACACAGTGCACTCGATGTTTGCCATGGAGCGAAAAAGGCAGGATTTAAGACTGTATGTGTTGCAAGAAAGGGCAGAGAAAAAACTTATGACACATATTTCAAATCAAAAAATGGCAAAGGATGTATAGACGAAACTATATTGGTAGATGAGTTTGAAGACATACTTAACGAAGATGTGCAGAAAAAGTTACGCGAGATGAATACAATATTTATTCATAATCGTTACTTTTGGGTCTACTTTTCTGATTACGCAAAATTTGAAAATGAATTCAAAGTGCCAATCTTTGGCAATAGATCATATGTAAAGATCGAAGAGCGTGACCAGAAATATAACCAATATCACCTACTACATGACGCAGGAATAAGAACTCCTAAGATCTTCGAGAAACCAGAAAATATAGATCGTCCTGTGATAGTAAAAGCAAACGAGAAAACTCGTGGGTATGAAAGAGCCTTCTTCGTAGTTTCAAGCAGTGAAGAATACGAGCAAGTTGGATCCAGACTAGAAAAGGAAGGAAAAGTAGATGCTAACTGGAGAGATGCAACTATAGAAGAATTCGTAGTTGGTGCTCACACAAATTTCAATTTCTTCTATTCCCCTCTCACAGATCCCGGACTAGAACTAATGGGAACAGATACCAGAAGACAAACTAATTTAGATGGCTTCCTGAGGATGCCAGCTGATCAACAGGAAAAAGCAGCCAAGCATGTACCACTCAAGATGATAGAAACCGGACACATCGCAGTAACCATAAAAGAATCACTCATAGAAAAAGCTTTTGCACTTGGCGAAAAGTTTGTAAGCGCAACCAAGAAGATGGACTCCCGTGGAATAGTAGGACCATTTGCATTGCAAGGCGCAGTAGTCGCCGAAGAAGGAAAAGAAGACATAGTAATCTTCGATGTCTCTATGAGGATTCCGGGGTCTCCTGGAACTAGATCTACTCCTTACTCTGGATACCTCCACGGCGAACCTATGAGTTATGGAGAAAGAATCGCCGAAGAAATAAAATCTGGGCTTGAGCTTGGGAAGATTGAAAAACTCGTAAGTTAGTATTGGTACCATGGGAGGGAATCGAACCCTCACTCCCTTGCAGGAACACGATTTTGAGTCGTGCGCGTCTACCAATTCCGCCACCATGGCCTCTGCTTTACGAATAAACCTATTAGTTATTCTATTTCAAATACATAAGTATTGTATCATTAGTATATGTTTTTAGACGAAGCAGAAATTATCGTGCATGGAGGAAATGGAGGAAATGGCCTTGTGAGCTGGAGAAAAGAGAAATATGTGTCCAGAGGAGGTCCTTGGGGTGGAGATGGTGGAGATGGAGGAAATGTCATATTTAGAGCAGATACAAATACAGATACCTTGAGTACATTTGCTCAGGTGAAAGTATTTCGTGCAAAGAATGGTGAAATAGGTGGAAAATGCGACAAGCATGGAAGAAACGGGGAAGATATAATTTTGAAAGTCCCACCAGGGACTGTTATATATCACAATGGATCTGCAGTAGCTGATTTAACTAATCACGGAGATGAAGAAATAATAGCTCGTGGAGGCCGTGGAGGTTACGGAAATGCACACTTCACTTCATCTATTAGGCAAGCTCCAGACTTCGCAGAAAAAGGTGAAACAGGAGAAGAAAAAAGTATTAAACTAGAACTTAAACTTGTCGCAGATGTAGGAATAATTGGATATCCAAGCGTAGGAAAATCTACTCTTATATCTGTAATCTCAGCTTCAAAACCAAAGATTGGAGATTATCCTTTTACTACACTCACACCAAACTTAGGAGTAGTCCAAGTACATGACAGAAGATTTGTTGCTTGCGATATTCCAGGACTCATAGACGGTGCAAGCGAAGGTAAAGGGTTGGGCGATACTTTTCTACGTCACATAGAAAGATGTGCAGTACTAGTTCATTTACTAGATGTTAATCGTGAAGATGTAGTTTCTGATTACAAAGCTATACGAAGTGAGCTCACGAACTACTCCCCTACTCTTTCAGAGAAAAAAGAAGTAGTTATTTTAAACAAGGTAGATCTAACAGGTAACGATTCAGAAATCTTCGAAGAAGAATTAAGAAAAAATGGAATAGAAATATTTGGATCTATATCTTCAGCTACAAAATATGGCATAGAAGATTTTCTAAATAAATTACTTCCTATAGTTCTAAAAGAACGAGAAAAAAGATCCGAAGAAGTAGATACCGAAGAAAAAGAAATTCCTATCATCCGACCTCATCTGGAATCCGATCGTGCAGATGCATTTGTAATAGATATAGAAGAAGACAAATCATTCACAGTTCATGGAAAAAGAATGGAGCAGATTGCAAATATGACAGACTGGGAACACGAAGGTGCACTTCAAAGATTTAGAGACATAATAAAAAGAACAGGACTTCTAAAAGCATTACAAAAAGCAGGCGCAGGCGAAAAGTCAGTAGTAAGAATCGGAGAATTAGATGTCAGTGCTTACTGGCTATAACGCAGGCTGCTCTTCTTCCTCATCCCCTTTCAGCCCGCTAGTTATAAATTCTATTGGCTCTCTTATCTCGGATGCTCCAGAAATTTCGAAATGCCTACTGTTACTCCAGCTTCTATAACCTATAACCCTACTACCCACCTCTTTTACTTCTCCATCAGTAACTCCTAGAGCAGATAAGTCACCTGATTTTAGATCTACAATAAGTGGTCCTTCACCAAAGTTTTCTACTGGCATAGCTCCCATTTCTAAATGCCAAAGCACAGAAGCGGTTGCACCAAAAGAGTTGTAATACCAGTTCTTGTGTACAGGAACACAGAATCCTACATGTGAACTACAGTATTCCTGCGTCCACCTCTCTGCTGCATAATCCTCACTCACCATCATCTCTATTGCCTCTGAGTGATCAATTGTTGGCTCTTCCTCTGTAGTCTCTTCTTCATCATCTAACTCTTCAGGTTCATCTGAATCATCTTCTTCCTCTTCCAATGTTTCATCTTCCACATCCTCCACTTCTTCCGAACCTTCTTCTTCCTCTACAACTTCTAAATCTTCTACAGCTTCTACAGCCTCATCCTCAGATTCTTCCTCAATCTCACCATCATCGGAAACACACACTCCCACTTCCTCTCCTAGCTCACAAACAAATCCATCATCACAGCCACTACCTTCACCACAAATTGCTCTTATTACCTCTTCTTCATCCCCTTCTGTATTTACCTCTCGACGAATCCAGCCAATGTCATTGACCTTCATTATAGTTCCACCAGCTTCTACAGTAGGAGCAACATCACCATTTACTCGAACTAGCTTTCCTTCATATAGACCCAAAGCAAAATTCTTACCATCCACCACTTCCAGTAACACCATTCTTCCATCCGAAAGCATAAGCCTGTGAGTTCCTTGCTGATATATAGTCACACCACCTTCTTCTAGTATTCCTGTGTAAGTTACATTTCTAGTAACTAGATCTTCATCTTCCAAAATTGGATCAGCCTCATCAGCATCTTCATTTACAGAATCCTCTACTACCACATCTTCTTCTTGCTCTTGAGCAGGTGGATTTTGCATGTCTATGCATCCAAATAAAAACAAAGGGATTAGAAAAGCGACGAAAGCCGCAATAATATTTTTCATAGCTGGATGAGTATACCCTTAGAGGGAATATTATGTAGTCTTGAGTATAAAATTTGTTCAGAACTTTGTTTTCGAATGATGGTGGAGCTGGGGGGATTCGAACCCCCGACCTTCTGATTGCGAACCAGACGCTCTAGCCAACTGAGCTACAGCCCCAACCCAAATTCTCACGCAAACTCAGTATAGAACATATAGAACCTATCCTGCTATACTCCTTCCAATATGGAAGGACTTGTAGCAAGCATAGACTACTTATTCACAGCCCCTCTCGAGCCAAAAATATACGATTATATAATAATTTTAATCCTTATAGGATTCGCATATAGAGGATGGAAGAAGGGCGCCATAAAAGGAATAATAGGAATACTTTGTATTGTAGGTTCTTACTATTTAGGAAAGCCTGTAGGACTAGCTATACAAAGTTTTCTACCTCTAAATAACGTTCCATTTTTGCTTCACGATATTATTGCGATATCCGTAGGAGGACTTTTGGCATATATCTTACTTCATATATTTTTCGCATTGGTTTCCAAGGCACCATTTCTAAACAACGAAGAGGTGAAAAAGAGTTTTGGAACTATAAATCGCATACTTGGATCATTTATAAGTCTTGTCTTCGCTCTTTTGATAGTAATAATATTCAGCATTTTTATAGTCATAGCAGGAAAAATGTCTTCTTTCTTACCTGAAAGATCAACAGAAGAACAAGGAATGGCAACCACTTTAATTATGCTTCCTACAAACATGGCAATTGCACATCACGAAAATTACATGCAATCCAATTTTGGAATATTACTTAAATTCATAAATCCACTTAATGAAAACAGTCCTATAAATATAGAAAATATGGGTATAGAAAATGAAGCGCTAGAAACAATTACAAATAATATAGAAGCAGTAAAAGAAGTAATGGAAAATCCAGAAAAAATACATGAACTGGTAAATCCAAAAGCGATTGAAAAAGTAATGGAACAAGAAGCTCTCAAAAAGCTTTCACAAAATCCAGAAATAAGAGATCTTGCAGAAAAAGGAGACATAATAGGTCTTATGAATCATCCAAAAGTTTTAGAAGCAATGAATGATCCTACTGTTAAAGAAGCACTTGAAGGCATGGATGTTTCTAGCTTCAACTTCATGACAGGTGATAAATGGAAGCTACTCAATAATCTTTCTCCTACACAACCTTCTGACGATCAATAAACATTTTTATATATAATCTTTTTACTAGATCAGTTGTAGCATCTATAAGTTCAAATATTAGACCTTGAATTTTTCTTATCCGTGCATATAACTCATTTAGCGTATAAGCGCCTCCCTGCTTTGTGCTTTTAGAAGCTCTACTTATACTACGTTCCAATTCTTTTACTTCTCTTCTTAGATGTTTTTTCATCTTATCTCTCATTACGATATCTGAAGGCAAAGAAGCAATTGCCTTATCTCTTATAGAAACGTCATCTTTTGCAGCTTGCGAAGACCCGCCTCCTCCAGATGAACCACCTAGATCACCAGACTTATCATCTGAAATTCTTTCTTTCACTCTCTCTAGAGATCCCAAAACCTCCAAAAGATTACTCATAGGCTCTGGCTGATGCACAATCAGACGAGCTTGATTTTCAACAGACCCATCTGCCCCAGGCTTAATTTCCTGCCCTTCATTACTTTTTTTTGGGTTAGACATAGGAAAAATGCTTTATACAGAGATATAATGCCAACCTATCGCATTTCTGTCAATTCTTTTTACATCTAGGGGCAAAAAGTTAAGTAGACGATCAGTTCGGCTGAAAGTAGTATGTTAGGCAATAAAAGACTTCTTATTACTTTACTCTTTTTTCAAAATGAAACATCTCAAGGGAATTCCTTCATCATTAGCATTCGGAGCTACTTATTTCTTTCTGACGGCAAGCAATGTATTTGCGGAGTTCGGAGGTGAATCACCACCTCTCGAAGGTATTCCTGATGGCGATGGCGAGACGGCAATTAGAGAGTCTGTAACTAGCATAGTAAATACGGTGCTATCTTTCCTTGCTTTGATCGCTGTAGTATTTGTAATAGTTGGAGGATTTAGAATCTTGACTGCTGGAGGAAACGAAGAAAACGTAACGAAAGGAAGAAAAACTATTATCTATGCAATCATAGGTCTTGTAGTAATTTTCTTCTCCAAGATAATTGTAGGATTCTTCACAGATGTGATTTCCGAATCAGTAGCTTAAATTTAAGTTTAGTTTTGCTAAAATAAAGGAGCGTAGAAAGTCTGCGCTCCTTTTTGTTTCCTCTGAATCTTTTGTCTCTTTTGTCTCCTTTGACTCTTCTGACTCTTTTGATTCCTTTGCATCCTTCATCCCACCTGCATTAACAGTATTCGTATATCAATCAATGTAGTAGGATACAGAAGATGCAATACATCGAAATAATCATATTTGTAGCGTTTGCGATTATCATCGCAAAATTCATTATCCATTTGATGCATTTATCTGCAGATAAAAAACGAATGAGGTCTATGGTTTTCTTGCAAGTCCTTATGCCAAAGAAGGAAGGAAAGGAAGAAAAAGAAAAATCATCCGAAGAATTTTCATCTGGAAAAACATTCAAAGACGTACTAGGAGTAATGGATCATTTATTCCAATCTTTATATGGGATATATGACTCTCATCCAGTTAGAAAAAGATTATTTGGACAATCGTCCTTCTCTGTAGAATATGCAGCTCTAGAAGGAGAGATTTTATTTTTCTTCGTAATACCTAAACCTCTAGTTTCATTTTTCGAAAAACAAATCACATCTTTCTATCCAGATGCAGTTATAGAAGAGGTGGAAGATTATAATATTTTTACAAAAGAATCCTACACATCATCTTCATATCTTTTTCCAGCTACCTCTTGCTATCTGCCTTTCAAAACTTATGAGACTCTAAAGAGTGATCCTCTAAACGCGATTACAAATGCATTTTCTAAACTAGAAAACGATGAAGGTGCTGCAGTACAAATAGTTCTAAGGCCAGAAAAATCAACATGGAATAGAAAGGCAAAACGCGAAGCACAGAAACTTCTTAATCCAAAAAAACGCAGAATATCTTGGTGGAATCCTGTTTCTTGGCTTTCCTCTGCCTTCGATACATTTACCAGAGGAGTTCACGCATACAAAATAGATAGTGGAGAAGAGCAGTCCACAGGAGAAAGAGTATCCACACTCACAGAGGAGCTAAGTAAAGTAATGGACGAAAAAGCAGGATCACCAGGATACAGAGCAGTGATACGCATAGTTACTTCTGCTTCTTCCCAGAGAAAAGCAGACGAACAACTAGAAAATGTGATAGGTGGGTTTACGCAATTTAGTGATGCACATGCAAATGGTTTGCTTCGAACTAGATTTCATAATCACAGAAGCTTGATAGCGGGATTTATAAAAAGACAGCCACGAAGACTTTTCTGGCAATGGCTAAAACAAAAAAGATGCATATTGTCTTCTGTTGAACTTTCGAGCTTTTTTCATTTTCCAAATATTCAGTACAACAAAGTAACTACTATTAAATGGCAAAACTATAAGATAGTACCAGCGCCAAAAAACATTCCAGATGGGAAAGATGAAGGATCTGTAAAACTGGGAACAAATGTAAATCGTGGACAAAAGAAAGAAGTTTGGATGAAGCCAACTGATCGCTTCAGACATTTTTATATAATTGGACAAACAGGAACAGGTAAGTCTTCTATGATCATAACTCTTGCAGAGCAAGACTTTCGAATGGGCAATGGATGCTGCATCGTAGACCCACATGGATCACTTGCAGAAGAGCTTCTTCCTCGCATACCAAGAGAACGTGCAGATGATGTTATATATTTCAATCCGTCAGACACTGAACGTCCTATGGGATTAAATCTTCTAGAAGGAAAAACAGAAGAAGAAAAAGATCTCATTGCATTAGATTCTATGAACATGATGGTAAAAATGTTTGGAGAAGAAATTTTTGGACCTAGAATTCAGGATTATTTCCGAAACGGATGTCTAACTCTTATGGCAGACGATGAAGAAGGTGGAGCGATAACAGATCTTGTAAGACTATTTACAGACGACGAATGGCAGCAATACAAAGTAGCAAAAGTAAAAAATCCAATAGTTAGATCATTCTGGGAAAAACAAATGGCAGCCACAGGAGCCAGAGAAAAAGGAGAGATGATCCCCTACTTTGCAGCCAAGTTTGGACAATTCACTACTAATACTCTTATTCGCAATGTTGTAGGCCAGGTAAAAAGTGCATTTGATTTCTCTGATGTTATGGACAACGGAAAGATTCTGATTATGAATTTAAGTAAAGGACTTATAGGTGATGTGAACTCACAACTTCTTGGACTTATCATAGTAAATAAAATTCAAGTAGCAGCCATGAGAAGGCAGCGCTCTTCTGCAGAAGAACGTAAACCATTCTTCTTGTACATCGATGAATTCCAAAATTACATAACAGAATCTATAGAATCTATTCTTTCAGAGGCTAGAAAATATAAACTAGGACTTATTCTCGCACATCAATATTTGGATCAACTAGAAAAAGAAAATAAGCTCAGTTCTAGCGTAAATCTAAAAGGAGCAATTTTCGGAAATATAGGAACCATGATGTTCTATAAAGTAGGTGCACAAGATGCTGAATACTGTGCAAAGGAAATGTCTCCTGCGTTCTCGGACCAGGATCTTATAAATATGGATAAATATAAGGCTGTAATGAAGCTAAGTGTAGATACTCAGCCATCTGCACCATTCTCTGTAATCCCCGAAAATCCATACATAGAGAAGGGAGATTCTGAGGCTGCAGAGGCCTATAAACAGCTTTCTAGGCTCACATATGGTAGAGATAGACAATTCGTAAGCAGAGAGATAGAAAGGCGCATAGGAGCTGTAATTGTCCAGAATCAGCAAAATACTGGCAGTATGCCCCCAATGCCACCTGTCTAAACTGTCACTTTTGTGATATAATCAGGTGATAAACCTGAAATTTAAAAATGCCTAAAAAACAAACAAAAAAAACGCCTGGCTTACTAGATTCTCTTCTTGGAGGAGGCGCTTCCGCGCCCAAGGAAGATCCAAAAGCTGCTGCAAAAAGTGGTGGTGGTTTTCTAGATATGATTCTAGGTTCTCCTCCTCCAAAGAAAACTAAAAAGAAAGAATTTAAGAAAGGAGAAGAGATAGGAGCAGAAGATAAAGAATCAGAGAAATTCTACGAAGAAGGTCTGCAAAAAGCCTTAGATATAATCTCTCCATCAGCAATAGAAATAAAGGCAAGAAAAATAACACTTGGAGATGGAACTCTATGTAGAACATTTTTCGCCTTCAACTGGCCAAGCCAAATACACAGCAATTGGCTTTCATCTCTAGTGAATTATGAAGCTGCAATGGATATATCACAATTTATATATCCAACAGAAAATGTCCGAGTTATGGGAATGTTAAAAAGAAAAGTAACACAAATGCGAGCCTCTTTGCACATGAGACAAGACAAAGGATTATCGCGTGATCCACAACTAGAAGCAGCACTTAGAGATGCTGAACAACTCAGAGACATGCTTGCTCAAGGAATAGAAAAACTATTCCAATTTGGTTTATATATAACCATATATGCAAACAACGAAGACAAGCTAAAGAAAATACAAGGAGACATAGAATCTATTCTTGGAGGAAAGCTTATTCTTACTCGTGGTGCAGATTTTCAGATGGAACACGGATGGAATTCCACTATGCCAATTTGTTTGGATGAAATAGAGATAAATAGAAATATGAATACAGCACCTCTTGCAACTAGTTTTCCATTTTCTAGCTCTGATCTTACAAGTGATAAGGGAATCCTATATGGAATAAATAGACACAATGAAAGCCTTGTGATCTTTGATAGATTTTCTCTACCAAATGCTAACTCAACAGTCTTTGCTACATCTGGTGCAGGTAAATCTTATACAGTTAAGTTGGAAGTTATTCGATATCTGATGATGGATACTGATGTATTTATTATAGATCCAGAAAACGAATACACAGAACTTGCAAATGTAATGGGAGGAACAGTTGTGCCACTCTCTATACGTAGTGAATTTAGAATAAATCCATTCGATCTTCCAAAGCCTATGAAAAAGTCTGCATCTGCAGCATCTGATGATGCGGACAGTAAACCAGGAGAACTTCTACGTTCTGCAGTAATAAATCTACACGGGCTATTTAAGCTAATGCTAAAAGATGTCTCCTCGGAACAGGAATCTATTTTGGATAAAGCAATTCTAGATACATATGCACTTAAAGGAATTTCACTTCAAACTGAAAACCCAGGCGAAATGGAACCTCCTACACTTCATGATCTAGTAGATGTTCTCATGACTACAGAAGGCGGTGAAGGAATGGCAAACATTATGAAAAAATACACAGAAGGAAGTTTCGCAGGAATATTTAATCAACAAACTAATATAAACGTAGATAATAATTTAATGGTCTTTCAAACAAGAGATTTAGAAGAAGCTCTAAGGCCAATGGCAATCTATATAGTTCTTAATTTCTTATGGAACAGCATAAGAAGTAATCTGAAAAAAAGACTAATAATTGTGGATGAAGCATGGAATATAATGCAATACGAGGACTCCGCTAGATTTCTATATGGGCTTATAAAACGTGCTCGTAAGTACTATTTAGGGATCACAACCATTACACAAGATGTGGAAGACTTTATGAATTCCCCATTTGGAAAACCAATAGTTACAAATGCAGCTATGCAAGTACTGCTCAAGCAAGCTCCGAGTGCTATAGATTCACTAAAGAAAACATTTGATCTAACGGAAGGAGAAAAATATCTACTCTTGAATGCAGGAGTAGGACAAGGAGTTTTCTTTGCTGGACGTAAACATGTTGCGATCCAAATAGTCGCAAGTCCAAAGGAACATGAGATAGTCACTACAAATCCAGAAGAACTTGCAAGGAGACAAGCTCAGAGAGAAGCTGATGCAACAAAATCTGAGGAAGTAAAATCTGAAGATACAAAGATAGAAGAAAATATAGAAAAAACCAACGAGCAGGAATCCAAAGATTCCGAAGTTACGAAAGATACAAAAGAACCAACTTCATTTGAAGCTCCACCGGAAGATTCTGAAACAAGTTAGGGGTTTATGAGTTAGGCCCTTCGACGCGCTCGTTCGCGATGGGCGAACTCACTTGCTCAGGATGACATTGGCTTTAAAAGTAGCAAGCGTGCAGGTGGTATTTTGCGTAAGAAATCATTCTTGGGTACCAATATATGAATAGTCCCATGTTGATTTCGTCGCATATACCGCCTTAAGCACGCGAGCGGTGTGCAAGAATATGATCCGGAATTAGATCGCCAATTCCCCTCCCCACTTAACAATATTTGTTTCTGGAAGAATATCTTTTACTACTTCGATAACTTCTCCAGTAATAGAATTTATTTCATCTGCACGGACAATAAGTCTTTTAAGCGTAGTTCCTACCGGAGAGCATGTCATAAGCATGCTAGAGAATCTGTCATCTGGCTGCTCCAACACAGAAACATCCTTAGGAGATACTTCATACTTTTCACGTATACGATAGTGGTGCAAATCACCTTCATAATAGATCGAATATTCATCATCTATATCCAATGTATGCAGCAATGCAAACACATCTTTGTAGTTTCCAAAATCCCATGGGTAATAAGAGCTATGTCCTGTTATGAATATATTTCCTACTTGCCCAGGCTCAGCAGTTCCTGGATAACGCACAGCCCCAAATCTAAGTGCGTGCTGCACATCTTTTTCAAAGGTCTTCCAGTCTTCACGCCTAAGAGCTGCATCAGAAACCTCTACCATAGGAATATTTCTACCAATCTTTGGAATAATCAGACGATTATCCGGTGGAGAAATTGTAACCATTTCTATAGAAGGACCAGCAATTGGAAGGCTTGGAGGAGTTGGAAGAACCTCTTTCTTTGCTACAAGCTCAAGTGCAGATGCTTCTAACTGCAATGTTTCTGGCATAAGCCATGCAGTAAATATCTGAGAAAAACTACTAAAATTTAATGCAACAAATAGAAATACAAATACAGAAGCAAAAGTACCTGCAAATCTCAGCGTTCCCTTTGCGTGTTTTATAACCGGAGCTTCTGGAATATTTCTGATTTCTTCTCTTACATCTTCTTTTTCAGCTTCTACGACTTCATCTTGAATTAATTCAGCCTGCTCTAATTCAGGCACTATTTCTTCATCCGTAACCACAGGATCACCAGGAAGAATTCTTATGATTCCTCCTTCTGAATACTGCGCCCTTTCTGGGTTATATTTTGGCATGTTAAAATGTTTGTTTTTCCTCTTATTATAGCACAAATTAGGGGTTTTGGGCACCTATCTAATACCTACCCTTAACCTCCTTTATCCTTTCAGCCAATTTCCCTCTAAGGTCTGCATTATTCTCTCCAAGTATCTTGGCAGCAGCCAAGGCTGCATTCTTTGGATGCAGGACAGTCATCACAGGTACTTCGCTTGGCATCTGAAGTGTTGAATTGATATTTATCATAAATTCTTCACTATCTTTAAAAACAGGGCATGCAATCACTGGATGAACCGAGCTTCCAGCTACCACTCCAGAAAGACCATTGCTCATTCCTACACAGGTAATTATCACAGTAGAAATATCTGACTTGTTCAGCTCTTCTACTTTTTCTACCACTTTCTCTGGCACCTTATGAGCGGAGGCAACTATCACCTCTGAATTAATATCAAGATCTGCTAACAAATTTTCTATTTTTTCTGCATGAGGTTTGTCCGATTCGGATCCTAGGAAGATTTTTACTTGCATGGTTGTATTCTAAGTGTCATATCGAGCGAAGTCGAGATATTGTTTGTAAATAGCCGCTCGCGTGCTTAAGGCGGTATATGCGACGAAATCAACATGGGACTATTCATATATTGGTACCCAAGAATGATTTATTACGCAAAATACCACCTGCACGCTTGCTGCTTTTGATTTGAAATTTTTCCATATTTATAAAAAATTTGTTAAAGTGCACACATGGTTACATCAGATCAAATCAGCAAATTTCTTACAAACACGGTAGAAAAAACGGATTTCGAAGGTATAGGAGAGAAATATGAGGGGAAAGTCAGAGATGTCTACACAAGTGGCGATAAAAGAATATTAATTGCTACAGATAGACAATCTGCTTTTGATATCAGCTGGTGCACTATCCCACTAAAAGGACAGGTATTAAACCAATTAAGCGCATGGTGGTTTGAACAGATAAGCGACGTCATGCCAACACAAGTAGTCTCTTTGCCAGATCCAAATGTTGTCATTGTCAAAAATCTAAAAATGGTTCCTGTAGAGATAGTAGTACGTGCATATCTAACTGGATCTACACAAACTTCTGCATGGGTGAATTATAAAAATGGAATGAGAAAGTTTTGTGGAAATGATCTTCCAGATGGAATGGTAAAAAATCAGAAATTAGATGAAATCATAATTACTCCTACTACAAAAGCAGAAGAAGATGAACTCATAGATCCAGAAGGAATAATTAGTCGAGGCCTTGCAACGAAAGAACAATGGGATGAAATAACAGAAAAAGCCTTCGCACTGTTTAAGAAAGGGCAAAGCATTGCAGCAGAAAAAGGCCTAATACTTGTAGATACAAAATACGAGATGGGATATGACAAAGATGGAAAGCTTACAATTGCAGACGAAGTTCACACTCCAGATTCTTCCAGATATTGGAAAGCCGATACTTACGAAGAAAGATTTGCAAGCGGAGAAGAGCCAGAAGCACTAGATAAAGAGTTCTTCCGACTATGGCTTAGGGAACAAGGATTTGAATATGGAAAAGAAAAGCCAGAAATCACAGACGACGTAAGAATAATGCTTGCAGGTAAATACATAGATCTCTACGAGAGAATGACTGGCAAAGAATTCGAAGTAGAAGAAGGAGATGTAATTGCAAGAATAGAGAATAATCTTAAGTAAAAATGCACACTAACCCTCAGAAGTAGCCCTAGTAATAAGCGCCTCTTGCAACCCGCTATTTAGAGGAATTTTTTCTTGTACGTTACCTTCGGGTAGATCAACTCTCATAGAGATATGAGGCTCACCTGCATCTGATTTTTCTACTACCAAATCAAATCTACTTTCTCCAAATGCTTGCTGAAGTTGTGACCATTGTTTTTTGTCATAACTACTGAACTCTCCAATCGTATCTTGCAAATTCTCTTTCATCATTTTTTCTTTTAGTTCTTCTTCATTGAATTCAATATAAAGCATCACCTCTGCCACAGATTCATTCTGTTCTCTAGATTCTTTTGCCTCTTGTACTCCTTCTTTTACTTTCTCTCTACTATCTGCATATTCCTCTGAGCTTCGCTCCGGTTTATTTCTCGCTTTTTCCCGAGCAGACGAAGGTAGTAATTCTAGATTTTGCCAAAACGGCATAGTACTAAGATTATATACATGCCAATCGTTAACCACTAGTCACGAATCATCTTCAAAATATCGAAATAAAATTGAAAAGTAGCAAGCGTGCAGGTGGTATTTTGCATAGAGTCCAAAGCTTAGCAAGCATGCCGTTTCATATTGCATTAGCGATCTTTCAGCAATCCCGTGTCTTATCCGTATAAATATAGATATACTATATATCTACCCTAACTCGGTTGCGTTGATCGCGGTGCAATATGAAACATTCAGCATGCGAGCGGTTCTCTAGAGACATACCCTCTTAAGCACGCGAGCGAAATACAAGATACCTACTCACTAAATAATTCATCATCCGGCGCTGCCTTGTTTCTGATCTCTTTCCCACACTTTTCACATTTGTGCATTATTACAAAACCTTTTTTGGTATCTGTATCTATAGCAATTGATCTCATAAGACCTTGGCAACTAGAAGCCCTATCCCCTGGGCCATCTGCATCTACATGCTTACTATATAAACACTTGGGACAATGATTCCTGCAAGTACCGTGCTTGAGCATTTCTACTTCGAAGCCACAATTCTCACATACAAACGATTCTTGTCTCGGAATAAATACCATAACAGTATATATACTACTCCTTTGACTACTTTTTATGGATCATATCCAAAATAAATGTAGAAAATTGAGCTTGGCAGGAAAAGTAGCAAGCGTGCAGGTGGTATTTTGCGTAAGAAATCACTCTTGGGTACCAATATATGAATAGTCCCATGTTGATTTCGTCGCATATACCGCCTTAAGCACGCGAGCGGAATCCTTCTAGCTACAGCTCCTTTTTATAAATTAAATCTAAATAGAACTACATCACCATCTTTCATAAGATATTCTTTCCCTTCTTTCCTCATTTTACCTTTTTCTTTTGCACCAGCCTCCCCACCACACTCCACAAAATCGTCATAACTTATAACCTCCGCACATATAAATCCCTTTTCGAAATCAGTATGAATACGACCTGCAGCCTCTGGAGCTTTTGCACCCTTACGCACTGTCCATGCTCTGCATTCTTTTGGACCTGCTGTAAGGAATGTTTGCAAACCAAGAGCATCGTATGCAGCACCGATCAATTTATCCAAACCAGAAGATTTAACTCCAAGTTCATTTAGATAATCAGATGCTTCATCGGCAGATAAATCCACTAATTCATCTTCAATCTTTGCACATATCCAAACGTCTTCATCGGAGCTATCTTTTAATCTAGTCTCATCAACATTAGAAACAGTAATAATCGGTTTGCTTGTAAGTAAAAACAACTCTTTTAGAATAAGAGTCTGCTCATCCGTCATCGCAACTTCTGATGCGAGCTTCCCTTCTTCTAGAGCTTTTTTTACTAATTCAATAACTTCCATGCGAGCTTCTGCATCTTTCCCTGTTCCCGAACGCGCAGTAGGCTCTTTGGCTCCTCTATTTTCCAGAGACTGCAAATCAGCAAGTATAAGCTCTGTTCTTATTGTCTCTTCATCACGACTAGCATCCACACTTCCATCTACATGCATAACGTCACCGTCTTCAAATGCTCGTACAACATGAGCTATAGCATCTACCTCTCTTATATGACTTAAAAACTGATTGCCCAAGCCTTCACCTTTGCTTGCACCTTTTACAAGGCCAGCAATATCTACAAACTCTATAGTCGTAGGAATAACTTTTTCTGGCTTAACCATTTCTGAAATCTTCTTCAATCTCTTATCTGGCACTTCTACTACCCCTACATTTGGATCTATTGTGCAGAATGCATAATTCTCCGCTTGCGCTGATCGCTTACGACATAGCGCATTAAAAAGCGTAGATTTTCCTACATTTGGTAAGCCAACTATTCCTATCTGTAATGCCATAACAACTTAAGATTACAGTTAAAATAGGAAACTGAGAACATATATATTCCCATATGCTCACACAAGATGAATGCCATGTGCAAGAAGTGGCATCGGCCTCCTGGCCGATGAGTTGCCCGCACCCTCCTGGGTGCGGGTGGAAATTGCTGATATATAAGGCGCAGACGGGGACGCCTGCACCAACTCATCGCCGAGGACGGCGATGCCACAACTCCTTTCCAACTTTTTATGATTTTATTCCGACATTTTGAGGATGACCCCTTATGCCAAATATCCACTGTTTAGAGGCCTATAGAAGCATTGACATAATTCTTGTTTATGTACATAATATCCTACTATGCGGAGGCTACTAATCACTGTGCTTTTCGGTTTCGTTATGCTCTCTGTGAGTGCCCAAGCAATCGCTCAGGAGCCTATAACGCGTCCAGACGACCTGCTAAATAGAGCAGAGGCTGTCACAGCGATAATCAGATCAAAGGAGCAATTTGCACCACAAGTAGTATGGTTCTCGGATAATCTTCCAGAGATTCCCCTATTTTCAGACATCGACCAGACTTCTTGGTATGCACCATTTATAGAAGTAGGATTCCTAGAAGGAATAATAAAAGGACATACAGACGGAACATTTAAACCAGCAGATAGCATTCTTACAGATCATGCAATAATTATAATAGAGAGAGTTCAAAATAGAGAAATTCATGCAGACCTGGAACTCGGCAGACCTATAACACGTGGAGAATTTTTATCTCTCTTAAATACTATAAAGAGAGATAGAGGGACTGGAACATTTGTATATAGAAAAAACGAACCTCAAATTCAGATCACAGAGACAACAGAAAAACCAAAAAAAGATGTTTCCTATGAAAAACTTTTCGGGAAATTGCCATCACTCACACCATTTTCAGATAGCACTCCACTAGTACTCACAATTCCTCCAAAAGAAAATTCATCTTCCGAGAGCATTCAAAAACATCAGTTCGCATCCGAAAAAGAATTTGCAATCACAATACCAAGTCTAGAAATAAACGATGTCCCTGTAATTCATCCATCAAACCCATTCTCACAAAAAGGAATACTAGAACCTCTAAAAGAAGGACTAGGTCATCTTTTCTCATATCCAGGCAACACTGGAAAGGTAATGATATATGGACATAGCTCAGGATATCCATGGGACGTATCTGAATACACCAAAATATTTAGAAAGATAAATGAATTAAAAAGCGGAGAAAGAATATTTATAACCCATGAAAATAGAATGTATATCTACGAAGTAAACAGAAAACAAATAATCTCAGCCAAAGATGTCGCACCATTCAATGACGATGGAACTACTGAGCTAATCCTCTACACATGTTGGCCACCAGACTCTATAAAAGAGCGTTACCTGGTACATGCATTCCCCGTTGAAATTGTTGCTTTGAAATAGTCTATTAATTTAAGTTGATCAGAGAAAATTTTAAATTACCAATTTTAAATTATCCCCGATTTCCTAAACATTCTTGTTGCAAACCCTAACTCAGCCGGTATTATCTGCTTACTTTGTTGATCGTGCGGTCCTGACGCAAAGCTTCACAGCCTAAGCGTGTACCTCCGCAAGCGAAATGACACAAAGTGAAGAATATTAAGGATCTATACCCCCCATCATCATGACCATACCCTCAGAAGAAGAATTGTTGGCTGCTGCATGTCATATAGGACATCTAGCATTCAAATGGAATCCTAAAATGAAACCATATCTATATGGCGTCAGAAACGATGTACATATATTTGACCTCACAAAAACTCGTAGTCATCTAGAAAAAGCATGCAAAGCTTTAGATAGTATTCAGAAAGAAGGAAAGACTATATTATTCGTTTCCACTAAGCAGCACAGTACAAAGATGCTAGAAGAGCTAGGGAAATCTGTAGGTCATCCAATAGTTACAAAGAAATGGATTCCAGGACTACTCACAAACTGGAAAACAATTTCTCGTCGTATAAAGTATTATTTAGACCTACAAACATCTTTCAAAACAGGAGAAGTAGAAAAGTATACGAAGAGCGAACAAAATAAGCTTAGAAAGAAATTAACAAATCTCGATAATGCTCTTTCCGGTGTATCTGGAATGACCGAAGTCCCTAATGCTGTTTTCGTAGTAGACGCAGTATGAGATAGCATTGCAGTACATGAAGCAAAATCACTTGGTATTCCTATATTTGGAATTTGCGATTCAAATGCAGATCCTGATTTCTTTACTGTTCCAATCCCAGCAAATGACGATGCTGTTAACTCTGTTAAAACTATATTAAGCACAGTAGAAGAAGCACTAGCTGCATCTGGAGGAATAACAAAAGAAAAGAAAGAATCCGAAAAAACTGCTTAATTTTTATAATTTTTATCTAAAAAAATATGTCTACAATAACCGCAGAACAAGTTTCATCTCTACGTAAGAGAACAGGGGTAGGAATGCTCGCTGTAAAAAAAGCCCTAGAAGAATCAAATGGAGACGAAGAGCAAGCAATCGATCTACTCAGGAAACGAGGAGAGGCTCAAGCTGTAAAGAAAGGTGAAAGGGAACAAAAAGAAGGATGTGTATTTATCGCATCAGGATCAGGCAAAGCAGCTCTTATTTCTCTTTCTTGTGAAACAGATTTTGTTTCTAGAGGAGAAGGATTTCAGAAAATTGGACAGGAGTTTGCAGGTATTGCTCTAGAAAAAGGAGAAGAAGCTCTCAAGTCAGAAGCAGAAACTAGAACTCCCGAGATAGTTAATACATTTGGAGAAAATATCAGCCTAGGTGATGTAAAAGTAATAGAAGGTGCGATTGTAGGTAACTACGTTCACAGTAACAACAAGATAGGAGTAATTATCTCTCTAGAAGGAGGAGATGAAGACAAGGCAAAGAATGTCGCAATGCACGCTGCTGCAATGGCACCTACAGTTGTAAGCCCAGATGAAGTAAGTACAGATCTAGTAGAAAAAGAAAAAGAAATCTGGAAAGAGCAACTCTCAACTGAAGGCAAACCAGAAGAAATCCAAGAAAAGATAATGATCGGAAAGGAGAAGAAATTCCGTGAAGAATCTGCTCTCATAAAACAAGCCTTCGTAAAGGACCCTTCTGTGACCATAGAACAGTATCTGGAAGGTGCAAAAGTAGTGGAATATGTGAGGATGGCAGTGTAATATGGCAAGTGTGAATGGTGCCTACATTCTCTTTCGGTCCCCTGTAATGTCTTGTTGTTGCAAGATGGGGCGTAGGATGTAGTATTTTTTACTCACATAAATTCTTATACGCCCCGCGAAAAACGCGAGGTGTTTTTTGTATATTTCCCAAAATTCCAAAGTGTCTATATCAGAAACCCTACCAACTCCACATACAGGAGAAGGAAACAAATTAATTATTACAACTCGTAGGCAAGTATCTATACCTAGAAAAGAGATTATTGAAATGTTAGAAGGGATGAATAAAGCAACTCGCACAGAAGCACTACAAGAATTAGGTCTTGCAGGAAACTACTTCGATACACATCTGCAACAAATGGACTAGCTTTGAATTTTTTACCCAAAAAATAACTATGGAAACTGCATTAAAAAACAGCTTAAGAAATCTTATGCCAAAACCAATTGTAAAACGAAATAACAATCTAGTAGCCGTAAGCAAAGGAGAAAGTGGTGCTTTACTTCTAGAACTAAGAAGGCTGCCTAGAACAAATACATTAGAAGCAATTAAAAGAACAATAAATCCAATGTCAAATGGTGAAGCAATTTCTGATCTCGGAGAAGCAACTGCAGATAGATTACTCCCGTCTTTACTCACAGAAAATGAATGGAAGTTGGCGTTTGGACTTTGGAAGAAATCTACAGAAGATGCCGAAGAAGAAATCACAGAAGCAGAGCTAGAGCTTATAGAAGCTATCGCAGAACTAACAGCCAACGCTAGAACCACAATTCTAGAAGCTATGAATGGCCATTTCTACGGTAGTTTTGATGAATATGACGAAGAACATCCCCCAAAATCTTGACTCTGATATATAGCATTTATAGAATACTCGTAACAATGGTCAGAATATCCATTATCAGCAGTATTATTATTATCCCACGCTTCGCGTGAGGTAGGTACTGCTAGATATAAAATTCCTACTCCCGAAGCGATAGCAAAGGGAGTTTTTTATATATTTCCAAATTACTACAATGATAAATTCATTTCTAAGAGAACATGATCATGATGTATGCATGTCATCAGATGAACTAAATGCTCGTATGTTTGGCCAAGGAACATTTACACCAGATACCGATAAAAGAAGAAAAACTGTTGAGTTATTGCTAGGATGCTTGGAATCTTCTGTTGAATCACATAGCAATATAAGAAGAATGAACGGAAGAAAAAATGGCGGATCTACAGTAGTAGCAAGTGAAAGCGGAAAAATAAGAATAGAACTTGGAATATTAGAAGGGTGTGGAGTAGATGTAACTGAGCTTAGAGATAGATTAAACTTAGTAACTGAAATCAGATAACCAGACGTAGGCAGAATGCCTACGCCAACTCATCGGCGAGGACGCCGATGCTACAGCCCTAAAGCCCTAAAGCCATCCCTATCCTCTTTCTTCACCTCCAGCTTCTCCACAAATTCCTTCAGCCTCTCCATAGTAACTGCTTCTCCTCTAGACATTTTCTTCATCTGCTCATAAGCATCTGTAATTCCATTTTTCCTCATGACAGTTTGAATAGCCTCTGTAAGAACCTCTGGATGAGCATCTAATTCTGCTTTTATAGTCTGTAAATCTAGCTGCAGCTTAGAAAGTCCTTTCTGCAGAGACTTAAGAGCAAGTAGATGATATCCAAAAGCAACACCTATATTTCTCTGAACAGTAGAATCAGATAGATCACGTTGCATTCTACTTACAGGAAGCTTCTCTGCGAAGTGATTAAACATCGCACTAGACATACCTATATTCCCCTCTGCATTCTCGAAATCTATAGGATTTACTTTGTGTGGCATGGTAGAAGATCCCACTTCTCCTGCTACTTTTTTCTGACGGAAAACTCCACGGGAAATATATGACCAACAATCACGAGAGAGATCCAGCATAATAGTATTTAGCCTTACGAATAAATGCGAAAGCTCTGCAAGATCATCATGTGGATTTATTTGAGTTGTATATCGCAAAGGATCTAAACCAAGTGAACGAACAAACTTTCTGCCAAAAACCTCCCATTTTACATCAGGATATGCTGCCTCATGCGCAGAGAAATTACCTACAGCTCCACCAAACTTACCACACATTCGAAAATCATATAGATCTGCCACCTGACGACTTAAGCGCTCCATAAAGACCAGAAACTCTTTTCCTAGTGTTGTAGGAGTAGCAGGCTGACCGTGTGTAAGGCTTAGAACTTCTGTCTTTTTCCATCTTCGACCAAGCGATCCCATTTGTATCATCAATGACTTAATATCTGGTCTAAGCACATCTTTAAGAGCACGATTTACCAGAATTCCATAAGCCAAATTATTTACATCTTCACTTGTTAAGCCAAAGTGAATAAAGGACAAAGATTTTCTAAGTGTTTGTATTCCTTGGAATTTTTTACGCAAATAATATTCCACTGCTTTTACATCGTGATTTGTTTTACGTTCAAACTGACGAATCATAGTCACATCTTTTGCTCCAAACTTTTCTACTATAGAAAGAAGTCTTTTCTTTTCTGCATTTGTTACACGCCTAAGCTCTTTTACTTTTTTCTCTTCAGAAAGCGTAATAAAGTAAAGTATCTCCACTTCTACCCTAGCCCTCATAAGAGCCTCCTCACTGAAGTAATTACCCAGGACAGAAACTTTATTCTTGTATCTGCCATCAAGCGGAGAAATTGGGTGACTCATCGGAAGTGATCCGATTATAACAGAATGTAGCAAGCGTGCAGGCGGTATTTTGCGTAAGAAATCAATTCGAGACCTCTGATAAGTAATAAGCGGTGATGGGTTACGTTGATTTCGTCGCATATACCGCCTTAAGCACGCGAGCGGAGAAGTAATGTAATTCTATGAGCATCCATCTGTTTCCCCGCAATCCAGACACTTATAGCAAGCTCCGTTACGCACCATATTAGACCCACACTGACTACACATAGGAGCATCTTCTGCACCCTGGAATGCAAGTGGAACACCATTACCTTCATGAAGATCTACTTTTCCCTCATCAATAATTGGCAAACTGAGTGCAAATGCATCTTTGCTTTTTGTTCCAGTTTCGTAAGCCCTATCTACTAACTCGCTATTGTGAACCTTCTTTGCTTTTTCTTTTGTAAGGAATTTAAGAGCTAACCATCTGCCCAAATAATCCATCATACTTTTTACCATTGGGATTTCTTTATTTCCTGTCATTCCAGCAGGTTCAAATCTTGTATGTACCAGCTTATGAACCAAAACCTCCAAAGGAACTCCATACTGCAAATTCATAGATAAAGACAAAGCCAGAGTATCCATTACGCCAGATAGCGTACTTCCTTCTTTTGACATCTTTATAAATATCTCCCCAGGCTGAGAATCTTCATATTGTCCTACAGTTAAATATCCTTCGTGCCCTGCTACAGCAAACTTGTGCGTAATACTCTTCCTCTCATCTGGCAATTTTCTTCTACGTGGAACTTCTTTTATAACTATTTTTTCTACTATTTCAACTTTATTAGAAGAAGACTCAGTCTTTTCATTACTGTCCGAATCACTCTTCGTACTAAGCGGCTGACTTAACTTGCAACCATCTCTATAAAGAGCATTTGCTTTTAGCCCTAATTTCCAGCTAAGCAAATAGCAATTTTTCACATCTTCTATGTTTGCTTCATGTGGAAGATTTACAGTCTTACTAATTGCACCAGATACAAATGGCTGAGCCGCAGCCATCATACGAATATGGCCCTCTGCAGCTATAAATCTTTCTCCTTTGTTTCCACATTTATTTGCACAATCAAAAACAGACAAATGTTCATCTCTTACATAAGGAGCTCCTTCTATAGTCATATGTCCACAAATATTTTCATTTGCTTCTTCTATTTGTTTATTTGTAAATCCAAGTGCATGTAGCACATTGAAGCTGGAGTCATTCCATTGCTCCTCAGTAAATCCAAGCCTTCTCATTGTTTCTTCTCCCAATGTCCATACATTAAATGCAGAAGAAATATCAAACACGGTTGGCAAAGATTTTTCTATGGATGCTATTTCACTATCTCTTAATCCCTTATCTTTCAGGGAATCATAATTTATATGACAAGATTTCTGAAAACTCAAAGCACCAAGTATGTAGATCATTATTTCTTTTACTTGATCATCTGTATATCCAAGAGATTTAAGAGCTGGCTCGACTGATTGATTTGCAATTTTCATATATCCCCCACCAGCAAGTTTCTTGAATTTCACAAGAGCAAAATCCGGTTCTATGCCAGTAGTATCACAATCCATTAGCAATCCTATAGTTCCCGTAGGAGCTATAGCAGTCACTTGCGCATTTCTAAATCCATGCTTCTCTCCTAGGTTTACAGCATTGTCCCATGCATCTTGAGCAGCTCGGAGAAAATTCTCCGAACAAACTGACTGATTTATACCTACGGGAATAACATGAAGATTTTCATACTCATGTGCAGGCGAATCATATGCAGCTCTTCTGTGATTACGCATAACACGCAACATGTGTTCTCTGTTTTTGTCATAGCCTGAAAAAGCTCCCAAGTGTTCTGACATCCTTGCAGATTGCGCATAAGCATCACCAGTCATAATCGAAGTGAGCGCTGCACATACTGCCCTACCTTCTTCTGAATCATATGAAATTCCCATTCGCATTAGAAGTGCTCCAATATTTGCATAGCCAAGACCAAGAGTTCTATATTCATAACTTAGCTTCGCAATTTCTTTGCTTGGAAATTGAGCCATAAGAACAGATATTTCTAAAACCATAGTCCATATAGAAATAGCATGACGATATTTTTCTATATCGAATGTTTTTGTTGCATCATCGTAAAATTTAAGCAGATTTATAGAAGCCAGATTACATGCAGTGTCATCTAAGAACATATACTCAGAACATGGATTACTTGCTCTTATAGGGCCACTTTCTGGACATGTGTGCCAGTCATTTACCGTAGTGTCATACTGAACTCCAGGATCTGCACAATGAAACGCTGCGCCAGCAATTTGATCCCAAATATCTCGAGCATTCACAGTTTTACAAGATTCAGGCTTTCTTCCTTCTTTGGCTGCTTTTTTCTTTTCTGTTCTCCAGACAAGGTTCCATTCTGAGCCTGATTCAAGAGCTTGGAAAAATGAATGTGGAATACGAACTGAATTATTTGAATTTTGACCAGAAACTGTTTGATATGCCTCTCCATTAAAATCAGTTGAATATCCTGCAGCATTAAGAGCTGCTACCTTTTTTTCTTCTTTTACTTTCCAGTTTATAAACTCCTCTATGTCCGGATGATCCATATCTAGACACACCATTTTTGCAGCACGCCTTGTAGTTCCACCCGATTTTATAGCACCCGCAGAACGATCACCTATCTTTAGAAAACTCATAAGACCAGAGCTCTGTCCGCCACCAGAAAGAGGTTCTCCAAATCCACGAACTGAACTGAAGTTCGTACCAGTCCCAGACCCATATTTGAAAAGCCTAGCTTCGCGTACCCATAGATCCATTATTCCCCCTTCTCCTACCATGTCATCTTTCACTGACTGTATGAAGCAAGCATGTGGCTGAGGATGCGAATATGCATCCGTGCTTTCCTCCATAACCCCAGTTTCAGGATTACAGAAATAATGTCCCTGAGCAGGACCTTTTATATCATATGCATGATTTAAGCCTGTATTGAACCACTGAGGACTATTTGGAGCAGCAATCTGATGCACCAACATGTGCTTGAGCTCATCTTCAAATGTCTGTGCATCTTGCACAGTTCCAAAATAATCGTATTTCTCTCCCCACAAACGCCAACACCCTGCCATTCTACTTATAACATTTTTTACAGAACGCTCAGGACCCGTGACGACCTCACCATTCTCATCTTCCAAAGGCTCTCCATTCTCTCCTTTTTGCGGCACACCTGCTTTCCTGAAATATTTACTAACTACTATATCTGTAGCAACCTGAGACCACTGCGAAGGCACCTCTACCCCATCCATTTCAAACACTGTGGATCCATCTGTATTTGATATTCTACTAGACCTCTTCTCATAACTTACTTCATCTAGTGGGTCACTTCCTGGAGTTGTAAATTTTCTACTTACATGTAAACCACTATTAACATCACCACCAGATACACTATCTTTTATTTCTGGTTTTGCTTCCTCTGCCAAAGGAATATCTTTTATATCGGCATTTGAAGTGACAGGATCCATATTTATAAGAGGTTAAATAAACACAACATGTCGTGTCTTGTATAAAGCAACTGGCACAATATATTCCTGTTTGAATAATTGCAAAAGTAAGAGGGCTTTACGGGATATGAAAATTAGTGGTTGATGGTCAGAGCGTGCTTCGACTTCGCTCGTCTTGTCCGCCTCAAGCGGACTGACTCGCTTCGCTCAGCATGACATATTTTTTGACCTAGATTTAATGTCATGCTGAGCCGTACTGAGCAAATAGAACTTGAAGCTAAGCGAGCTTACGAGCGATGCTTCAGTTCTGCTTTGTCATCCTGAGCAAGGCGCTGTAGGCGCCGCGTCGAAGGGCGAAGTGCGTGTCGAAGCATGCTGACTAACCACTCTCTTTGTCTCCAATTATTTCTCTAATCAACCACAATCCAACAAACACAATCAGTGGCACTATATGAATCATTCCCCTGCCAAACCCTGTATGTTGTAAAGCTTCTGTAGCTAAATCTGTAAACCAATATATACAAAATTCTCCAACAAAAACTATCAATAGAAATATGACTAACATACCTATATATGACTTTTTCCAAATATTCCAAGACATAAAAATTATGAGCAGAAAAAGTGGAAACAAAATAGAAAAACTACCCGTATACATCAGATCATGAAATATCGCAGAGGGAACGTATGGATCAGGAACAAAATCAAGTACACCTCCTACACTTTTGTTATTTGCAAATCCAAGACCATGAGTAATCTTAAAAATACTCCACGGAATAACTACTAGAAGAGCTGGAAATACCGCTCTGAACATTGATTGCACCCTTCCTATTAAAGTAGGAATCTTACGCCAAGAAGCTGCCACAAATAATAAAAGAAGTGGCGGCAAAAATATAAGAATAGCTTCGTTTTTCACGTATGCCATCATGGCAGCTGCAAATCCTAGAATATTTAACCAGGAATTAGAATCATTGCCTTTGCTCTGCATCCACTCCAATAACCAGTACAAAACCATAAACAAGCATCCAGACATAAACACATCTATATAAGGATTTGTTCCATGCACTAAATATAATGGCAAACTCACAAGTACATAAACTCCGAATATAGTCCATACAAGTGCATGCTTAGATTTTTTATCACGTCTAAAAGTTCTATACAAAGAACAGAAAAATATCGTAAGAAAAGATATAAACCACAAAAAACTCACATTGTTTACAACCTCGTCAGACCACTCACCATTTACCATAGCTATCCATATACGAGTGATATAAGCAGTCATAGGATAGCCTGCGGCTCTACCACCAAAATACAAAGGATTATTCGGATTCAAGTGCAGCATAAGATTCTGCTCTGTATACATAACCTGAGCACGCATATTCCAGTTTGCATAATTATCATCCCAATAAGAAGGCGCATGTAAGATGTCGTAACCACCAGCAAAGACTTTTAAGGCTGTCCATATTACTAGCCAAAATATTATTATCTTCAGCCACAATGGAATCTTTTTTAGATTCTTTGCCTGAACCAGAAGATCACATTCTATCTTTTTTCCAATTTTTTTCTTCTTCTTTAATTTTATGAATATAACTAGTAAAAACGCAATTATTACAATATGAATCCACAGGAACCCCACAAATGTCAACGGTACACCAAGAAGTACTGCAAAAAATATTATAAATCCACTCAGGCTGCACCCAAGTAAAAACCCCGCACAAACTCTCTCTATATTCCATAGTACTGGATTTTTTCCTTCCAGGATTCTAAGCGATAGATATCCTTCTACCGTAGGGAATGCCAGTGCAATTAGTGTCAAAATTATATGCATAATAAAAAATTAATTTGAAATTTCTCTAAAAATAAAAGAGTCATCAGAAAATCTACCTATTACCTCCCCAGCATCTGTAAATGCCTCACCTAAGTGATAAAGCTTATCACCCTCACCTAAAACAATGTCATCCCTTTCATATATAACCCATGTATCAGAAACCGGATCACCTGGATTCGGCCTAGAAGGATAAGTGTAATAACCAATAGATCCAAAGTAAGGCCATGGATCTGGAAGAAATACTTCATAAGTTTCTCTATCTTTCACAAAAGATTTTACAAATTTAGCAAAATCATAAAACCGATCTCTGTCACGAAATGTTCTCGTCTCTGTATCTGCACTTATATACTGTACATGATCCACTGCAACATTACGCACAAACTCAAAGCCCATACGAAAATCATACAAAATCCAAAGAGATGCAATTGCCAAGAAAAATAAGATTATGATTCTCTTTCTAATATCCAGCCATCTCTTGCCTGAAAAGGCTCCAGCATATAAAAGAAGAGAAATCCCAAAAAGAGATATGCCAACAAGTATATATGCATTTACAGAAATGCCATTTAGGTGCCAATTTTCGTACCACTCCCCTACCATCATGTGATCTGTAAGAACTACAGGCCCAACCAAAATATTTATTGTATGTGCAGTAAATGGTTCAAGTGTCCAAAAACTTCTCCAGAAAGCAAGAATCTTTTGTCCTAAAGAATGTTTCAAAAATTTCATTCCTTCGAACTTTATGTTTTTTGCATTTCCTTTAAAGCTCATAGCAATTACATCTGCGCCACCCATATCTTTCCTGTAATGAGCAAGTGGTATGTATATGTCTGTAGATCCCTCTTCTACATCAAGCCCTATTCTCAAGCGGTGACCTATATCTCCGTTTTCTTTTAATGTAAGAACTAGAAGGGCTACTTCATCTATATTCTCTCCATCCGATAACTCCGGAAGAGTTATGTAAGCACGCATTGCATCTATATCTTTTTTGAATCCTTTTGGGGATGGACGAAAAAATGCTGCCTGATTTTCCAGATCAAAAAATACACCATCTTCTGTAATCTCAACTTGCTCAAGACCAGCAGTATTCCATTCGAGAATGTCATCCTCGCTATGTATAAGCCATTCTTCACTCAAGATAGAGGATGCTGCAAAAGTGCAGATCGGAACAAAGAGCATAAATGCCGCAATTAATATCCCTCGTCTCATTGGTTGTATTGTAGCTCAATAGAAATTGATACTCATTATTTTGATGATTTAAAATCCCGAGTAGCAAGCGTGCAGGCGGTATTTTGCGTAAGAAATCGATCCGAAACCTCTGATAAATAATAAACGGTGATGGGTTACGTTGATTTCGTCGCATATACCGCCTTAAGCACGCGAGCGGAGTGCGTCGGCAAACAATAAATGGTATAGTTTGCTTCCAAAATGCCACCAAAATCTTCAACAGAAATTCGAAAGGCATATCTAGAATTCTTCGAAGGCAAGAATCATGCAGTAGTACCTGGAGCACCACTTGTACCAGAGAACGATCCAACTGTGCTTTTTACAACCGCAGGAATGCATCCGCTCGTGCCATATCTACTTGGAGAACCTCATCCATCTGGAAATAGAATCACCGATGTACAAAGATGCATAAGGACACAAGATATAGATGAAGTGGGAGATGCTTCGCATCTTACATTTTTTGAAATGATGGGAAACTGGAGCTTGGGAGATTATTTCAAAGAAGAAGCAATCAAAATGAGTTATGAATTTCTCACAGAGATTTTGGAAATTCCAAAAGAAAAACTAGCTGTTACATGCTTCGAAGGTGATAGTGATGCACCAAAAGACGAAGAGGCAGCAAAAGTATGGATGGAAGTAGGAATGCCAAAAGAAAGAATTGGTTTTCTGCCAAAGGCAGATAACTGGTGGGGGCCAGCAGGACAAACAGGGCCATGCGGACCAGATACAGAAATGTTTTACTGGGTTGGAAAAGGAGATCCAACTGGCAATCCAGAAACACATCCAAAAGATTGGCTAGAGATTTGGAATGACGTTTTCATGCAATACAGTCGGGAGGAGTCAAAGGATTCAAAAGAGCCAAAGGATGGAAAAGAATATTGTTTTGAAGTTCTCAGTCAGAAAAATGTAGACACAGGCATGGGGCTAGAACGCACTGCACAAGTAATGCAAGGAGTAGATAGTGTGTACGAGATAGATACTATGAAGCCGATTCTTGATAAGGTTCTATCAATTGCGAGTAGCAATGATGATAGTCACAGTCGTATAATAGTCGACCACATTAGATCAGCTGTATTCATAATTGCAGATGGCATAAAACCATCAAATGTAGATCAGGGATATGTTCTTAGAAGATTAATTCGAAGAGCGATAAGATCAGGAAAGCAACTGGGAATAGAAAAATCATTCTGCAGTGAAATTGCAAAAGTAGTCATAGATCAGTTTGGAGATTTCTATTCACACATAGATAAGAACAAAAAAGAAATCTTGAATGCCCTGCAATCCGAAGAAGAACAATTTAGCAAAACTCTAAAAGATGGAATGAAACAATTTGATAAAGTAATTGAAGGGATTTCAAATAATACAATCGATGGAAAATCTGCATTTCATTTGTATGACACATATGGATTCCCACTTGAGCTTACAAAAGAAATGGCAACAGAAAAAAATATAAAAGTGGATGAAAAAGGATTTAGTAAAGCATTCGAAGCTCATCAGGAGCTTTCCCGTGCTGGAGCTTCTGGACGATTCTCTGGCGGGCTTGCAGACAACTCTGCAGAAACTACAAAACTGCACACAGCAACACACTTGCTAAATGTAGCTCTTAGAAAAGTACTTGGAGATCACATCATGCAGAAAGGATCAAATATTACTCAGGAAAGACTACGATTTGATTTTAATCATGACGAAAAAGTAACCAAAGAAGAGCTCGCAGAAGTAGAGCAACTTGTAAACGAAGCCATACAGAAAGACTTACCAATCTCATATCACGTAACAACTGCGCAAAAAGCAAAAGAAGAAAATGCTATTGGTGTGTTTGATGATAGATATGGATCGGAAGTAAAAGTTTACGAAATAGGAAGCGGTAATGAAAACTTTAGCAAAGAAATATGCGGAGGACCTCATGTGGCACGCACTTCTATGATCGGATCATTTAAGATCAAAAAAGAGGAGAGTTCTTCTGCAGGGGTAAGAAGAATAAAGGCGATGATTGCAGATGGACCAGAGAGTGTGGAGCTTGCATTCGAAGAATAGCCCTTCGACTGCGCCACTCGCAAGCTCGTGGCTTCGCTCCCCACTACGCCAAGGCTTCGAGGGGCAGGCAGGATGACATTTAATCCGTTGCAACAAAATATGTCATGCTGAGCCATGCTGAGCAAGTAGAACTGGAAGCTAAGCGTAGCGAAGCTTCAGTTCTACGAGTCGAAGCATGTGTCGAAGCATTTAAAGCCCCATCCTCGTTCTCTTGGTTTCTACCAATCCACGAAGTTCTCCTCTTCCTGTTCTACCATTAGACTTTCTAATCTTCTCCTGGAAATAACTTCCGAAGAAACTCTGCGTTCCATCCATTTCTTCTATCTCCTCTGATTCCTCTTCATCATCCTCTTCACCATCTGCATCTTCATCTTCTATATCCTCTGATTCCTCTACATCATCCTCTTCACCATCTGCATCTTCATCTTCTATATCCTCTGATTCCTCTACATCATCCTCTTCACCATCTGCATCTGCATCTTCTATATCCTCTACCTCTGAAACACTTGGTTCAATCTTTACTCCTGAATCACCAGAATCTCTCCACATACGAAAACGCTCTTTCTGGAAAATGCCTCTAAATCTTCCAAATTCATCATACATCTCATGTTTAAATTCCTGCCTAGCATCCTTTCTTTCTGTACGGAGACTCTGTCTTTTGCTTTTTCTCTCTGCCTTGAATGATTCTCTAGAACTTTTTCTTTCTGCCTTGAATTCCTCTAGATCCATACCTCCTTGTCTAAAGCTTCTTATAGCTTCTTTCTTTTCCTTCATAAAATCTTTTCTCTCAGACTTTTTCTCATTCATAAATTCCCTTAGGGAAGATCTGCGCTCTTTTCTAAATTCATTTCTAGCATCTCTTACTTCTTTTCTTCCAGCTTTTACAGCACCTCTAAGTCTATGCATTGGTCTTCCATCTTCACCTACAATGTCAGGAATAATTTGATTATCTTCTCCTGTATCTGATCTTCCAATTCCATATTCATAATATCTTTCCTGTTTTCTGATTTTATTCATATTAATTCTCTTATTACGAAGATCTCTAATATTAAAAATAGGACCACCAACAGTTCCAGGGTCTGTAACAGTATTATCTACTTCTACATCTGATGCTGGCAGAGCAGTTTCCTGCAATGTGACATATGCAAGTATATTTTCTGAAACCTCTGAACTATCTGCTGCAGAAGTAACAGGAACTGCGAAAAACATAAATAAAAATGCTAAGATAACTACTTTTTTCATGTTTGTTTTTGTGAAAATGTTATTAAAAGTTTACATGTATATTATACGCTTTTCTTATGTTCGGTTCAACAGTATCCTTGTACCCCTGACTATGAATAAAAAACTGTTTTTTGCGGCAATTTTCCTCTCTATTATCGTTCCAAGCGCGGCTACAAGCCAAAATAACGACACTATTACACATATACGAATTTACCTATCTTCTCTGATTTCCGACGCAGACAGCATCTCAAAAGTGAGCCCGCTTGCCACAGAAGACATCCGTGCCTACGGCATAGATCTGGTTCAATCTATAGATGAGGTAAAAAATACTGAAAGTAAGCAAAAATTCTTACAAAAATTTGAAAAAGTATTTAGCAATATATTTACAGATAGAGACCAAGTAAATCTAGAATCATTTAGGGATGATATGGCTTCTACTCTTGCAGAACTAGACGATGCTCTATCTATTCTCACAGAAGGAAATGAGAGAATAAAATTACGATCAGATCTCGCAGATCTACAATCCAGACTTCAAATGATTTCAGAAGAAGATGGTCTCACTGAGTGGATTAATTTATTTGATCTATTTACAGCAAAATTACTTACTCATACGATTACAACTGATATAGAAATATTGATACAAGATGCGCATGCACTACTTAACAATCTGTCTGCTTATAAAAACAAATTGGAACATATGGAAATCGAAACTGGAGACTTAGAAGACAAGATATCAAATCTTAGAAAGATGCTAGATGAAGTATCCTCAGAAAAGGATTTCGATGAATTTATAGAAGAACTCGAGACTGTTCTTACATTTATTCCTGACATGAAATAATGCCATCACAAATATCCAAAATATGTGCAGCATTGGCGATAATAACAATCTTATCCAGCTGCTCTGGAAAACCAGAAATACGAGCAAAAGAGTCCTCCCCTATCCCCATAACACCAGAAGCGCGTACTGCCAGACTTACCTCTTATATATTAGTCCTCAAAACTAAGAGCCTTAGAAATAAAGCTGTATACCTGAAACACAGAGAAGAAGGCAGGAGATTACTGGAATTAGAGAATGAGAAAGAAGATGGAAAAGATTTAAAGGAGTGATACGAGCGACTCTTTTTAATCCTTTCACTCTTTTCCATCATTTCTATCTTTATGTTAGGATGCCCGCATGAGCGCAAACACATTAAAACTTAGGCCAAATGAAAAGGTTATTTTTGATAAATTGTCTGACGAGCTAAAAGACGGATGGCAGATTGCAGATGAGACACTCGAAGCAGAAGAAACTATAGAAGAATTAAAGATGAGACATGATATGTTCCGTGGAAGTGAAACATGTACAAAAATTCTCGATGCTATGTCTGGCGTAAAAGATGAAGAGGCCTTAAAGAAAGCAGCTTCAGAAATGGACTTTTCTTCGCTTGCCCAAGAGGATGCAGCCGAGCTTTTCTTTACACTCGGAACAGCAGCTATATCTGCGATTATCTTCGGAGCACTAGAAGATGCAGATTCAGACGATGACCTAGAAGGAATCGCATCACTAACCGAAATAAGACACATGTTATTTGAATCCAATTCCTCCACATAAAAATGTCTACAGCAACAGATCTACCAGCACAGGCTCCCGGAGAAGAAATATTTCCTGCCTCCAGAAATAGAAATGAATTTAGTGAAAATTTGGGTACAGAGATGACTTTGGAACAAATTGCAGAGAAGCTAAAAACTCAAGAAGGCAAGATGGAGGTTCTACAGATGATAAAAGATGTAAATCCCGAATTGAATGGGAATGTAGAAAAAGCAGGAGATATAGTTAAACTAAATACAGAGCAATTACTAATGAAAGAAAGCTTTATAAAGAAAATGCTAAAGCTTCCAGGAAGAGCAATGGATAAGACATGGGAGACTGTCAAAAAACATCCTGTTCTTACCGCTGTATTACTTGTCGCTATTGCAGCCGCTGGTGCTTATTACATGGGATACCTACCACAGCTTGGAACTTGGGGACTTAAACTAAAGAGCTTATTTACTGGTGCTGCTGGAAGCGCTGCTGCAGAAGGAGCGGGAGAAGTTGCTGCCGAAGGAGCTGCGGAAGCTGTAGCTGAGGGTGCAGGCGCTGCCGCAGAAGCTGCATCTGAGTTTGCCGTAGAAGGAATAGATTCTCTGAAAATTGTTTTAGATGAAAACGCTGTAAGAATTGGAGAGAAGGTTATGGACCTAGAAACCTTTGCTTCAGAAGCAGTAAAAATGAAGGAGGCAAATCCTGATCTTCTGTTTGATGTCCTCAGAAGCGCAGATACCAGAGTAACGGATGAATTTATGTTTGGAGATATTATGGAAAAAATAGGGATGGAGAACGTAAGGGATTTTGATTTCAGTGGGATTGCAGAGAATATAAAATAAGCCCCCATCGTGTGATGAGGGCTAACGACGCGGGCAGGCCTCGAACCTACAACCTTCTGCCCATAAGACAGATGCTCTAACCAATTGAGCTACCGCGACAATAAGGTCATATTAGTACTTTTTGGCTTGGGCTCAAGGAATATGTGGTGATTTTGCATTCGCAAAAATTTGAATCTTCTCCTTATAATACTCAAAGCACAGATTCCCCGGTGCCCCCATACTAACTTTCGACGCAATGTTCTCCTTAAAATCCACCTCATAAGATTCCATCTGCTCAGCTGCAATCTTGTATGCTTCCCTGAATGGAATGTCTTTCTTCTTCACAAGTGCATTTGCAGCATCAGCCATAAAGATATCTTTGCCGATTTTGCTCTCGATTACGTCTTTCTTCGGCGTAACACCATTTAGATATAATTTTGTGACTTCAATACTTTTCAAAACAATCTCGATACTTTCGATCAGTGGCTTTTTCATTAGCTGAAAATCTCTGTTGTAGCCAGAAGGAAGACTTTTTACTATATCTTGCACCATTCGCTGATGTCCCATGACAACACTAACGTAGCCACGAAGAATCTCCATCCCATCGAGATTTTTCTTTTGTGGCATGATACTTGAACCTGTGACAAGAGTTTCATCTACTTCGAAGAAATCATATTCTTGACTTGTAAACAGCAGTAAATCAGTAGCGAATTTCCCAAGTGTCATCATTATCTGCACAAGTGATTCGAGGTACAAGCTCTCAAACTTTCCTCGACTGTTTTGGCAATAGAGAGAATTTACTTGAATACTTCCAAAGCCAAGTTTCTTGGTTGTGTATTCTCGATCAAGTGGAAAAGCAACGCCAAATCCTGCAGCACTTCCAAGTGGATTCTTGTCTATATGCTTCTTTACAGAATCCATATATTCAATGTCATCCAGAAGACTTTCTACAAAACTGCAATAATAGTGACTGACACTGCTAAGCATTGCCTGTTGCATATGCGTATAGCCTGGCAAGGGAACATTTTGGTGGGTTCGTGCGCTAGCAAGAAATGCCTTGGAAAGTACAAGTGCTTCTGTGCGTATCTTTTGCAACTTCTCCTTCATAAAAAGTCTTAACGCTACGAGTATTTGATCATTTCTACTTCGTCCTGTGTGAATCTTCTTGCCTATATCACCAAGTTCTTTGGCAAGATAATTTTCGATAACCGTATGACAGTCTTCGTCTGAATCTGTAATACTAATTCTCCCTTGTTTCCACAGCTTCTTAAGCTCTCCAAGGCATGCAAGTAATGTAAAAAGTTCTTCTTCGGTAAGTACGCCAATCTTCTGTAGGCCTTCTGCATGTGCTTTGCTTGCATCGATATCGTAAGGCATGAGGATAATATCTATCTTTATGTCATCGCCCACTGTATAGGATGCGACTTCTGAATTTAGTTCTGCCGATGATTTTTGCCATAGTGTAGTCATGATGATTGATTGGAAACATTGTAAGCAGTTTTTTGTGCAAGATTATGCAACTCGATAAATCCTGGCGAAGCATTCTGATTGAAGCTCGCATTCTTGTTGAACGTTGCAAGATCAGAATCAAAAAGTGAATAAGGAGATTCAAGAGAAACAACTTCTGCACGACCTTTATATAATCGCATTGTCACTGTTCCGGTTACTTTTTCATTCACATCATTTTGGAATGCATGCATTGCATTCATAGTTGGATCAAACCATTTTGCTCCGTAACACATATAAGCCCACTTCTGATCTATATGAGTTTTGAATTCATTAAGATCTTTTGTAGAAACTAATTTCTCCAAATCTTTGTGTGCAGATATAAGAATATGTGCACCAGGTTGTTCATACACACCCCTTACCTTCAATCCAACGAGCCTATCTTCTATAAGATGAACAATGCCTATGCCATGCGCAGCACCTATTTTATTTGTCTTTTGAATGATTTCTTTCATAGAGAGCAATTGTCCATTGAATGCTATAGGTACGCCTTTTTCGAATGCTATCTCAATAATTTCTTCCGTATCTGGTGCGCCTTTCGGATGCACACAAACCTCAAGAATATCTTCAAGGGGTGGAATCAAATTTGGGTCTTCAATTTCCCCTCCTTCACCAGTTGAACCCCACATGTTGTCATCATAGGAATAAGGCTTTGCGCTTGTCTGCTTTATTGGAATTCCATGCTTCTTGGCATACGCAATTTCCTCGTCTCTCCCCATGCCCCATTCCCTTACTGGGGCAATAATTTTTAAATTGGGATCGAGTGTAGTTATGTAGCTTTCAAAACGCACTTGATCATTGCCTTTGCCAGTTGAGCCATGTGCAATTACTGTTGCCCCTTCCTGCTTCGCTATCTCAACTGCAATTTGCGAGATGATGACACGTCCGAGGGGACAAGAGAGATGATAATTTCCTTGGTAGTCTGCATTAGCTTTTATAGCTTTCGAGAGAATCTCATTTGCAAAACGATCCTTGGCATCAATAATGTGAGCAGCTTTTGCTCCAAGCTTTAGAGCCTTTTGTTTTGCCTCTTCGAGTTCTTCGTGAAGCTGTCCTATGTCTATAGTGAGAGCAATGATATCGCATTCATATTGTTCCTGAATCCACTTAAGCATGACAGATGTATCTAGCCCGCCGGAATATAAAAGAATGCAAGTATCGAATTCGCCTTTTTTTGCTTCATGAGAAGCAACCTTGTTATAAGTAGTAGTTTTCATAATATAAAAATTTAATAGATGAGATAAATATATTGCAGCACTTAAAAGAATCCCCTAGGGCTCTTTTTCTCCGCGGAGAGTGTGCTACTGGTTATTGCATATGCATCAACCCATCCTCTCTGCGGAGAAGATACGAGCGCGACGCGCGGTGATGATGAAATAAATATTCATGGTTATATATAAAAATTCCCCTGTGGGCATTTGCTTCACAGAGGAGACATTGCGGCTAGACAAAAGCTTAGACCGTCACCTCTGTAGAGGTACGGCTACGACGTGAGCTAAGCTGATGAAATATGTAATTCACTAATGATTAGTGTATAACTGAATTATGTTATGTCAAATAACAATACAACCTGAATTTACGGCTTACAGAAGCCAATGGCTTGCCATGAGCGAGTCAGCCGCAGCTGACGAGTCGAATGGTGGAGATGCCGGGATTTGAACCCGGGTGCAACGTGTGATTTGAGAGCGTCTACGATTATAGTTCCTCTCGATTGACTTACATCCCATAAGAGAGAAACAAAGAAAAGGTGTAAGTTCGGCACAAAGTTACTAGCTACATTACAGTGCCAGATAATGCATTAGCCTCGCTGATGACACTCATTCAACTTAGCGAGAATAGGAAGAGGAGCGTGTCCGCCTGAGGCGGACTAAGCGACTGCGTAAGCCGGAACTAGGGCGTTACCTGCGATCCTGCGTGCAGTCTCAAGAATATTGCTTTTGGCAGATACTCGTTGTAGCAGTGGGTAACAGGTACCACTACAAACCCGAATAGCAACAAACGAAATCATTATCACATTGTCGATGCCTTTCATCCCCACAGTTGAATTCGAGACGAGTCCAAGTCCGCCGCAGGCGGACGCAGTGCGAGTCCGAAGATACTGTACCCTGTACTGAACGAAGCGAAGCGAAGTTCTAGTACGGGGCTGTGTCCTCCGAAGTCCGCCGAGGCGGACGAAGGTGTACTATCTTTTAGAGCACTTATTTCTACAACTTTGGCAACAAACCATTTAAATGATCGAGAGACGCATTGTAGCACAATTACTCATTTTAGGAGTATATTTACTACATGAATAGAGAATTCAACTTAGCATATATTGATGGTCAAAATCTGCATTTAGGAACTACTAGTAATAATTGGAAAATTTATCACAAAAAGTTCAGAATATATCTGAGAGACAAATACCATGTTGAGGAAGCTTATTATTTCTTTGGATATGTATCAGAAGAACAACGAGATTTATATAGCAATCTTCAAAAGGCAGGATTTATTGTTCTGTTTCGTGAGCATAGCTCTGAACTTAAGGGAAACAAGAAGGGAAATGTAGATACAGATATAGTTTTTGAAATGATGAAATCAATTGTAGAAAGAGATGATTTTAACAAAATGATTCTTGTATCTGGGGATGGTGATTTCAAAAAAGTTGTCGATTATTTGATAAAAAAGAAAAAATTAAAGAAACTCCTGTTTCCTAATAAACAGTATGCATCTTCTTTGTACAATGAGCTTGGTTCTGAATTCTTTGATTATCTGGAATCACCTGCAATTAAGTCGAAAATCACTCTCTAAAAAAGAAAAGGGCTCCTTAGGCACAAACACCGTTCGGATCCCAATTCGTATTAATACACCGAGATTATACATTTATCTACTAGAAATTGGCAAGTAGCTCGATACTGAAATATGCAGTCATATAAGCTATTTAAAGGCAAATTGTAGCATAAAATCTAATATCACTCCTTATAAACATCATGATCACCAACAGCAAATAGAACTGCTGTGTTTTTTCTAAAGAGTTGACTCTTTACTTGCGCGCAACACTGACTCTACTGCCTGATTTTCTAAATATTCTTTAACAGCCTCACAAATTGCATCTTCCCTACTCGAAACAATATCACTTACTATCAATCGGTCAATTTGTTGCAGAATGCCATCCGACAGTGATACTGATACTGTAATCATAATTATATATCATTATATACAAGTAATTTTGCCAATCAGAGCAGATTCTCTAAGTGATATAACAGGTCAATTTCCATTGACATTACCCTATTCTAAAACTACCCTCTATCGCCAATCTAGAAGCCATATCTGCTGATTTATACAGTAGATTTTCTAGGTTGGACTCAAGCTCTTTGACAACAAAGATTGATGGTAATGACAGTAGCACCGTTTATGTTAATTTTATTATATGTTGTTTTTATTATTATTTTAGGATTAGCATGAACGATGCTGCTGTCAAATTTACTAGTTCTTTGGCCTCTGTTGAAAAAAGAAAGGAAAATTCAACATGACACACTGCGCAACTTTTGACGACGTGAGAACGAGAGCTTATCTCGAGAAGGCTCTCTGTCTGGAAGTTCTGAGTTTTTTAATGTTCACGATTCACGAACCGGATCCAATGGATCCAAGTTAGGAAAAACTAATGATTACAAGCAAACTAACCCCAGATGACGGTGCCGCAATCTTTTTGGCACAATTTGCAGGCGATACCGCTCCGTTCGACACTCTCGAAGGAATCTGCAAATGGGCAGCAAAACTTGGATTCAAAGGCATTCAACTTCCCGGATGGGACGAGCGTCTGATCGACATCAAGCAAGCTGCTGCATCTAAAGCATACGCCGAAGAGATCGTCGGAATTGTAGCTAAGCATGGACTTGCAATCACCGAGATCGCAAACCACGTTCAAGGTCAGCTCGTCGCTGTGCATTCAGCTCATGCCGAACTCTTCGATGCATTCGCACCAGAAGAGCTTCACAAAAAACCAGTTGAACAATCCAAATGGGCTGTACAACAGATCAAGTCCACGATTACCGCATCCTCCAACATGGGGCTAACTGTCGTACCGACGTTCCCCGGAACACTGGTGTGGCCATATGTTTATCCATGGCCACAACGCCCAGAAGGCTTGGTCGAAGAAGGATTCAAGGAGCTTGCCCGACGATGGAAGCCAATTCTCGATCACGGATCAGATCTCGGAATTTCAATCGCTCTCGAAGTGCATCCGATGGAAGATGTGCACGACGGCGCAACGTTCGAAATGTTCCTCGAAGCACTTGACGAACACGAGATGCTTGGCGTGATCTATGATCCGTCACACTTCGTCCTGCAATATCTCGACTATCTTGCATTCATCGATCTGTATCACGATCGAATTCTGGCCTGCCACATGAAAGACGCCGAACTCAACTACAACGGTCGTACCGGCGTTTACGGCGGATACCAGAGCTGGCAAAATCGCGCGGGTCGTTTTCGCAGTCTCGGTGACGGACAAGTCGACTTCAAAGCAATCGTCTCGAAGTTCGCACAGTACGACCTGAATCCTTGGAAGGTCGTCGAGTGGGAATGCTGCCTGAAAGACGCCGAACAAGGCGCCAAGGAAGCTGTCCCATTCATCGAAAGCCTCTTCATCCAGAATCCAGCAAAAGCATTCGACGACTTCGCTGGCGGTGAAGTGAACGTTGCACAAATCAATAGCATTCTCGGCATTACTGCCACATAACCCCATCAATCACCACAAACTATTCTCGCGTAACGTGGGCGCAAAATGTCAAAGAGAAAACACCCAGTGCCACTGTGCATTGGGTGTTTCTCGTATATTCATATTTTCTAAATACCAATTTATCCACATACATAAGCCAAAATTCCGTTGATTAAGCTTCTTCAAACTAATTAGAAAATAATATCCTTAATATGGTATGGCATTAGTTTTCTATCTATGCCATAAAAAGTAATTATATACCTTTGCTATTATTTATCGCTCAGGCAGTTGAAAGATCACTTGATCTTTACATTAGAACTTTTGCAAAAGATGAAACTGATAAACTTTTAAAACTTTCAGAAATAGCACAAGGAACTCTCTACAGTACAAAATATCTTAATCTTCTCGCAAGAACAGGAAAAATATTTGCCGTAAAACGCGGAAGGCTTTGGTACACCACAAAAGAAGCAATTGATGAATACCGCAAAAACAGACTTCGAAAGAAATAAAAGGGGTCAGACCCCATTTATTTTTTTGAAAATGTGTTCTTATAATATTTTCGATGTATTTCTTTTGTCTAAGTCTCACAGAAGCTATTTGATTTTTGTTGTCAATTTAATGTTACAATTTAGTACATGAGAATCATCCTCGTTGTCACAGATTACAAGAGGAAAAATATATTATTTGTGACGGATGATCTTAAGGCGCATGATTTAAAATCTGCTGTAAAACTTACAAAAGAAGAAAAACTGGATTCTATCCATATTGTTAAAACCGGATATGGTACATATTTGCGCAGCGATCCTAACGGTCTTTTTAAGGACAATCTTGACGCTATCTCCATTTCAGCAAATCAACTCTCTCTTTCACTTGATGATCTTGCATATATGGCTTTTCGTACGAAAAAGAAGTTTAAAGCCCTCCTCCATCATCTTGATCTACATGCAAGCATGATAAAAGAAAAAGGCGAACATGTAATTTATATAGAAGAACATCCACTTATTACTAGAGAACAAGTTGTTGAAAAATTGAAGCCATACAAGAAACTTGCTCTCTCTGCTGCTAAACAATTTTCAATTGACCCATATATGCTTGGCGCGATAATTATTGACGAAATTGCTCGTGCAAATCCCTGGGAAAGCATATTTGATAAACTAGTTTTCGTAGGCAGAAATACATCTGCTGGCATTGCACAAGTAAAAATAGAAACAGCGAGAGGGCTAATTTACAATGATTACTACAATCCTAATCCAAACGACAAAAAATTATCAAATAAGAATGTGATAAAGACACCAAAGCTATATCTCTATACATATGTTAAGAAACCTCGTCATAGCATATTTTTTGCTGCTGCAAGAATACGAGAAATCATCGATCAATGGCTGCCTACCATCGATTTGTCCAATCGCACAGATATAATTGGCACACTTTATAATCAACGTCCACGCAAGCCAAATAAAAACCCTGTCTCGAGCAATAGAGGCAAACAGATTCATAATGAATTTTATACACTTGCTAAAAATATTCTCAATTAAATATGAACATTCATTTCATCTTATCCATAGGATCACTACTGTTGATGACAATCATTCCAATTGTTATATATTGCAAACAATGGAACAAAGTAATTCACACTACATTAGTGTCTATCTGGATTATTGCTGTAGGAACAGTATATATCTATATATCGATTATTTTCATGCTTGCTGATTAATACTCAAAAAAAACATATTGCATCCAAATATATAGCAAGAAATAGTATTAAGTATAACTAAGCAACATTTTCAAAAAAATAAATGGGGTCTGACCCCATTTATTTTTTTGAAAATGTGTTCTTATAATATTTTCTTGTAAGGGCGACCAAGTGGCCGTAAAGATGAAGCCAAATTCAGATCTTGTGCAATTTTTTCTGTCCAACTCTTACTTCCATAAGGACGCCCTCTCGTTTCACATGTCTTTATAAGATTAAGCTCTTCCATCGAAATTGGATTATTCAGATAACTTATCCAATCTGCGGGCTCAGGATTAGGCCAATCGCTAAGAATTTGTTTTTGCAAGATGTTGCCATGCAAGCGCCTCCATAAACTGGACCATTTCCACCCCTCTGCCCTATCAACCAAATTTGCTCTTAGCGCATTACACTCCACATATCGAACAACACTATAGAAATGTATATCTCCTTCTATAGGGAAGGATTTATATCTCCCTTGGTAAATGTGTCCAACGCCTGACAAATTTCTAAAATTTTGCCATCTTGCAGCATGCATCGTAGTTAAACGATGCATGAAGTTTTTCATATCCCCATCTTGCTCCGGCCATAATACAAAATGCCAATGATTTGGCATAAGAGAATATGAACAAATGCGCATATTACACGTCGCCAACGTCTCTTCGATAACCTCTTCAAATGCTCTGTAATCAGAATCATTTTCGAATAAGCGCATGCGTCTTACACCTCTATTAATAACGTGATAAACAATATTGCCAGGAGTATATCTTAGTAATCGTGTCATAATGGTGATCAACCGTACACCCTATAGATATCAAAGGCAAGTTATTTACTAGTGCATTAGACAACATTTCTGATTTCATAAATGGGGTCTGACCCCTTTAATTTATGGTACAATGCCTACTCATGCGATTTGCTCGTATTACATTATTCGGCTTCTTGCTTACAGTGCTTTGCGCAAGTTTCTGTCCTATGAACACAGGCATAGCACAAGCAAAAGGTTGTCACGGAGCAGCCGAAGCACAAGAGGAAGACAAATCTGGATGTGATCATTGTGAAAGTCACGACACATCTGAATCTCTTTCTCTTAGAGTAATTTCAACAAACGACTTTGTTATTCAAGCAGTATCCCCTGCTCTACCAGTCGCAATACTAGATTTGAGTAGCTTCATAAAATTTGAACCAAGAAATTACATCGCAGTATCAGATCCTCCACTGGATGTATCACTCATAAGAACTGTTGTTCTTTTGACGTAAATTACAACATCGTTATTTATATAGAGCTGCACTTTTGTGCTGCTATTTATTATTTTTATTTATCTATTCCTTTAATCAATTATGAAAAAAATTACTTCACTACTAACTGTTTCATTACTATTTCTTACCGCATGTGGCACAGAACAAGCTATGAGCATAGAAGATCAGGCTGCCAAATACGGCATGACTGTAGAAAGATACCGAGAAGAAAAAGCTGCTGCAGCCCGTATGAACATGTCCTGGGAAGAACACGTAAAAATGATTCAGGATGACTCAGGGATGAATCACGACATGCATTAATAGCTTTTTACACCTACTAATATGGAATCACTAAAAGAACATTTACGGCGTATGAATATTTATATTCAAAAAATTGCAAATAACACACGCGTGCTATCACTACAATTCGTAGCTTTGCGCAAAAGTAATACTAAGAAATTTTATACAATCTCTGGAGCTGCGCTAGCTGCTGTTATTTTTATAACAACAGCAATTGGCATGAACTTAAAAGAGAAAAATTTAGACGGCACATTACTTTTGAGTGCAACTCAAGATTCTGGATATCGCACACAAAAAATAGAACTCATCCGTGATGCATCTGTACTTATCCCAGGAACAGTCCTCTCAAACGAGACTGCAAATATTTATTCTAGACGAGAAGGAATTATCGAAGATATTTACAAAGATATTGGAGATGAAGTACAAAAAAATGAAGTGGTTGCACTACTTCTTCCACAAGGAGTAGAAGGACAAAGTTCAGCAAAGATTGCAGAAAAATCTGCAATGAAAGCACGAGCAGAAGCAGATCATCTAAATGCACAAAGCGTAGCACTGGGATCAATTGGAAAAGCAAATCAACAAGTAGAAGAAAAGGGAGTTGCGCTGGAAGTTGCTAGAAGAGAACAAGAAGGGCTAATAAAAAAGATGATTCAATCTGAAGCAAATGTTAAACAAATGCGAGAGCAAGCATTCATTACCACAAGAGATGCGAGACAAATAATGGAAAGAATAATGATTGGCTCTAATGCAAGAACAGGAATAGAGCTGAGAGAAGATGATATCTTGCCACAAATTGGATCGCTAAGTTCAAATCATATGGAACGATATGAAATAATTTCTACGTTCAATTATTTTAAAAAACTTGAAGATATATATCTAGAAACTAATGAAAAAGAAAAAAATGAAGCACTAGATGCGCTGTTACAACAAGTACATAAAGCATTTTTGGAATTACATAATCTATTGTCTATCACAGGTACATCTCCAATTGCACAACCTGGACGCGGAGTACAAAAAGATCCCACAGAAATTGTTAGCCAAATTCATATTACACAAAATAACGTCCTCAAAAAGGAAGAAAATTGGCAGGATGCAGTACTTAGTTATGAAGAACTTATTACAAGAGAACCAGAGTTATACCAACACATGATTGGAGAGAAAGAATATGTCGAAAGCAATCAAGTTAAACTACTCAAATCTCAATTAAAAACTGCACAAGATAATTACGGACTTATAGACTCGCAACAGAAGCAACTAATTGAACGCACAGAAAAAACAGTGCAAATCGCAAATGCTTCCCTTCGTGCAGAAAGCACTCAAAGTGGACATCATCAAATAAGATCTCCATTCTCTGGAATAATTTCCAAACGATTTATCGATGTAGGAGAAATAGTAATGACATCTCGTCCTGCATTTGAACTAGTAGATGTTCCAACAAGTCTTTCAAAAGAAGCAAAAACAGAAATTAAATTTGGACTACCAGAACATCTTCAATTATCTGTTGATATCGGTAGTACAATTACTTTCCTCGCACCTGGAAATGACGAAATGTTATATGAAGCGATTGTTACGCGCAAAAGCCCACAAGTAGATATAGAAACTCATACCATCACTATTCAAGCAAAACTGTCAGATGATATTTCTCTTCCTCATCATAGTAGTGTGCGCATCCGCATAGACGAGCACGGAGAACCAGTATTCCGGGTTCCATCGTATGCAGTAAAACGTGAAGCAGAAAAAAATATACTATGGATTTTAGATGACGAAACTTCTGAACCTATTCAGAAAAGCATCACAGTAATTGCAGAAGATGGAGAATTTGCAGAAGTATCTGGAGATATAACCACAGATATGCTTTTAGTTCTTGATCCACCTGATCTATTTTTTAAAGCAAAATAACATGATTAACACTCTCATCAAATCCGCTCTAAATAATCGTTTTTTAACTCTTATATTCTTTGGAGTAATACTAATTACTGGTTTTATAGCCATAAAAGAAACTCCTGTAGATGCTATTCCAGACCTCTCAGAGAATCAGGTTATCATTCTTACAGAATGGGCTGGTCAAAGCCCTGTGAATATCGAAGATCAAATTACCTATCCACTTACTGTAAGCATGCAAGGCCTTGCAGGAGTAAAAGATATTCGTGCTTCATCGATGCTTGGAGTATCCATGGTAACTGTAATTTTTGATGACGAAACTGATTTTTACTTTGCGCGCGACAGAGTTGCAGAACGATTAAGTCTTACCAAAACTCAACTACCACCAAATGTGAATCCTGTTCTTGGGCCTGATGCCACAGGCCTAGGACAGATCTACATGTACACATTGGAAAGCGCCAATCACACACTAACTGAGCTTCGTTCTATACAAGATTTTACTGTGCGCTATGCGCTACAGAGCATTCCAGGAGTAGCAGAGGTTGCAGGAATTGGAGGGCACAAAAAGGTATATCAAGTACTTCTAGATCCCCTACTTTTGCAGCGTCACAGAATCAGCCTGATGAAGGTGATGGATGCTGTACGCATGGGAAATAACAACGTATCAGGAAAAGTGGTAGATGCAGGTGACAGAGAAATTGCCATTCAAGGAATTGGCTTCTTTGACGATCCAAAAGATATTGGACACATTGTAGTAGGAGCAAAAAAAGATGGCTCAGCGCTCACAGTGAACGATTTAGGAGAGGTACGAATTTCGGGATTATTTCGCCGAGGAATTTTAGCTGATCACGAAAATGAAAAAGTAGGAGGGATTGTTGTTATGCGCTACGGGGAGAATCCGCTAGCAGTGATTGAAGCAGTAAAAGAAAAAATTAAATCTCTCGAAACAAGTCTTCCCGAAGGAGTAACTATTAAATCTTTCTATGATCGAACCTCTCTTATAAAAAACGCTATTTCTACATTAAAAAGTGTACTAAGTCAGGAGCTAATTATTACAACTGTAATACTAGGAGTTTTTCTGTGGCATACAGGATCAACCATTATTACTGCCATTGCACTCATGATGGGAGTACTCATGACATTCATATTTATGTGGTTATTTGGAATTCCAAGTAACATTATGAGCCTTGGTGGAATCGCTATTGCGATAGGTACTATGGTAGATAGCGCAATTGTTATTACAGAAAATTCTTATCGTAAACTTCTAGAACGCAAAGCAAAGACATCAAAAGAAAGACTAGAATGTATAACCGATGCAACACTAGAAGTTGGAAAACCCATAGTATTTGCTATTTTTATAATTATTCTTTCATTCTTACCAATTATTAGTTTAACCGGAATGGAAGGGAAACTATTTAGGCCGCTGGCATTTACAAATGTATTTGCAATGTTTGGAGCGCTTATTGCAGCACTATTTCTTGTTCCACTTCTTTCAACATTTTTTCTAAAAGGAACTCTTAAAAAAGACGATCAAATTCCAATTGTTCACTGGCTGCAGTCTAAATACAAACCGATTCTCTCAAAAGCATTAAATAATAGGAAAAAAACTTATCAGGTCACAGCAATCCTCATTGCACTTGGAGTAATAACCTCAACACAAGTTGGCTCTGAATTTATGCCCCCATTAAATGAAGGTTCTATTATGTATATGCCAATCTCTGTACCAGATGTATCAGAAGAAAGAGCACAAGAACTACTACTTACAACGAATCGAATTATTGCCGGCTTTCCTGAGGTCTCACAAGTTGTAGGCAAAGCAGGTCGTGCTGACACTGCAACCGATCCTGCGCCACTTACTATGCTGGAAACATTTATAACTCTAAAACCAAAAAATCAGTGGCGAAAAGGAGTTACAAAAGAAAAGCTTATACGAGAAATGAATCGCACTATGCGAATCGATAAGCTCTGGAATAGCTTCACTCAACCAATTATAGGTCGAGTAGATATGCTCTCTACAGGAATTAGATCGGCAGTTGGTATAAAAATATTTGGTGATGATGTAATCAAATTAGAAGAAATAGCTGTAAATATAGAAGAAATGCTTTCAGTAGTTCCTGGAGCAATAGATACAGTTGCTATTCGCACAACAGGTCTAAAGTATCTAAATATCGAACTTAAAGACGATCTACTCGCTCAATACGGCATTCCAAAAAGTGATGCACTTCATGCAATTGCAGCAGGAGTAGGAGGCGCGATGGTAACCACAACCATAGAAGGACGTGAACGATATGGTATCCAAGTAAGATTAAAACAAGAATATCGACAAGATATCGAAGATGTAAAATCCATACCAATGACTGGAGCAAATGGCTCGAAGGTATTAATAAATACAATTGCTGATATTAAACTCGTAGACGGGCCTGCAGTCATAAAAAGTGAGAATGGCGTTCTAAGCGCTGTAGTTCAAACGAATGTCTCTGGAAAAGATATGGGATCTTTTGTAAAAAATGCACAAAAACATTTAGAAAAAAATCTTACCCTTCCAGAAGGATATTCACTCAAGTGGGCCGGGCAATTTGAAAATCAGATACGTGCAAAAAAGCGACTCCAATGGGTAGTACCTCTTGTTGTTCTTATAATATTTCTACTTCTCTACTTAACATACAAAGATTTAAGCCTTGTATCGATTGTTATGACTACTATTCCTTTAAGTCTTGTAGGAGGAATAATTGCACTGTTTGTTGCACGATATAATTTTTCCGTCGCTGTATGGGTTGGATTTATTTCGCTCTTTGGAAATGCGGTAGAAACAGGAGTTGTGATTCTTGTATATCTAGAAAATGCATTCAGATCCAAGTTCGGGCTACCAAGCATGGAAGAGCAAGCAATTTATGAAATAGATACAGGAACAAAAATTACAAAAGAAGGCATACATGAAGCCGTTATAGAAGGATCATTACTGCGCCTACGTCCGATTCTTATGACTGCATTCACTTCTATTATTGGCCTAATGCCAATGCTCATTACATCGGGCACAGGAGCAGAAGTACAGAAGCCACTTGCACTTGTTGTCGTAACAGGGCTAACCACATCGGTTTTCTTGTCTTTAATTGTTCTCCCTGTTTTATTTGCCAATTTGCGAGAAAAATTAATTCTTAATCCACAATAGTTATGTTTAATCATATTCAAAAAATCCATCACCCTCTGCGTCATGCCGCTGGAGCTTGTAGCATTGTTGCAGGATTGCTTCATGCAACAATTGTTTCCGCAGTTCACTTCACTCCATTTCCACCACTAGAAACTGCATTCTTTGTTGGAATAGGAATTTTACAAATAGCAATTGGCTTCTTTTTCTTCTTTAAACCACATATTTCTATTTATAGATTAGGATTACTTATAAACGGAGGAGTTGCGATGCTTTATGTTTTCATGAGATTTCTTCCTGTTCCTTTTATGGATGGCTCCGAAGGATTTGATTTACTTGGAATATTCGTGCTTATTACCGAAGCAATTGCTGTAAAATCATCTATTGCTTGGCTACTTACACACAATAAATATGGTAAAAATACTAATTTCTTTTTTGCTACATCTTCTGCAACTGTAATTATTTTTGTAGGAGCAGTAGGGTTTTATTCATCTTCTATGGGCATGGAAAAAGTTTTTCCAGATAGAAATGTTGCCCATGGTCATGGACACGCAGCTTCCGAAGAGCTTCATGAACCACAAAAGCATATCGAAAATGATAATCATCATAAAATGCAGGAAGAAGAACATATTGAAGATATCAAAAATCATAATCACACAGAGGATCATCACTGATACCTACTTCAAAACTATTCTTATCAACCAATTACAGAATCCAAGGATTGCACTCAAAATTAACCATCCAACTACTCCACCATCTACTGCAAGACTTATTCCATCCACTGCAAGTGCATCTGTAAACCATACGGCAAACCATAGCGTTATTACATTTACGAGAACAAAAGCAATAATTCCGGCAAGGAATTTTATAGGCAACGAAATTATTCGAAGTATTGGTGCAATTATCCAATTTACAAAAGTAAACACTATTCCCACAAGAACTATTGCCTTAACCCCTCCGTCTAATAAAAAGAATCCTGAGAAATAATTTAGAAACAAAACAACTAGACCTACGTTTAGAATCAAACGAACTAATAGTCTAATCATCGGGTGCGTGTGTTTTTCAGACATATGTGCAAGAGTTATATGTGAATAAGTAAGATGGAGTATATCGTAAGTAAGGTAGGTAAGGTAGGTAAGGTAGGTACAGATTTAATTCGTCGGATTAAATCCTACCTACAATACGTACAATACCTAATGCCAAAATACCTAATCAATGATCTCTCCTAACAACTTCTTCACTTCCCCCTTCCCCATCTCCCTCCACTCCCCTTCTTTTAATTTATCATCTTTTACAGTAACTATTCTTACTCTTTTTAGTTCCTTCACTGGACATCCTACTTTTTGGCACATACGTCTTATTTGCCTATTTCTACCTTCTGTAAGAGTTATAGAAAACGTACGCCCAGAGAGCCTGCGTACCTTTGCTGGCTTTGTTTTCTTTCCAAGGATTATAAGTCCAGAACTTAGCTTTTTCAGCACTCCGTCTGTCACTGGCTTTTCTATTTTAACTTCATATTCTTTTTCATGATAAAACTTAGGATGAGTAAGCCTATAAGCAAGCACACCATCATTTGTAAGTATTAGCAGTCCCGAACTATCTTTATCTAAGCGTCCAACTGGAAAAACTCCATTTAAACTTTTTGGTACTACGCTTCTTATTTCTACCCCTATAGCTTTATTCAAGAGATAGTATTTCATTTCTGCTCTGTCTTTTACCACTTTTCCGTCAACTTCTACTTTATCTACTTCTGGATCAGCTTTATCACCAAGCTTTGCAATTTTTCCATTCACTTTTACCAAACCACCCTCTATATATTCTTCTGCCTTTCTACGAGAGCAAATAGAGCGAGCCGACAATATTTTTTGTAATCTTTCTTTCATCGCGAAATAGCAGTTTCTATAAGTGTAAATACCAAATAAATAAGAACGGCAATCCACCAATTCAAAATATGCAATAAGTGAAGCAATATCACAAAACATGTAGCTATAGATATCAGTGTGCCTTGCCTCAGCGCAGATCCAATTATCCTACGAACTTTTCCAGAGTGTCCCTTTTGAAGCACATGTCTATTTATTGCAATACTTGTTACAGAAATTGTAAATGCAAAAAAAGATGCAATAGAAATTATTAGACTTAAAAAGAAGAATGGCAAAGCAAATTCTGGGGACACGAGAGGGCTAACACGAAATACAACAACTATTAGAGATGAAGCCCCTAGTAAAAATGTGATGGCTATACCTATTAGAACGCTGTACATAAAATAATTTGTTATTATTTATTAAAAGATTAAACACCAATAAACTCTCCAAGTTTTCTAAAATCCTCAAACAAAGTCTCTCTCAAGCCACCATTATGCAATGCTGCTGCAGGATGATATATAGGAAAAATTGTAAGATCTTCATTCATCTTTTGTGGTTCACCATGAGCTTTAGATATCGATAGATTTGGAAAAAATTCATTTAGAGAATGCTTGCCCAATGTAGCTATTACTTTTGGCTGAATTATTGCTAATTCCATCTTTACCCAAGGAAGGCATGCGGCCTTTTCTTCTGGAAGAGGATCTCTATTTCCTGGAGGTCTATATTTAACAATATTTGTTATATATACATCTTCACGATTAAATCCAATAGATTTTAGCAATTCATCCAGAAATTTCCCTGCTGCACCCACAAATGGTCTTCCTTGTTCATCCTCTTTTTGTCCTGGAGCCTCACCTATAAAAACTACTTTCGACTTTGGGTTCCCCTCTCCAAGTACTGGATTTGCATTCTTAGCAAGCTCACAACCTTTCCAGGCCTTAAGTTCTTCTGCCAATTTTTCTATAGTTAGCGTCATACTGCTTCGCGTTTAAAAAAACACTTATTTATTTCCATATTATGTATAAGGCAAAAAACTAGCAAGCGTGCAGGTGGTATTTTGCGTAAGAAATCATTCGTAACCTGCGGATAAGTAATAACGGTAGCGCGGTTACGCTGATTTCGTCGCATATACCACCTTAAGCACGCGAGCGGCATATTATGATACAAATTCTTCTTTAAATTCTTTTAGAGAAAGGGTTTCTTTCTTAAGAAGAATTTTTGAAAGCGTATCTAATTTTTCTCTATTTTTTTCTAACATCTTTTTGGCTCTTTCTAGCTGATCTCGAATAGTCTTTCTAATAAATTCATCTATAGTATTTGCAGTTGCCTCCGAATAATTTCTATTCATACTAGGATCCACTCCAGAAAATATAGTCCCCTCTTTTTCTCCATACACTACAGCTCCCAGATTATCTGGACCCATTCCATATCTAGTAGCCATATCTCTCACAATCTGAGAAGCTCGTTCCAGGTCATTACTTGCTCCCGTTGTAGTTTCATCAAAAACCAATTCCTCTGCAGCACGACCTCCAAGCAAACTACACACTTCATCTATAAATTTACTTTTGCTAGTTGTGTAATTATCTTCCTCTGGCAAAAACCATGTAACCCCAAGAGTTCCAGCGCGTGAAACTATAGAAATCTTATGCAAAGGATCTGAATGCTTGCACATATGTCCAACTATCGCATGACCAAGCTCATGGTATGCAGTTATTTTCTTTTCGTGATCAGTAAGTTTTCTGCTTTTTCTCTCTGGACCAATTGTTACTTTTTCTACGGCATCTACAACATCTTTTTGCCTTATAGATTTTCCCCCTCTTCTTGCGGCAATAATTGCTGCTTCGTTCATTATATTCTCCAAATCTGCACCAGTAAGCCCTACTGTCTGCTTAGCAATTTCAACTAGCTTTACACCACGCATGAGCTTTTTATTTCTCGAATGAACTTCCAGTATTTGCTCACGAGCCTTCAAATCTGGTTTATCTATAAATATTCGACGATCAAAACGTCCTGGACGAAGTAATGCTTTATCCAAAACATCAGGCCTATTTGTTGCAGCCATAACCACTATATTGGTCTTGTTATCGAAACCATCCATCTCTGTAAGAATCTGATTTAGTGTTTGTTCTCGCTCATCGTGTCCACCGCCAAATCCTGCACCACCACGCTGTCTTCCTACAGCATCAATTTCATCTATAAAAATAATACAAGGAGCATTACGCTTTGCCCTATGAAACAGATCTCTCACACGCGATGCGCCAACTCCAACAAACATTTCTACAAATTCAGATCCAGAGATAGAAAAGAATGGCACTTTTGCTTCTCCGGCAACAGCTCTAGCTAGCAGCGTTTTCCCGGTTCCAGGAGCTCCAACAAGCAAAACGCCCTTTGGAATCTTTGCTCCTATATCTGCATATTTCTTTGGATGCTTTAGAAAATCTACCACTTCTACAAGCTCCTCTTTTCCTTCGTCGCATCCAGCAACATTATCAAATTTTGTTTTTACGCTCTGTGCATCCGCAATCCTTGCTTTTGACTTTCCAAAACCAAGGGCAGTATTTTGCGATTTTGCAATCGATCTAAATAACCAAAACAGCCCTCCTATTATCAAAGCAAAGAAAAGTAGGTCAGGAAGTATGGCAACGAAAAGATTCGCAGCTTCTGTATTTTTTACAGTTACAATCGTTGAATTGTCTGGATCATTCCATCCTAGTTTTGACACTGTTTCCAATCCTTCTTTGTAGGATTTTATAAATGTTCCATTTTTCTTTTTTACAAATACCTCATTGTCTTTTATGAGAATGCTTTCATACGATTCTTCTGAATAACCCCTAGTTATATCACTTATAGGCACTTCTTCTGCATCTTTGTAGTTTGCATCATCGAGCAACGAAGGCTCTGTAATGTAATAAATAGAACTGATTAACAAAAATCCTACTAATAGGAATGTAAAAAATGAACTATTCTTTCGTTTTGGCTTTCTGCGAGGAGTCATGGGGTGATTATAGCTCAAAGATGAATGCAATCTAATATTATTAGAACGAATAATCGGGGATAATTTTAAATTATAAATTATAAATTTTAAAACAATTTTCAATGTTTAAAACTCATCCTTCGAGACGACCTAGCTGTGTCATTCTGAGGAGCTCGAAGCGAAGCGTAGAGCATCTCGAAGAATAAACAGCTAGGCCTCCTCAGGATGACACTATTTAAAAAAATATCCTGTTCGAACATTGAACATTGAGTCATTGTTTTAAAATTTAAAATTTATAATTTAAAATTGCCTTAAGGCAGCCTTAAGGCCTATATCCTATTGCTTCCGCCTCTTCCCTACTCCTAAAAAACAAAAGCTCCGATTTTAGAGATTTCCATTTACTTGATTCAATTGGATAGTATTTTCTCCCTCTTTTGCTTGCTACAAATTTTGTATCTCTTGGAACTTTTATATCCACGATATTTACCAAGAACTTAGATGCAGAGACAGAAAAAGATCTATCAGGAGAAGGAAGTATTGGCTCATCTCCAATTATAAGCCTAGCTCCTGTGCCTACAGTTCCCACAATACTTCCACGATTTATCTCATCTATATGAACTATTGAGGCTCTCCTGCTTATATTGTGCATAGTATTACCTATTTCATGAGGAGCAGATACAGTCTCGATAGTTGAAACAAAGCAAGACAGCAAATAGCCAAGAGAAATGGTCAAGAATGTCCAAGCCACTGCATTTGTATAAGACAAAAATTTAGACACAGGCGGTAAAGTAAAGTGGACACTGAGGAGAAAGTCAATAGAACATGCTTCGACAAACTCAGTATGACAAAGCATGACATGCCGGGTAGCAAGCGAGCAGGCGGTATTTTGCGTAAGAAATCGATTCGAAACCTCTGATAAGTAATAAACGGTGATGGGTTACGTCGATTTTGTCGCATATACCGCCTTAAGCGAGCGAGTGGCAATCTTCGGACTCCTTTTCACTTTTAACTTTTATAAGGCTGCTGTATCCTCGGATCAACGTCATGCCTTCATATTGTGCCCTTCTCGGCCACCAGCCACATATTTCTCTAACTGAGCTAAATGTGCTTTTGCCAGATATGAAAATACAAAAGGTATGGAGCCCTCAAATCATTACTTTTAGCTCAAAAACTGAAATAGATGTTAATTGGCTTAGAAGTGTAGGAGGAACAGTTCTAGTAGCAAAAGAAGTATCTTCGAACAAAAAAACTAAAGAGCTCGAATCTATAGTGCCATCCATGCTGTACAACGAGCTTAAAGGGTCGAAACGTAAGGCAACATTCAGCTTTAGGTGTTTTGGTATACCTAGGGGGAAAATAAGATCTTTATACAAAGACTGTAAACAATTTCTAAAAGAGAAGGGAATGCCATCTAGATATATAGGTAATGATAGAAATCCTGCAAAGCCAGGAACTCTACTGCTTAGAGGAATCCCTGGAGAAGATTCATGCGAGCTAGTACTAATAAATGACATGCCAAAGAAGAAAAAGAAAAGTAAAAGCGCTGTAGATGACATATGGATAGGGAAAACTTGTGCAGTACAAGATATAAAAAAATATTCAGATAGAGATATGGGGAAACCTTTCAGAGATACAAATGTGGGACTTCTGCCTCCGAAGCTCGCTCAGATACTGATCAATCTCTCACATATGATGACAAAAAAAGAAACAAAAGATTTAACTATATGGGATCCATTTTGTGGATCTGGCGTGATAGCACTAGAAGCCCTAATTCAAAAAGCAAGCATGCTTGCATCTGATAAATCCATAAAAGCCGTAAATGGATGTAAAGAAAATATAAAATGGTTAAGGAAAAAAGAGAAAACACCAAAAGCAATCACTTCTGAAGTATGGAAACACGATGCTCTTAAAAATTACGATTTGCCTAAGATTCCTGATTGCATAGTTACAGAAACTACACTCGGTCCACCTCTAAAGAAAATACCTACAAAAAGAGAGGTAGCTACTCTAATAAGAGAGGCAGAAAAAATAGAAGTTGGGTTTTTTGAAAACATGGCAAAGATGTTGCCAGATACTCCGATTGTATGCTGCTTCCCTGTATATATAACTCGCGATGGATCTAAAAACTTTTTGCCAAAAGCTTTGCAAAAGATTCAAAAGCTTGGCTATAGAATTACATGTGTAAGCGATAAGAACATTCAATCAACATCTAGACACTCACTTTTGTACCTAAGAAATGATCAAAATGTAGGAAGAGAAATATTGTGTTTCTTGCCTCCAGGACGTGCTTCGACACGCACTTCGTCTCGCAAGACTTAAGCATCGTGACTTCGTCACTCTGCTTCAAGTGCTTGCTCTCTCAGCACGGCTCAGCATGACATACCTACACTCCTACCTTCCTACTATCCTCATATTTGCCAAATATAGCTTCCATGCCCACCAAAATCAGCTTAATCCCCTGACAATCAAACTTGTCATATTTACTAGAATTAAAAACATTTACGTTAATTAAACTTGTCATATTTTCGATAAAAAGCTTTATATAAAAAGAAAAACTTCAAAAAATATATTTAAAACATAAAGCTGCTAATTTGGGAAAGCTATGCCTTTGATGTAATTAGAGCGCTGCATTATAATATAGAGATTTATTTCGCGCGCGAACAATATAAACAAAAACACACTAAATGCGACCAAGCAAATCTTTCCGTCGGTATCTGCAAGATCAGCGCAATGAATATGCAAACTTATGCATTGCAGATGATATAAACACACCTCGGAATTTTCGAGAGAGCCTAAATAAAACATTTGCTTCTCTAATTCTCGCAATAGTAATACTTACAAACGTCTTCATACCATCCGTTGCCCTCGCAAATGATGTGAAGAGATTTGAAGCAGGAGGATATCTACTTGCCAAGAAGGATCCAAAGGAAGAAAAGGGGAAAGAGAAAAAAGATAAGAAAAACAAATCTGGGGCCGTAAATATTAACGGGAAAAGCACAGAAACCAAATGTGATGATGGAAAGGATGATGACAACGATGGAGATATAGACTGTTCTGACTCAGATTGTGCAGATAGCAAGGATTGCACAGAAACCAAATGTAAAGATGGAAAGGATGATGACAACGATGGAGATATAGACTGTGCAGATAGTGATTGCTCTGATGATAAGGATTGTGAAGAAGAGGAGGAGGAGGAGGAAGAGGAGGAAGAGGAAGAGGAAGAGGAAGAGGAAGAAGAAGAAGAAGAAACAGAAGATGTCACCTCTGAAGCTTCAAGCTTCTCTTTACTTGGAACCACAATATTCGGACATGTCTTCGAAGACAAAAATACAAATGGCATAAGAGACACAGATGATAAAAGTTTAGAAGAAGTAAATGTAAAATTATCAGGAAAAACTCTGAATGGTGAAACTGTAGTTAAGAATTTTGAAACTCAGGCAAATGGAAAGTTTATATTTAAAAATATAAAAGCTTCAAAAGAAGCTAATTTGATCGGATACTGGAAATTTGATAATGAAAATGATATTGGAGAAAATTCTCACGGAAAAGAATTCCTCACTGTAGCAGGAGAAAAACTCTCCGAAGATGTTCCACAGGTAAAATTTGAAAATTTAAGAAGCTTAAAAGTAAACTCACAAACAGAAAGCTTATTTGTAGATCACAATAATATCCTAAACATAGGAACAGATAGTATGTCCTTGTCTCTATGGGCAAAGGCATATTCTGACTCTTCCAAAGGAACGCTAATAAATAAAACTGACAGTGATGGGAATGGATATTCCATTACCGCAACAAATGATTCTGTATCATGCAACATGCGAGCTGATGTAGTAGAAGTTGCTCGTGTTGCATCCCCTATCTCCGTAATCGTAAGGCTAGTGGGATCTTTGCTAAATAAACCGATTGAGGATGTAGAGGAGGAGGAAGTAGTAGTAGAAGAGGTAGTAGAAGTAGAAGTAGAAGAGGTAGTAGAAGTAGAAGAGGTAGTAGAAGAGGTAGTAGAAGTAGAAGTAGAGGAGGAGGAAGTAGTAGTAGAAGAGGTAGTAGAAGTAGAAGTAGAAGAGGTAGTAGAAGTAGAAGAGGTAGTAGAAGAGGTAGTAGAAGTAGAAGTAGAAGAGGTAGTAGAAGTAGAAGTAGAAGAGGTAGTAGAAGTAGAAGAGGTAGTAGAAGAGGTAGTAGAAGTAGAAGTAGAAGAGGTAGTAGAAGTAGAAGAGGTAGTAGAAGAGGTAGTAGAAGTAGAAGTAGAAGAGGTAGTAGAAGTAGAAGAGGTAGTAGAAGAGGTAGTAAAGGTAGTAGAAGTAGAAGAAGAAAAGAAGGACAAGAAGGGCAAGAAGGGCAAGAAAGATGAAAAAGAAGAGATGAAGAAGGGCAAGAAGGATGACAAGAAGGTTAAGAAGGATTCAAAGGAGTCAAAAGAGGCACCATCCTTCGCTCCTGATGGAGCTATGGATGGCAAGAAGGAGGCAAAGAAAGAGATGCCTGCTGTACCTACAGTACCTAACCTAGAAAAAGCCATAGATGCTGCAGAAGATGAAATAAAGCAACAAAAAACCGTCACACATGCATCAAACATAAGCGGAGAAATAAAACCAGAAAAATGGAATCACATAACATGTACCTTTAGTGAAACTGGGGATCACAGATTATATGTGAATGGAAAACTTGAAGATCAAAAATACTCTCCAAGAATCATTGGAAAGATAGATACTGACTCCCCTCTTCTTATCGGGCAGGGTGATGAATCCGGAAAAACAAATATGAACATAGACGATGTAAGAATAATGCATAGAGTAATTTCTGAATCCGAAGCCCTATCTCTATCAAATGGAAATCAGGACATAGGATACGAGGTTTCTATCGAAAATGATGATCTGCCTACAAACCATGCATTTACTACCGAAAACACATTCAAAGTCTTTGTAACAAAAGAAATTCAAAAGATAGAATTACCAGAAATAGGAGTAGAAAATCTAGAAGAGACACTAGGCTATGGCGAAATAGGAGGAAATGTATTCATAGGAAGCGGATCAGATATATTTTCAAATGAATGGCTAGAGAGAAGAATTGGAGAAGACCAACTAGAATTCCAATCGGAAGTTATCTCAAATACAAAGGTATCTATAAGCGGAATCGATGCACGCGGTAACGAATTCACCAAATCATCAAAAACAGATCAAGATGGAAATTATAAAATCACAGACATTCCATCCTCTTCTGGATCATACATAGTATCTATAGTTGACGGCGTTCGTGAAAATCTCAGACTTGTTACAGAATCTCCTCTGGAATTAGAAATATCTAAAGGAGACAACATATCTAACATAGATTTTGAATTTTCAGAAGAACTTGTTCCTTTAGTTGTAGATGTTTATAGAGATATAGAAGAAGATGGAGAATTCAATATCACAGATAGCCCAATATCGGGACCACTTGTAACAGTGTCAGGACCATTAGAAGCTAATCAAAGAGTAGGAATACATGGAAACGCAACATTCAATCTAAAATCTGGTAAATATATAGTAACTGTTTCTGGGGCCACGCTTCCAAATGGATACTACTTAACAGGATCTGGATCACAAGAAATAACACTAGGAGAAGAAAATGAAGAATTTAGAATCTCATTTGGTGCAAATAGAAACAGTAAATGCAAATCTGGATTCTGCACAACAGGAATAGTTTGGCACGATATTAACGGAGATGGAGAAAATAAGGCAAATGAAGATGGAGCTCCAGATGTAAAAGTTATTTTGGAAGGAAAAGATGTATCTGACTCAACACAAACAAATGGCTCTGGTAGATATGCAATAGGCCTTTCACTATTTGAGCATATCCCTGGAGCATTTTCCAAAGACCTTTCTACAGAAAACATAAGCTCATTTGCAGATATAGACATAGATGGAGATGGAGATTTGGATATAATCGTAGGAAAAGATGGAGAAAGAAACCAGCTTATAGAAAATCTGAAATACACAGGAAGCGAAAATATAGAAAGTAATAATCTATTTGAATTTTTAGGACATGTATTCAATTCTGGTCCTATAGGATCAAAAGGTAACTACACAAGCGCTGTACACACATTCGATTACAACAAAGACGGAAATTCCGATGTGCTTATCGGAAATCGTGGACAAGTAAATGAATTATACGAAAATATGGGTGGTGGTGAATTCCTACTAAAAGATGAAGCGTTTAGTCGTGGAGAAGATAAAATAGGAAGACATACAGCAGGCTTTCTCACGGTAAACCTAAGTGGATATAATGAAAAAGATGTACTAGTACTAAATAATCTAAAATCTGCAAATGAACTCTATGAGAACAAGAGAGCTGGAGAATTTGCTTATATTGGTGAATTATTCAATGGATCAAGCTATGTAAGCTCAGCTGGAAGCTCAGTATTTAGATCAACCACAAATGCAGTAGTCTTACAATCAAGTAAAAACGCAGGCTTTGATCATATAGTTATTGCAAACGATAACAATGAGCCAAATGAACTATACGAATTGACTAATGCAGGTGAAATAAGATATGTAGGAGATACATTTAATGATGGTCTTGCAGGAACATATGACAGATCCACAAAAGCTCTACTTGCAATAGATATAGATAATGATGGAGACGATGATCTGATTGTTTGTAATGGAGAAAGAACAAATTCAGACTACGGAAAAAGAGGCCCAGATAAAGACGAGCATGAAATGGCAAACGAATTGTATGAAAACCACGGAGATGGCATCTTTTCTTACTTAGGGAAAAGATTCAATGGTGGATTTGCAGGAAATAATTACTCAGATACAAGCAAAATAATAAATATAGATATAGATAATGATAGCGATGATGACATCATAATCATAAATACTGATTCTCAGTCTGAGATGTACAGAAATGATGGATACGGCAGCTTTACTTATCTAGGAGATCCATTTGAAGAAATTTCCCTAGAAGGGAATCAAGTATTAGATGCTATAGCAATAGACGCAGATGACAATGGCGTATTAGATATTGTGCTAGCACATAAAAACGGATATGAACTGTTCAAACTAAAAACATATGATTCTACTTCATTTAATGTATATCCAGATAAGACTTCCTTACCAGCAGATATAAGCTTCACTACAGCTGATTCTCGTGAAGTATCTGTAGATGAAGCAGGTAACGGTATAGATTTTGGATTTACATTCTCTCCAGCTACATTGGAAGGATTTGTATTTAATGATATAAACGGAAATGGACTATTCGATAAAAACGAAACAGGAGAATCTGGAATTTCAGATGTAAATGTAACCCTAGAAGGAATAACGTTACTAGGCAGAACTATATCTAGAAGCATGACTACAAAAGAAGATGGTGGATATGAATTTGAGAATCTTCCTCCATCCAAGAGAAATGGAGGATATTCTCTATATATTGATATAGAAGACATAGAACTACTTCCTACAATTCGTGAAAGAAGCACTATATCTATACTTACAGGAGGTATTATTCTCGCAAAAGATTTCGGACTAGCAGAACCAATCGAATTACAAGGATCTGTATATGAATATGGAAATGATGGGCTTGCTGGAGTAGAACTAAACTTAAAAGGAACATCTATAGTCGGAGATCCTATAGATAGAAATGTAACTACAAGTAATACTGGATTCTTTGTATTTAGCACACTTCCATTCCCAAGAGGGAATTACACACTATCTTTAGATGAAGAAACTGCAAAAGAAACACTTACAACTAGAGATGATCTAGCAAGATTTATAGAAGTTTCATCTGAAGGAGAAGTATCAGAAGAAAACTTTGAATTTATAAGTGCAAGTAAGATAGGAGGAAAGGCACGGATAGAAAAGGGGTCTGACCCCTTTTCTATCCCCGATCCAGGTCTCAAACTTACTCTTGCTGGTACAAATATATACGAAGAAGAAATAAACAGATCACTCACCACAGATACTATCTGGGGCTCTTATGCATTTATAAGATTACTACCATCTACTACTGGCTACACTCTACGAGTAAATCCAGATTCCATTCCAGAAGGATATGGTATGGAACAAACAGAATGGGCATTTGAAATAGAGAAAGGAGGAACGAATGTAGAACAGAATTTATTGGTTAAAGAAGGCGTAGTAACACCTGAAGAGGAGGTTGTAGAGGAAGAGGTTGTAGTAGAAGAGGAAGTTATAGAAGAAGAGGTTATAGAGGAAGAAGTAGTTGAGGAAGAAGTAGTTGAGGAAGAGATTATAGAGGAAGAGGCTGTAGAGGAAGAAGTTGTAGAAGAAGAGGTTGTAGAGGAAGAAGTTGTAGAAGAGGAGGTTGTAGAAGAAGAGGTTATAGAAGAGGAGGTTGAGGAAGAAGTTGTAGAGGAAGCCCCAACCCTATCTCTTACCCACATCACCGACCAAGCAGCACAAAACGCAGGTGAAGCAATATTCCAACTAGCTAACGTTGAAATTGCAGCAGTAGAAAAAGGTGATGAGATCACAGAAGCACAGGCAATCGGTGCAATGCTTAACATTGTAACAACAGAAACACAGATAGAAGAAATTGTTCTAGAAGAACTAGTAGAAAATGCTGTTGCAGAAAATATAGATATTCAGACAGTAGTCGCAGATGCAGTAGTCGCAGATGAAGGAATGCGAGAGAGAGTAAAAGATGCAGAAGCTGTAATTGGCTTACTATCATTTATGGTAGATGACGAAGAGGTAAAAGAAGCTGTAAAGAAGAGCATGAAAGAAAAGAAAACCAAAAAACTCGTTACAGACATTCTTAAAAAAGAGTCAAAACTAGAACTAATTGTCGACAATATTGTTTCTGAAGAAGATAAGAAAGAAATTGTAGAAAAAGTTGCAGATGACATATCTGTTGGCATAACTCTGGAGGATTCAATTTCACAAACTATCGATGAAGTAATAGATGCAGCACAGGAAACTCTAGTTGCAGATGCAATTTCTCAGGAGGCAGTACTTAGTACAGTTATTCCCGAGATAGTAGTTACAGGCGTAGAAGAAAAGGGGTCTGACCCCTTAGGTGGGCAAGCGGGTGGGGAGGGGTCTGACCCATTTTCTGTGGTTCTAAGAAAAGGAAATATAGAAATTCCTATAGATCCTGCAAGACTCAAGTTCCAGGCAGGCTCCGTACTACTTGTAATTGATCCTGTTCGCCGTTTTGTACCAGGTAAATACAATCTGGAAATTACTGTTACAAATCCTCTTACTGGTGATGTTCAAACATTCACACAAGACTTCCTATGGGGAGTTCTGGCTATGAATCCAGATAAAGATGTATATAAAGTAGGAGAAACTGCCGACATTCACTTTGGAGTACTAGATGATGATGGAAAAATTGTTTGTGATGCAGATCTTGAGTTAGAAATAACTCTCCCAAATGTCATCCTGAGCGAAGTGAGCGCAGCGAACGCAGTCGAAGGGCGCTCTACATCAGACAAATCCATTGAAACAACCGGTACTTGTGGAATAATGGAAGCAGGATTTATAGAACCAGATTACCTCACAGACTTCACATTCGAAGAAGCAGGAACATACACACTGCATTTGACTGCTATGACTGCAAATGGAGAAAGGGAAATGACAAGTGAGGTAGAAGTTGTAGAAGAAGGATTAGTGGCAATCATAAAGCGACAAGCAGCAACAAGATTATGGCCAATGGCACCATCGCCAATGACTATAGAAGTAGAATTCCTCGAAGACTTTACTGGAACAATTACAGATGCAGTTCCAGAAGACTTTGAAATAACAAACATAAAATCAGTGATGAATGTATCTGAACAGAACATCACTTGGAGCGGATCATGGAAAGCAGGAGAAACAGCAACATTCACATACAAATACGATGCTCCAGATGTTTCACCTGAATTCTACCTAATAGGACCGTTAATGCTGCAAACAGAAATGGGGTCAGACCCCCTCCTTCCCACCAGCCCACCTAAGGGGTCAGACCCCATTTCTGAAGCCCGTGCATGGCAAATAGCTAACGACGCACCTCCCGCAGCAACCACAAAAACATGGGATGCAGGTGGAGCAGATACAGATTGGTCTACTGCAGCAAACTGGAGTGGAGATGCAGTACCTACGTCCAATGACATAATTGAATTTGATGGATCAGGACAAACAGATGCTGTGGTAGATGCTGGTTTTGCAGGAATTGTAGGTGGATTTAAGTCTGGTACAGCTTTCACAGGAACAATCACTCTACGAGAAAACCTCACAGTAAGCGGAAGCTTATTTATGTCCGGTGGAACGCTTACATTTGGTGGAGGAGAAACTTTGACAGTATATGGAGACTGGGATCAGAGAAGTAGTAGCTCAGTAAATCCTGGCACTGGAACAGTAGTACTCTCTGGAACAGGATCGAGTGGACACTGGAATGGTGTAAACACACTATCTGGCTCTTCTGCATTTGCTAATCTTTCTATTGATGATGGGCTAATCGGATATTGGAAGTTTGATGAAGGAGTAGGATCAGCCTTAACAGATAGTAGTCGCTATGGAAACGACGGAGCAATGGTAGATACCACGCAAGCAAGCACTGGATGGATAATTCCTACTCATAATACTGGCAGCTTCTTTAATCCTTATGCACTTGAATTTGATGGTGTAAATGATTATCTAAATATGGGCGCTATCCCCTCTACGCCTGGAGCTCTTTCTTTCTCTTTGTGGATGAAAAGCGCAGACGCGAGTACCAATGCTCCAATAACAAGAGGAAGTCCAAATGGATGTACGAATTCATGGAAAACATACAGAGTAGGTGCAACTTTTTACTGGGAAGTAAAAACTGTAGCAAAATGTAGCAGGCCAACATTTACAGCTTCAGACTTGTATGATGGAAACTGGCATCATATAACTGGATTATACGATGGAAGCTATGCAACAATTTATCTGGATGGAATATATAAAAATCAAGTTACAAATTCTGGAGCAATAGCTACTCCAGATTCCGATCTACATATAGGTGGAGCATCTGGCTCCAACGCAACAAAAGGTTCTATAGATGATGTTCGCGTTTATAACAGAGCACTCGCAGTTTCAGAAATTGTATCACTAGCATCAGGAAATCCTTACACAGGTTCAGGTGTATATACACTTGGCTCTTCTCTAAACATAGACGGTACATTTGGTTTGTATACTGGAGGATTAGATAACAGTGGAAATCATAATATTAGTGTAAGTGGATCTTGGCTTGATATCAGTGGTAATTATACTAAGGGAACAGAGACTATTACTTTTGACGGTGCGAGTAGTGACTTAGCTACAAGCTTCAAGATTCAAGCTGCAAGCTCATTAAATAATGTAACTCTCAACGACGGCCTCGTTGGTTATTGGAAACTCGATGATGGCTCAGGAAGTACTATAGCTAGAGATAGTAGTGGAAATGGAAATCATGGAACACTACCGGGTCATACAGGTATACAGACTCAAACAGGATGGACAATCCCTACTTATACTGGAAGCTTCTTTAATCCAGCAGCTTTAAGTTTCGATGGAATAGATGATCGTGTACTTACAGAAAGCAATCCAATAAGTACCGGTGAAGATGTAACTGTATCAACATGGTTCAAAGGAGCTCCATCTCCATTTAGTAGATATTTATTCATTGCTGGATATCGTGTATGGATTGGAAGTAACGATTTTAAATTCTATGCCGGAGAAGGAGCTTGGACAGCAATAACATCTGATTACAATCCAAATGAATGGATCCATGTTGCAGCTGTACAAGACTCTACTGCTGAAACAGCTAAAATTTTCGTAGATGGAATCGAAAAGGTTGATAGCCCAAGTGGCGCAACAACACCGGCAGCATATGTATCTATGGGAGCAAGTAATACAGGTGCAAATCCCATGAAAGGATCTTTGGATGATTTCCGAATATATAATAGAAAACTTTCCGCCTCAGAAGTATTAGCACTTGCAGCAGGAAACCAAGGTACAGGCTCAGGATATTACACGCTAGGCTCCCCTCTCGACATAACAAATGATCTGTCTATCTACTCAGGAACATTAAATTCTTCTGGATTTAATATTCGTGTGAAGAATGACTTTATAAACGTTGGAGGATTTGAGAATGATGGAAGTGGAGCTGTGATTCTAGATGGTGCTGGAGCACAGAGTATTTCTGGAAGTACAGTGTTCTGGAATCTTACAGCGACTGGAGCTTCTGCAAGAACTCTTACATTTGATCATAAGAGCAGACAGTCAGTATCTGGAGCTTTGACTCTACAAGGTGCCGCAGGACAGTTACTAAGCCTAAGATCAAGCCTTACAGGAAGCGCTTCTAACATACTTCTAGATGGAAGCGCAGGAACTCAGACTATGAGCTACTTAGATGTAAAAGATAGTGATGCTTCGGGTGGAGCTGAGCTTAATGCTGCAAATACAAGTACGAATACTAGCAATAACACTAACTGGGTATTTGGTACAACCCGCACATGGGATGGAGAGGGTGCAGATACAAATTGGTCTACTGCAGAAAACTGGAGTGATGACACTTTGCCTACACATAGTACCCACGTTCTCTTCGATGGTACTGGTCAAACAGATGTAGCAATAGACAGTGCAGCGTTCGCATATAACTTTACTGTTACTAATGCATTTACTGGAAGTCTTACCATAAGTACTCCCCTATCTATAAGTGGATCACTGAGTCATAGCGGTACTCATGATACTGGTATTACTTGGACACAGGATGAAGAGAATGATTTGTACGTCGTAGGTAACGTCGATGTTTACAGTGGAGCTACTATTACAGTTGCGAGAAGTTGTACTGCTTGTAATGATTTGGAAGATGGTAAAGGTGATACAGGATCTGGGCAGAGTATTAGAGTAGGTGGAAACTTGACTGTGTTTGGAGATGGGACACAGACTGGAACTGGGACGATTACTGCAAATGAACAAGGATTTGATCAGGACAGTGGACCAGGTGGTGCAACAGCAGATTACGATGGAGGATCATATGGTGGGAGAGGTGGTGATAGAGCAGATGACAAAACAGTTAATGGTACTTATGGATCTATTACCAATCCTACAAGCTTAGGAAGTGGAGGAGATAGCACTAATGGTGATGGTGGTGGAGCAATTATTATTTATACTTCTGGGACAGTTACTATAAATGGTCTCTTGAGTTCAGATGGTGGAGGAGGTGGAGCTGCACCAGGAGCTGGAGCTGGAGGATCTATAAATATAACTGCGACTACTCTTACAGGCGCAGGTGTAATACGTGCAGATGGAGGAGATAGCTACAGTGAGTATGCAGCTGGTGGAGGTGGTCGCATAAGTCTAAATGGTGTTACAAATGATAATTTCACAGGAGTACTTCGAGCACAAAGAGGTAGCCGCGCTGAAGGAACCGCAGGTATGGATGGATACTCTGGAACTATTTACCTAAATTCAGCAAAACGTACAGAATTAGTAATTGGCTCTTCTACAGGACTTACCACTCTACTTCTTGGATCTGATGATGATAATAGTTACACATTTGGAACTATCACAATTCAGAGCGGTGGAACACTGGAAGTAGATAGTAACCCTAGTCTAGACAGCAACTATGGAGGTGCGGCCACAATAAATGTAACAACACTCGATATTCAAACAAATGGAACATTGAGTTCAAATAGCTTTGGATTCACCAGAAAACAGGGTCCTGGAAAATCTTCCAATGTAATTGATTATGATGGAGCTTCATATGGAGGAGCGGGAGGAGAATACGGCTCAGGTGGACCAGTAGGATCAACATATGGCTCTATAATAAATCCTATAAATCCCGGAAGTGGAGGAAGAGGACAAGAAAGTAATGGTGGAGGAGCGCTCATCGTAGTTACATCGGGGACTGCAACAGTAAACGGTACAATAAGTGCAAATGGAGGAGGTGGGGTAACATCTTCTTGGCCTGGAGCTGGAGCTGGTGGAACTGTAAATATATCTACGACATCGCTTACTGGATCAGGAACCATCTCTGCAAATGGAGGAGATTGTTATAGCAATTATGGAGGTGGAGGTGGAGGCAGAGTTGCAATCTCGCTTTCATCTGGAACTGATTTTAGTGATATAAGTTTCCAAACATACGGAGGAGATGGTACTAGCAATACAGAAGGTGCTCCCGGAACTATCTATCTCGAAGATTCCTCAGATGGAACAGGACAAGGAGAATTGATTATTGATAACAATTCTGTAGATGCAAATCCTGCAAAGACTCTGATAAACAATGCAAATCACTCTGCTGGTGTAACTGTTGGAAGTATTCGCGTAAGAAATAATGGAATATTTAAAGTTGGAACAGGTACTACTCTTACACTTATAGGAAGTGGAACAACTGTAGAAGTAGATTCTAGTTCTGTTCTTAATAACTCTGGAACTCTTGTGGTAAGTGGAACAGGTGGATACTTGGCTGGAAGTTTTGTAAACGATACAGATGTTGGATCTGTTGTAAATTACACAGGTAATCAAGCTAACACTGGAGCTACTATACTTAATACTACTTATAGTAGTCTTGGGTTTAGTAACACTGGAACTGTGTTTACTGTTCCGTTTGATATTACAAGTTCGAGCGTTGTAGGAGATCTATCGATGACAGGAAATACAACGCTTTCTGTTACTGGTAGTTGGACTGGGGTAGGTGGAACCTTCTCAGGAGATATTGGTACTGTGATGATGAGTGGTACTGCAGGAGAGGCTTCGACTCCGCTCAGCCTGACACCTTCAACTACATTCAATAACCTTAGTGTTAATGATGGACTCATAGGTTACTGGAAACTAGACGATGGTTCAGGTTCTACTGTAGCTAGAGACTCAAGTGGGTATGGAAATCATGGAACGATTACTAATGGTCCTACATTTACAAGTACACCATCTCACACAGGTAGCTTTTTCAATCCTGATGCTATGCATTTTGATGCTACCAATGATTATATAGAAATGAGTGATAACAACATATTCGATTTAAAAAATGGTATGACCTTCTCATTCTGGGAAAAATGGAATAGTTCAAACGGTACATATGGTCTTGTTCTCGGTAAATATGACGATGCAAATAATAATTACAATATTCAAATAGATAACAATGGCAGTGTAGCTACACTGAGATTAAGCTTCGAGGAAGGCGGAACTACATTGAGAAAACAATTCTCTAACGGCTTACCTATAGATTTATGGAGACATATAGGTGTCAAATACAATGACATTAGTAGTATTGAATTGTTTGTTAATGGAACATTAACAGCTACATCTGGACATGGAACCTCATCTATTGCCGCTGCAGAAAAATTGGTTCTTGGTGGCAGTGGAAAGACAACCTTTGCTTTCGGTGGCTCCCTCGACGACGTCCGAATCTACAACCGTGCACTCGATGCCTCAGAAGTCGCATCTCTCGCTGCAGGAAATCCAAGCACTGGCTCTGGAGTATATAGTTTGGGAAGCGCACTAGCTGTAAGTGGAGATTTGAGTTTGATCAGTGGAGAGCTAAGATCAGGCAACGCTTACGGTGTTACGGTTTCTGGATCATGGATAAATGGTGGAGGTGTTCTTACTTCTACTGGTACTGTGACATTGGATAACACAGGCAATCAATCAATCTCTGGTTCCACAGTGTTTAATAATCTAACAGTAACTCGCACAGCTGCTTCTACTCTTACATTTGATCACAAGGCAAGACAGTCAGTCTCTGGAGCATTGACGTTGAATGGTGCGGCGGGACAATTACTAAGTCTAAGATCATCGCTATCTGGTTCTGCAAGTAATCTGTTACTAGATGCATCTGGAGGAAGCCAGACTATGAGTTATCTAGATATTCAGGACAGTGATGCTAGTGGTGGAGGACAGCTACAGTGTTTGAGTGGTTGCATCGATTCGGGTAACAATACTAATTGGAAGATTGGAAGAGATACTATAGTAGGTACTGCTTATAGTAATGAAGGTGAAGCTGTTTTAGCTACTAAGGCTGTATCGGTTAGTTTGAATGGTGCTGCAGCTGCAGATACTGATGTGGGAGATGGTGGAGGACAGTTTACTCTTAGTGGATTTACTCTTACTGGAGGAACTATTGTTACTCTGTATCTAGATGGAGAGACAGAAGACGGAGTTGTAGTTACTCTTGGTTCTGGAAGTTCTATGACTGGTATAGATCTGTATCAAAATAGACTTATTGTCAGATCAGACTCAGGAAGTGTTGCTCTTACAGTTTCTGATATTGCTATTGCAGATAACTCTGGAGACGGTGATATTGCATCAATCTATGAGGTAGATAGTAGCGAGGGGCTCCTGTCCCGCGCAGACAAGGAACTATTTATATGGAGTGGAGACAGCTTTACTCCTGGAGATAGAGTTAAGTTCCATGATGTTGACGTAAGAGGAACTATGAATATGGAGACTTATGGTCTTACAGCTTCTGGTTCATTAACCGCTTCTGGAACTTTGAACAGTTCTACTGGAGTATTACTTACTGGAGTTGGAGATTCTGGTTTACCTGAGGCTCTTAGTATTAGTGGAGCAACGTTAGGTGGAGGAATTACTATAGATGATGGGTTGGTGGGGTATTGGAAATTTGATGATGGGACAGGAGGAAGTGGAGCCATTACAGTTGATAGTTCTAGATCTGGAAATAATGGAACACTTAGTAATATGGCTGCTGATGATTGGGTAGTTCCTACTCATACTGGAAGCTTCTTTAATCCTTATGCATTGGACTTTGATGGAAGTAATGACTCTGTAATAATAGGCTCACTAGGAACAAGACCAGTACAAGGCACTATCTCTTTTTGGATACGCCCAGATATTGTTCAGAATTACGATAATACCATGTGTACAGGAGGACTGGGTTCAGGTAACTATAATCAGGGATTTAGATTTGAAGCAGCAACAGGTGGAACATATGCAGCTGTAGTAGGTGATGACAGCAACAATTATACAAATCATAGCTTCACCACTTCTATGACAGCAACAAACTGGTATCAGATTAGCCTTACATGGGATTCTAGTCAGAATAAAGTTTGGACTTATTTGGATGGAGCTAATGTTGTCAATGGTGCAAGTCAAACTTATTGGTCAGCTAATATGGATGATGTAATGATTGGAGTAGGTTATGACTCCGACAGAGACTTCGACGGTCTAATCGACGACGTCCGCATCTACAACCGTGCACTCGCAGCATCAGAAGTAGCTTCCCTCGCAAACGGGAATCCTTACACAGGATCTGGTGTATATACACTCGGTGCGCCGCTAAACATAGACGGTAACTTTGGTTTGTATGCTGGAGGACTGGATAACTCTGCAGGACATAATATTACTGTAAGTGGATCTTGGCTTGATATCAGTGGTAATTATACTAAAGGTACAGAGACTATTACTTTTGATGGTGCAGTTGGTGATACATCTTCTCCCCTCTCTCTTAATGCTACAAGTTCTCTAAATAATATAACTCTAGATGATGGGCTAGTCGGATACTGGAAACTCGATGATGGAACAGGCTCACTTGTAGCTAGAGACTCTAGTGGATATGGGAATCATGGGACACTTACTAACTATGATGGAGTTCAGGCTCAGACTGGATGGACAACCTTGAGTGCTACTGGAACCACTTTCTACAACCCTTATGCTCTTGAGTTTGATGCTATAAATGATTATGTAGATGTTGGCGATGATGATACTTTAGACATTAGTAATAGTGATATAACTATTGCCTTCTGGGTTAAAGATAATAATCCATCAAGAACCTCTGGATATATAGCAAAGGAAGAATCTTCAAGTGCTGGATGGTCTATTGAAGAAAGTAGATTCTATATATGGACGTCTGGAACGAATGCTGACAATGCCTATACAAATGTTACAGATTCTAATTGGTATCACATGGCTTATAATTGGAATGGAAGCGTATCAACAATTTATAGAAATGGTTCAGTATATGATACCCTTACTACTGGAGACGGAATTATTACTACAAATGATGAATCATTAACTATAGGACAAGCAAGGTTATCTGGAGATGCTTTTACTAGATTAAAAGGATTAATAGATGATGTGCGTATTTATAATAGAAGTCTCGCCGCCTCCGAAGTCGCCTCCCTAGCAAATGGTAATCAAGGCACAGGCTCCGGCTACTACACACTCGGCTCCCCTCTCGATATAACAAATGATCTGTCTATCTACTCAGGAACATTGAATTCTTCTGGATTTAATATTCGTGTGAAGAATGACTTTATAAACGTTGCAGGATTTGAGAATGATGGAAGTGGAGCTGTGATTTTAGATGGAGCAGGAGCACAGAGTGTGTCGGGAAGTACAGTGTTCTGGAATCTTACAGCTACAGGTGCTTCTACAAGAACTCTTACATTTGATCATAAGAGTAGACAGTCTGTAAGCGGAACGCTAGTTCTACAGGGGGCTTCTGCAAGTAACATGCTGTCACTTAGAAGTAGCTTGAGTGGAAGTGCTTCTAATTTACTTCTCGATGGTAGTGCAGGTGTTCAGAGTGTGTCGTATCTAGATATTAAAGATAGTGATGTATCTGGAGGAACTGCACTTGTAGGAGGAATTACAAGTACAGATAGTGGAAATAATACTAACTGGACATTTGGATCTACTGTTACTTGGGACGGAGAGGGTGCAGATACTAACTGGTCTACAGTAGAGAACTGGAGTGATGATACTTTGCCTACACATAGCAATCACGTTCTCTTCGATGGCACTGGTCAGACTGATGTAGCAATAGATGCTTCTGCATTTGCATACAACATGACTGTTACAGATAGCTTTACTGGAAGTATTACTATAAGTACTCCTCTATCTATAAGTGGATCACTGAGTCATAGTGGAACACATGCTACTGGTATTACTTGGACGCAGGATGAAGAGAATGACTTATACGTAGCTGGTAACATCGATGTTTACAGTGGAGCTACTATTACAGTTGCGAGAAGTTCTACTACAGGTAATGGATCAGGACAGAGTATTAGAGTAGATGGGAACTTGACTGTTTATGGAGTTCCAAATACAGAAACAGGAACTATAACCGCAAAAGGACAAGGATTTGATGTTACTGCGTCAGGCCCAGGAGATGGTGTCTATGGACTCGGAGGAGTACACGGAGGAACTGCAAACATTAGTTCTCAAATAGAAAAAGCAACCTATGGCTCATTTACAGATCCTACTTCTCTTGGAAGTAAAGGTTTTGATTCTTCATGTCCAGAAGATGCAGATGTAGCAGGTGGTGGTGCAATCATATTCTATGTTGCAGGAACCATGAAGATAAATGGAAGACTTGATTCAGATGGAAACTTCGTAGATCCATGCAGCGCTGGAGCTGGAGCTGGAGCTGGAGGAAGCTTGAATATTACAGCTGCTACACTCACTGGATCTGGACTTATAAGTGCAAATGGAGGAGATGCACAGCTAACCAAAGCAGGTGGTGGTGGTGGGCGCATTAGTTTGAACAACGTAACCAATGATAACTTCAATGGCAGACTGGAAGTTAGAGGAGGCAAAGAAAATATTAATTTCAGTACACAGGGTGGATCAGCAGGAACTATTTACTTAAATAGCGAAAAACGAACAGATCTAGTAATTGGATCTTCTACAGGTCTTACTACTCTTCGTCTTGGATCAGATGATTTCAATGACTATACATTCACAAATATTCATATAATGAGCGGTGGAACACTGGAGATAGATGGAAATAAAAAAGGCAATGGCCTACATGGAAGTAGTGCAACTCTAAATGTAACGACTCTAATAATTGATGAAGGAGGAACACTGAGTGCTGATACTCTTGGATTTGAATCTTATGGACCTGGAGCAGGAGCTTACAACGATGGTGGTACACATGGAGGTCAGGGTGCATACAATATCGATTCAACTTATGGCTCTATTACAAATCCTATATCTCTAGGAAGCAATGGCTTCCTTAATTCAAATGGTGGAGGTGCAATTATAATTTCTGCTTCCAGTACTGTAACTATAAATGGAACAGTAACTGCAAATGGAGGAAGGTACAATGGAACTGGTTCTTCATCTGGAAATGGAGGTGGAGCAGGAGGAAGTGTGAATATAAGAGCAGCATCTATCTCTGGATCTGGAACTATTCGTGCAAATGGTAATGGAGAAATTGGAGATGGTGGAGGTGGAGGAAGAGTAGCCGTAGTACTTAGCTCTGGCACAGATTTCTCTGATCTTACTTTCCAGGCATTTGGAGGAGTTCAATCATCAAATATTGGTGCAGCTGGAACTATCTACCTTGAGGATGCAAGTGATGGAACAGGACAAGGAGAGCTGATAATTGATAACAATGGAAATGATGCAATTAGCTGGTCAATAACATCACTTAATAGTGAAGATCATGCAAGCACTACTGCTGGAAGCATTCGCGTAAGAAATAATGGTGAATTTGAAGTAGGAACAGGAGTAACTCTAAGCTTAATCGGAAGTGGAACTACTGTAGAAGTAGATTCTAGTTCTATTCTAAATAACTCAGGAACATTAGTAATTTCTGGAACAGGTGGATACTTAGCTGGAAGTTTTGTAAATGAAACTGATGCAGGATCAATAGTTAATTACACAGGTATTCAAACAGATAGTGAAGTTACTGTACTTAATACTACTTATAGTAGTCTTGGGTTTAGTAACACTGGAACTACGTTTACTGTTCCGTTTGATATTACTAGCTCTACAGTTGTAGGAGATCTATCGATGACTGGTAATACTACGCTTTCTGTTACTGGTAGTTGGACTGGAGTTGGTGGAACATTTAGTCAGGACATTGGAAACGTAGTACTAAGTGGTACGAATTGTGATGCTACTTCCCAATGCTCACTAAACACTAACAACTCATTTAGTAAACTGAGTATAAATAACGGGTTAGTTGGCTACTGGAAATTCGATGATGGAACAGGCTCTACTATAGCTAGAGACTCAAGTGGATATGGGAATCATGGGACTCTCGTTGGTAACACTGGAACTGGATGGATGGTAGGAACAAGTACAGGAATAAGCTTCTTAAATCCTGGAGCATTGGATTTTGATGGGAGTGATTATGTTGCAATGAATGATGCTGATGCCACAATCGACACAAGTGACTTTACTTTGTCTGTTTGGGCTAAACTAGACGACTCTGGCACAACATCTCATAGAATGATGATGTATAGCGGCAATTTCTATGCTCAAGGAATTCGCTTATATGCCTATTACTCCGGAATTCATTGGCCAACTATTCAGGTTCGAGATGATCTAGGACAAACAACAGAACTTCGAATGGCTAATTCTCCTATGACAGACGGCAGTTGGCATCACATAGCAGCTACTATCGATAGGGATAATTTGAGTAATTGCACAATGTATTACGATGGAGTAGATACTGTTAGCTATAGAGCTGGCGCTGCAGCAACTGGGCAAATTGATACTGCATTATTTAGAATAGGACAATCATGGAAAGGGGATATAGATGATTCTCGTATCTACAATAGAATTCTCTCCGCCTCCGAAGTAGCCGCGCTGAGCGCGGGGAATCTAAGTACTGGCTCAGGAGTATATAGTTTGGGATCAGCACTTGCTGTAAGTGGAGATTTGAGTGTGATTAGTGGAGAACTAAGAAGTGGAAATGCATACGGAATTACACTTAGTGGTAGTTGGATAAATGGTGGAGGTGTTCTTACTTCTACAGGAACAGTGACATTGGATAACACAGGAAATCAGAGTATTTCTGGAAGTACAGTGTTTAATAATCTAACAGTAACTCGCACTGCTGCAAGTACTTTGACGTTTGACCATAAGGGAAAACAGTCAGTAAGTGGAACACTTACTCTTGCTGGAGCTGCTTCTAATTTACTTTCTCTAAGATCATCGCTATCTGGTTCTGCAAGTAACTTATTACTAGATGCATCTGGAGGAAGCCAGACTATGAGCTATCTAGATATTCAGGATTCCGATGCAACTGGAGGAAGTCAGTTAGAATGTATTAGCGGATGTATTGATAGTGGGAATAATACTAATTGGAAGATTGGTAGAGATACTATAGTAGGAACTACTTATAGTAATGAAGGTGAAACTGCTCTAGCTACTAAGGCTGTATCGGTTAGTTTGAATGGTGCTGCAGCTGCAGATACTGATGTGGGTGATGGTGGAGGACAGTTTACTCTTAGTGGATTTACTCTTACTGGAGGAACTATTGTTACTCTGTATCTAGATGGAGAGACAGAAGATGGAGTAGTAGTTACACTTGGATCTGGAAGTTCTATGACTGGTATAGATTTGTATCAGAATAGACTTATTGTCAGATCAGACTCAGGAAGTGTTGCACTCACAGTTTCTGATATTGCTATTGCAGATAACTCTGGAGACGGTGATATTGCATCAATCTATGAGGTAGATAGTAGCGAGGGGCTCCTGTCCCGCGCAGACAAGGAACTATTTATATGGAG